>Ga0181399_1000047_pt1 | contig 36574 bp, 53 predicted proteins | sample 22SPOviralmetaG_FD_130128 | JGI IMG/M metagenome (GOLD analysis project Ga0181399, IMG submission 130128) | Marine viral communities from the oligotrophic San Pedro Time Series (SPOT) site, San Pedro Channel, CA, USA - 22 SPOT_SRF_2011-05-21 | ecosystem: Environmental > Aquatic > Marine > Strait...
CATTGGAACCATAGTCCCATTTATACCAACTCATATAATTATTACCTGTGCTGTTTTTGGCCATTGCTGTACCGCCACTTGCTGTAAACAATTTGTCTGGTCCTGGCAATGTGTTTTCACTTGCTGTACTTGAAGCATAATCGCCTACTGCAACTGAAGCCCAACAGCCGCTACAACTGGTGGCATAATAAGACATTGATCCCACAGACATTTTGTTTTCAATCAGTGCTTCTATACTATTATTTCTATTTGTTGCGCCGTTGACTCCTGCTATAAGTAATTTACCGCCGCCACTTACATAGGTGTCATACACTGATTTACAGGTACTACCACAGTTGGAAGTTCCTGCGATATCAATTACAAGTTCTTTGCCTGATACATCGTTTGAACTTACTGTACCACTAGTGCTACCCGTGACTGTAAATCCCAAATCTTCAAGTTCGCTTTTTAAATGATTGTATTGTGAACTAGTACCGGGATTACCGTTACTATAATATATAAATGCATCATTTGCAAATGCAACAGAACAAAAGAACAAACTAATTACGCTGAATAATACTAATCTCATTATTGATTGATCCTCCGTCTGGGTTTATATCAAAATCGTTTACAACATTACTATTTTGATCGTGATTAATCCTATATGTATAATCTTTGTCTAACTCTATCCGCACATAGTTTCCTCGTCCATCTTCTCTTATATAAATCCATTGCGGATCTTGATCAATAACAGTAATTCCTGTTGTTTCATCAAATCCTAAAAATTTCATACGCCCGGCTCTTTCCCATTCTATCTGCATTTGTTTCATTATTTGTGCTAAACTTGCATCCAATGCATCATATAAAAAGTTTTGTGCAAGTGGATCGTAATCTAATTCACTAGTCCACGTTTCTTCTGTGGCTAGGTAATCTTTTGTTAGTTCGTTATATTCTAAGAAATCTAAATCAAGTATGCCAGCAAGAATTTTAATCCTTCCCGACTCTTGTTCATAATCTAACTGTCTTGGCTTACGTATGATAAGCATATTGTTGATTAGTTCTTCTGATAAGTCTAACAACACAGGTTTAAGTGGATTAGATTTTGATGTTTCTACAACCGTTGCTTGGAACGCTTTATTGAGTACAACTGTTCCTATATCAGAACTAACTTCAATCTCACCTACAACACATAATCTATCAACGCCACCACCAAGTTTGGGGATCTCTGTACAACTTGGAAGTAGTATGATAGTTGAATTACCTGTTTCATCTACAGTGAGACTGAAGTCAGTACCACGAACACCAACAACTGCTGTAGGTGTTCTTATTTTGATATTTTGCCGACTATTCTTAGCAATTTGTCCACTTGCATATCTAACAGTTCCAAAAGAAGCCTTAAGGGCAAGACTTCCAGTTGAAGTATTAGGATCATAAACAAATTCATCGATTACTAGTTTACTATTTTCTGTAACATCAACACGGGTTTCGTCTAAGAACTCAATCGCAGTTCTACCGTTCTTTGTTTTGATAATGTCAAGACTTTCTATACCAAAGTCTTTTTCTATCTTTTCAAAGGTAGGACCGTCATTTCGCAAGACATCCGTAACGCCCTTCTGCTGAATGACATCACCAATCTTCGCATACGAAGGCGAAGCCGCGAGTACGAGTAACACTAATAGCCAACGCATAAAGAGTGTTAGTCTGTCTGGCTTATATCAACGTCAAAACTGTCACCATCGATAGTTAAGTCAATAACGTTGTCATTAACACCGCTTTGAGTTATATCTATGGTTCCACCACCACCTGTTACATCAAGTGTGACTCCGTGTCCATTAGCATCACCATTACCGTTTTGATCTACATTAATAGCAACACCTTCGTCACTATTAGAACTTGTAGTCGCCAACGATGCACTATTGTCAAGTGTTACATTTAATAATGCGCTAGTACCGTCAACGTCACTATTAATAATGTTGTTATCACCTGTTACAGTAAATGTTACAGTTGAACTATCAGCATCAGCAGTGTCGCCAATGTCAAAGTCAAATGTGTTATCGTCACCTGTTGTTGTAATATTAAGGGTTACAGTATCACAGTTTCCTGTTGAAGAACTTGAACACGATAAGTCTACAGCATTTGTATCTCCTGTAAACACCCACGTTCCTGTATATGTTGTACCTTTTATTATTGCGGCAATAGTGTTAGCACTGCCTGTTTGTGTAATTGCAAACGTCATATCATCACCATTAAGTGTGACATCAGTTGTGCTGTTACCTATTACGTTGTTTGCTCCATCTTGTGTAATGTCTAAGTCGAGACTGTCCCCGGATTGAGTAATATAAATGTCATTAGCCGACGCAGGTGACACCCAACTTAGCATTGCCACAAGAAGAACAGTAGTTAATGAAAATTTATTGTTCATTATGTATCGCTCCTATTGTTTTCTTGGGTATTGGAACTATTGAAGGTTTGCCCATAAACTCCCAAAGTTCCTTCTTTTCGCCTTGATTGATTAAGTCTACTATTGCTTGTTCGATTGCAGCTCTTACTGCATAGTTGACAGGTTCATTTACAGCATTTCCGGCTTCTAATTCTAAAGCCTTGGTGCCCATATCAAGGAACCTAAAGACGTCTGCTCCAGACTTGTGACTTGCAATTCGTTTTTCGGTTGCTGTTGTAAGCAACACCTCCCCAGTCTGCACACTAACGATTCGCATAGCCACTGTTACCTGATCCACCCTATACTGAGTACTAGCACCAATACCAAAATAACGAGCACCTAAGCCGCCACTTTCGATATTGCTTTCATAACCTACTACTCCTCCTTCTATAAGGAGACCAGCGAATAACATTGGTTTTAATTTAATTGCCTCTTTGCCTTCATATACTTCTCTTGTTGATTTAATAAGTTGCCTTTCCTTGACGAGGTTATCAAGACCAATCCTCTCTACAACGGTAAACCAAGTGCCGTTGCCCACTGAGTTAAGTGCCTGTATTACCCATACTTCACTTCCTTGAGTAATCGCAGAACTTAACTGACTAAAACTTTCATTGGGTTTTCGCTGTCCTGTTTTATCTGCAAAACTGTAAACAGCAATTGTAATCTTAGGTCCATCTAAATGGGGAACTGTATCAAGTACATTTTGAATAGGAGAACGTGAGACTTCAGGCGCTGTCCACGCCGTCTGGTTCATTGTACCAGCACACCCTGAGAGTGCTATTGCCATTACTATCGCCAATGCTTTTTTTAGCATTACCGCCTCCTAAAAACCGAATCCAGTAAGCGGAACAACTAGTTCTGTAATTGTTCCATCTTCATCTAAGATTGTAACGGTGATTGTCCCTGCTGTTTCATCCTTAACCCAATTGATTGTAGCGCCTTCAATTTCTGCGGTCCCTGTTAGAGCACCGTTCTCTTCGAACATACCATCAACTAAATTCTTTGACATTTCGGCATAGATTCTAGATTCTACGTTGTTTAGGAATTTGGCTAGTGTAGTATTTGCCGCTTCTCTAGCGGCCTCACGTTCGGCTGCCTCTGCCTCTTCTTTAAGTTCTTTTTGCCTATTGAACTGCAACTGCTCTATTGCCAACACGTGGTTAGAGTAGCCTTGTCCACTAAACGAGGGATTCTTGAAGTTAAACGACATACTATCAGCCACTGCTGTAGAAGCAGCAAGTGTAAGTATTAAAGTTATCGCACCAATTTTGTTCATTCCGATTCGCTCCCGGATTAATTATTATCCCACTTGTATTTACCAGCAAGCGGGTAAATTAGTAAGGGTAGTTAATTAAGTGCGTACTTTTGTTACTTGATGAGGATTTGCGGAGCCATATCTCGTGGTTGTTTATTGCCTTTGCGGCACAGTGTTCCTTGGTTTGCCTTGGGCATATTTTTAGCAAAGTCTTCGCCTGTTTCTATATACATATAAGTTGTTAAACCAACTGCTAATAATCCTTGCCAGCCTGATAGTTCTTTATATTTTTCAAATACTGCTGCTTGCCATAAGTCCTTAAATGCGTCTGTTCCAAATGCAGAAATAATATCTCCACGCTCTTCTTTGAACCAAGCATTACAGGCTGCTTTCATAAATTCTTCTTTAGGGAAGTTTTCATCTGGCTGTTGTGTAGCATTCATTACAGTAACACTTTTGATGCCTACTGTATCAAGTATCTCTTCCATTGGTTGGATATGTACAGGGTGATCCCAAATACGTCCTGATTTTCCTGCTGATGTTGTACTTGCCTTAACTTCTACTTTGTTGCTGCCTACTGTAATATCACCCGGTGAAGCATATGTGATATTCGGACTTAGAACTGCAAGTGCTGCTTCGCCAGGACCAGCATCTCCTTTACCTTTAAAATCAAGGTGCAGTTTGTCAAATAGTTTTTTCACAAAAGGATCTTTAACAATATCTGCTAAAGGTGCAGGTGCGCTCATAGGAGTTGTTAGGGATTTAATATTAATAGGATCAAACGAAGGATCACTAAACTTTTCCATAAACTCTTTTACTTCACTTGCTGGACCTAACTTAGGTATTGTTTTAAGCAAGTAAGATACAGCATCAAGTGCATCTTGGTCGCCTCTAGCAGCAATAAACTTTTCAATACGTCCACCTAGTGGCTTATTGATTAAGTCTTTGTATATCTCTGCAAAAAGAGGTGCCTCATCATCCAACTTTTGTAGTTGTCTAATTACGATGGATTTTTGTCTTGCGTCTTCCGCAATAAATTGATATGCTCTCATAGTACTACTATTTATGCAAGTTTAGGAAAGAGCATATCTGTGCAAAAACGATCTACGTCTGCTTCATTTAGTCCTAAACTTTTCATTACGTTTGGTGTATGAGGATTTTGTTGCTGATTATGACAGTAATAGTCTTGTGATGCTTGTACTAATGCTTTGTCACCTTCGCCTTTAGATTCTCCAACTTCTGAAAAGTAAGCACGTAGATTACTAGTAGCAATACGGATAATTTCATCTGCTTCTTCTTCAGTCTTTACATTGCCAGCGGCAAGCATTTTACCACTAAAGATGTTCTGCGCCCATTCAGGCAATGCACGTTGCTTCTCTGGAACAAAGTGTTCTACACTGTCAAAGTAACCTTGTATCATAGGATGATCAGGATCAGCACTAGCACTAAAGTCGTGGAAGGCTCCTGTCATTTTGTTCTTGCCTGCAATAACATCAAAGCCGTATATTGGAGCAGGGTTATCTAGTGTTGGAAATATGCATACGTGCATCATCCATAAGCCTTTAGACTCACGTGCGTCTACAACATCAATGTGAGCTCGTCTAACATTATCATTTGCCCATACCCTATTAATCCACCCGCCATCAGGACGATTAAAATAGTCCAGTCCAGGTTCATTAATTTCTGTAGCCTGCTCTTCAAAGATTTCAATAATCTCATCTTTACAGTTTTCTAGTTTCGTCCATAGACTACTCTGTGACATATACTTGCATCTCTTTGAATAACTCTGTAGCGTAATCAAAACAAATCTTTGCTTCGTCTGCCATATCGTCATTACACTTTGCTCTAATTTTATCTTTGTATTCGTTTACATCACAATCAAACTGATAGTAACGGCCTTCACCTGGAATACGTTTACGAATCATCTGTCCGCCACTTAGGTCGCCCATATGTCTTACATAGATGTGTGCCATTAGTTTATCAGGATCATTCATAATACTTTTTAAATGTAACAAATATTTTTGTGTGCTGTCACATACTTTAGGTGGCTCATCATCTTTAGGCCACAAATCAATATAATCACTTAGGATAGCACTGCGTCTTTTAATATTAGGGATATCATCTAATAGTTTGTGCTGGTCAGCAAATAGTTCTAGTACTTCGTATGCAGGAAATTGATTATACAAATATCTAGCATATAATAACGGATCAATCTTGCCGCCCATTAGTTGTTTTACAAATGCTTGACGTTCAGCATTAGAATGATTTTCTTTTGTTAATTCTTTTAGGTTCATTTTAGACTCCCCACTTTGATTTGTTTTCTATAGCATACCGACAGCCTTCGATATAATCTGTATCTTCTTCTTGCATTACACTCCAAAACTTTGTTATTGTTTTTATGTGTTCTTCTACAACCCGTGGACGTTTAAGGTGATAGTCTTCTTCCATCCAACCTTGTAATATGTCCATACGCTGTTTAATCTTAGCCTGCAAGGGTTTGCTTAGATCATAATCCGTCATTCTTCAACAACTTGAATTTTTAATGGAGAGCCGTTAGCTCTTGCTACTGATGTTGCTTCTAATGATAATTGTTCTGCTACTTCGTATGAATAAGTTCCAACAGTTACTTGGCCTTTGTTATGTATTTCCATTGTTAGTTCTTCAGCAGTTTTAAGTTCGTGATGAAATACACTTACTAGTATATGTGTAACTAGATCCATCGGAGTAACGTTGTCATTCAAAAAGATGACTTTAAACATTTTAGGATATGTTACATCGACTGTAACTTTTTCTTCAATTGCAATATCGTCTTGTGCCATAGTTCTTACCTTTAATAACTGTGGGGGTCTCCCCCCACAGCATTATATATTACTTAACTTCAATTGTTCTGGCTTTCTTAGATTCTGGAATAATTCTTTCCAATGAAATTCTAAGTAAACCGTCTTTAAGTTCAGCACCTTTTACTTCTACATCGTCTGAAATAGTAAATGACTTTGTAAAGTGTCGTTTGCTGATACCTCTATAAAGTACACCGTCGTCAGTGTCTTCTGCTTTAGTTTGATGAATTGACTTGATAGTGATTACACTATCTTTGTATTCTACATCAATATCTGCTTTACTAAAGCCTGCCAATGCAACTTCAATATCATAAGTGTATTCGCCTGTCTTATTGATATTGTATGGTGGGTAGTTACTGTTTGAACTGTTCATAAAGAACTCGTCATTCAGCAGTGCTTCGAAACGATCGAACATCGGATCAAACCCAATAGTTACTGGTCTTAGTTGATTTAAGATTGATAGATTTTTGTTACTTGTCATAGTATTTTCTCCTTATTAAGCAAGTTAAACATTGTAACCCTTTCGGCGTTACAAATTTATTTATCACACTAATTACCGATAGTAGATTTTTCATATACCGAATTGTGTGTTTGTGTACATCGTACAAACGTTGCACACTTACTAAGATGTTTAAGCCTAATAGCACCTGCATACGTGCAACTGCTACGTACTCCACCTAGTATGTTTTGGACAGTGTCAGTAATTGATCCTCTGTAAGGCACCAATACTGTTCTACCCTCACTTGACCGATAATCTTTCAATCCATCAAAGTGTTTGTCATTTGCGCTTTTGCTACTCATTCCGTAGAATTGAATAAACTGCTTACGCTCAATCCAATCTTTCCAGTTTGTTTGATCACCAACATCTTCACGGATGACCTCACCTGTTTGATAATATTTTGTAATTACTTCGCCGCCGCCTTCGTCGTGTCCTGCAAGCATTCCGCCTAGCATTACATAGTCGGCTCCACCAGCAAATGCTTTTGCTATATCACCCGGACTATTACAACCACCATCAGCAATAATATGTCCGCCAATGCCGTGAGCGGCATCTGCACATTCCATAACTGCACTAAGTTGTGGATATCCAACACCAGTTTGAATACGAGTCGTGCATACACTTCCCGGACCAATGCCCACTTTAACAATATCTGCTCCAGCAAGAATCAATTCCTCCGTCATTTCGCCTGTTACAACATTACCAGCAATAATTACTATATTTGGATAGTTGCTACGCATACCACGTACAAATTCAGCGAACCTTTCTGAGTATCCGTTGGCTACATCAATACAAACATATTTAAGTTGTTCTCCAACTTGTTCGTACACATCTTTAAATTTGTTATGATCTTTAGTTGTAATGCCTATGCTCATTGCAACGTATTCTTTGCGACCTACATTGTCGCTATCAAAGTAAGAAACTAAATCGTTTACAGAATATGTCTTAACCAAGCAGGTCATAATTTTTTGTTCAGCAAGTGTATCAGCAATTTCAAATGTGCCAACACCATCCATATTACTTGCCATAATAGGAACACCTCTAAAGTGCCTATGAGGTGTGTATGCAGGATAGCCTGGTTCACTAGTTGGTTCAGGTATAGTTTCTGGCTTGTAGTTTCTAAAAGTAAAACCTCTTTCAAGATCTACTTCTTTACGACTACCTAGTGTGCTACGCTTAGGACGAATAAGTACATCCTTATAATCTAATTTAATATCTTGTTCAATACGCATTGTTACCTCTGATTTGCATACGGCCTAATCATTTCGCCATTGAGTCTTGTGCTTGTTCTTAATGTCCTAAGAACATTTTGCACACCTACTGCTTGGTTCCAAGCATCTTCTAATGCGTGGTGTGCTAATACTGGAGGTCTGTCTGGGTCAACACCAATGTCGAATAGTGTTCTTGTATCTCGTACTTCCCAGAAACTCCAAGGAACTTTTTTGTTTAGTTTTGCAAAAACGTGTTCTAAAATTATAATATCAAATCCTGCTCCGTGTGACCAAACACGCTTCGCACCCCAACAGAACTTGTACAGTTTATTAATTGCTTCGTGTACAGGTATTCTATCCTTTGTGCTAAATGCTTCGTTTTGTGCTGCCTCGCTTTGCTGTGACCACCATTGAATGGTATCTTGGCTAGTTGTTAATCCTAGTCTATCACAACTATCAATATCTACTTTTACATAGAATTTTTCACAAGTCTTTTCACGTACATCGTCGCCAAATGGATCAAACTTAATTGCTCCTATTGTTAAAATAGTTGCGCTAGGTAACACATCTAATGTTTCAAGATCTATCATTACATCGGTATTCATAATTAATCTACTTTCTTAGTTTTAATAATGTATTATAACATTACTATGTTAGGTTGTCAAGTGATTATCTGCTAAGTTCATTCTCACGTTGTTTTTTCTTCCAACGTGCAATACCTGCTTTCTTTGCTTTACGTCTTTTTTCGCTAGGTTTTTGATAGAACTGTCTGTCTCTTAATTCTTGGAGGATGTTTGCTCTTTCCATTTTCTTCTTTAACTTTCTAAGAGCTTTGCTGATGTCTTCACCTTCTCTCACGAACACCTGTAGTCCTTCAGGTTGTGGTCTAGGTTTGAATTCTTTCTTCTTGTATTCGCCTTGCGCCTTCCAATTCTGGTTGCCTTTGTTTCTATTAAAGTTTCTCATATATGTAGTCTATTCCTCCATTAGTTGTTTGATAGAATCTATACTGTTAAGCTCACGTGTATTTACACCTTTCAGTGACTTCAGGTTGCCCATATAGAAACTGTTAGGTTGTGCTACTAAGTAGCCTACCATTGTTTGATTTTCACTTTCTGCATTTATAATTATTATACTACACTTTTGTTTTTTGTCAAGCGTCCATTGCACATCATCTGTTGCTTTGGCGATATAAACTATGATGTCTTTTTGGATATCACGTATTGATTGTGATACAACATCATTCTGTTCAGTAGTTAAATCGTATGTTAGTACACGAGTACCGTCTACTAGTATATCATCTGGAGGTGTAACTATTGTTACTTTATTCATCAATTGCCTGTCTTTCTTTTATTTGGTTCCAAATGCTCCCTTGCATTTGTTCTTCATTTTGTATATAGCCTACTGTTCCTTCTCTATGGATTTTTTGATCTGTTGCTTGCCTTCTTTTTCTATCCAATTTGTCACGGTCGTCCTTTTTTTTTGATCTTGGACAACTTCAGTATATTGTGGCTTGCCTTTTAGTTCTTCTTCTAGTTCAGGCATAATTTTATATTTTGATTCTTCGTAATCTGCAACAGGCTCTAAGTACTTGCTCCAAGGTGCCTTTTCTATTTTACCTTGCTTCTGTAACTTACGAACATACTTTACATTATTACGTTTATCTTCTGCTTTCCATTTAGTAATAGCAAGTTGTTCTTGCTCACTTAGATCTTGAATTAGTGCTTCTTCATCTTCTGGATTTTCTTCTGCTGCCTTGTTAGCGGCTGCGACCCAATTGTTCCAAGAATCTATATCATTTACATCTGATTCAAAGTCAAGGTCTAGTTGATTAGGATCAACAAACTTTTCCTGTTCTGGAAGTTGCTGTTGATCCTGATAGTCTGGGTCTACGTCTGACCAAAGTAAGTATTGGTTAGTGTTTTTTTTTGACAGGACTGGCGGAACGTTTTGTGCTATCTTCTTTGCACGATCTAAGTCTCTGTTATGTTGATGTGCTTCGTTCCATTCTGCGTCTGTGAAAGGTGGTGTGTTATCCGGATCTGGATCCGGATTTGACTTTCCCGGCAGTCTACCGCCCCTATCTTTTCTTGCATAATCGAATGAGTATTGCGATGCAATTAGTAGTAGTACTGCTAGTGGATCAAACACAAAGATAATGATAATGATTACCCAACGCACTGCGGCTTCAAGTAAATTTTCATCGGCTTGTTCACCATATATAAATTCTGCAATATACTTAATTGGTCCTACTTCTGCTTCTAGTTTACGATACTCTTTTTCGTAACCAAATTTTTCTTCGTTGACTGCATCTATCTTAGCCTGTTCGTTTTCAATAAAGCCTTCTAGTTCTAGTACACGGCCATCAATATCTACTGTTTTTGTATTTGCTTGATTACGTAAGTTTTGAATACGATCATTGATTGCTTTTAGATCAGCACTGTATTTGCCTTCAACTTTAGATAAGTCTTCATCTAGTTTTGTATTGACTGCAAGTATTTCTTTCTGTGCTCTTGATGCTACACTTAGTTCGTTGTTCTTTGCTTTTTTAACTGCGTCATCGTATGCTTTTGTTCCGCCGAATGATCCTTCAAACTTTTTCTCAGCGGCAGCAATCTCTGCATCACGTCTGTCTTGTGCTTGAGTGATACGTGTCTGTTGCTGTTCTACTTTAAATTTAGCGTCTGCTCTTAATGCATCTTTTTCTGCATTAATACGAGCATAAATTTTATCTAAGCCTTTTTCTTCTTTTTCAATAAGGCTGTCTACACGTACATCATCACCACTCATTAAGCGATCTAATTCAGTACGCCATCTTTCAATTTTTGCTAGACTACGTGTTTCTTTGTCATCAAGTGTTTCTATAAGAGCAACTTGTTCTTGCGACATACTTGTCTGTTCAATGTGTGCTTTAGATAAGAATCCAAAGATACCCATTGATGTAATAAACATAAGAACTAGTACTGCTACTGCAAGATAACTTTTAAGCCACCATACAGCACGACTCCAATACCTATGCAGCCAAACTGCTGTTACAAGTTTACCTATTTCTAATGCTACACCCATTACAATAATGGGGATAACAGCGGCTGCAAAGATGGCAGCAAGTCCTGCGACTGAGTAGTAAATCGCAATCGCACTAATTGTTAGTGCGCATATAAATGTTAATATTCCTAATACCATAGTTAATTATTTATTGTCCATACCAACGCCAATTACTGGCTATATTATTATAGCAAGCCGTAACACTCATTGTTTTGCGCTTGCCGTAAGCGATTGCTTGTAAGTGTAGTCTCCGACAATAACCATCGCCTTTAGGCCACGTCATTACAGGTATACTAAACCCACTTGCATCGTCCTGATACCACTTTACTTTCTCACCATTTTCAGCGTATTCAACTGCGTGAATAATGCTTTGATAGTAAGCGGATTTTTGTCTATCGTTTAGTTTCTTGTTCCAACCAAAGGAAAAGTCTACAACCCGGCTGGATAGGTTGTTACCACTATATTCGAAGAACCGAGGTTCCCATATATTATCTGCTACTGCTGATGTACTAATAAGAAATGCCAGTGTTAACGATTTCCCAAGTACCATCAGGTTTTTGACAACTGACGCCTTTACGTTGAACATCGTGACCTCCAATCTTCATCCAATAATCAAATTCTCCACAGTTAGGTGCCATACCGCTTCTAGGATAAAAATGCTTCTTTATCATATCGTCGGTACACTCTACTCTAGTTTTGCTAGAAACTGTGGCTCCATTTTCTACTACAATGTCTTCTGTAGTATGACAGTATTGCGGTGCTTCAGCAGATACAAATTCTTGCTTACTTGCACAACCACCAAGCACTGCGATGCCTGCCAATAGTATGGCGAGCCTATACATTACTGTACCTGCTTGGATTCTTGAATCAACCTATCGAACACTTCGAGTGGCATTTTGATTCGCACGTAGGTGTGTACTCGGCCTGTGCTAGCCAATTCATATGAGTACTTCTTTACTTCAAGATGCTCTCTAATGGTTGTATTCTTTACGAGATGTTCTACTTTAGTACGATCAGTTCTCTTGTCGTTTTGAATGTCGACAGTTGTTGAACTATTAACAGTACCATTGATTCGCTCTGCAAAGCCTTTTACAGCAAATGCGTAAGCCTGCGATTCACTTGCTTGTTCATAGATACTTTCACCCATTCCACAAGCATAAGCGTATTCGTCTTTCCAAAATAAGAAACCTTCTGAGCCAATTTGCTCACAATCAGAATACCAATTTGGATTAGCCTTTGTGTCACGTACTTCTATAGTTTTCATTGACGAACAAGCACCTAATAAACTTACTGTTGCTACCGCCAATATTGCCTTTGTCATTGCCTTTTTCATAGTTTTACCTTTCCGGTTTTGTATTTAACAAGTACATAATACTATAAATTTCTGCACTTGTCAAGTGTTTTCTTTCCAAAATGATTATCTGGAAACATAAAATATATGCAATCCAATCCTTCCAATAAGATGCATACTCTTGTTCCAACTAGGATCAACATAGGTTGCGTGGTAATGTGTTGCACCGTCTGATATGCCTCTAAGATAATCAAACTGAATCATCTTGTATGCAATCTCCTGTGCTACTAACCATTTAACGCCCTTAGGCTGATCGTCGGGTTTACCATCGCAGTACCAACTAAATTGACAACGATGTTTAATAGGAACTTCTTTACCTCTTTGTTCTTTATGCCATTTTGAAACAGGTCCTTGCTTGACCACACTACAAATGTCATTTGGATAACGTGTGTCGTATACTCTGTTTAATACTACATCTGCAACTGCTGCCATACCTGCAAGATTATCTGTACGTGATTCGTAATAGATATTCTGTGCTAGACAAAATTCTTCTGGATTAGATTCCGCAGTGTAGTATTGTGTGATTGTCTTACTGTTCTTGTCGTCCATCAACGTCTCAGTACGAGCGTCTAGAGCCACTGTCGTAGATGCTGTAGCGATAACAATTACCATTGCTAATGATGAAAGTTTCATAATAGTGTACATCCTTTATTTAAAATGTTAAGAAATATAGAAAACATAGTAGTTTAGTTGCGTCTCATCTGTGCAATTTCAGTTGCTTGTTTACTACCTGTCTTATCATCTTCATCTGCAAACACAGGAACAAGATTACTTTTATGCATCATTGCAATACCTACAAGTTTACGTTCGCCTGTATACTGCATTGATTCTTTCTTAGTGCAAGGAGCAAATGTGTGTTCGCTCTTAAGACTAGGAATGTTTTCTGTTTCTCTACGTGTTGGACCACTGTAGTGCCAAGGTGTACGCATAACAGTTTCTGTCTTACGTTTTGGTTTGTATTCACCACGCATATATTTTACAAAGTCATCTAGTTTCTCAAACTGAAAACTGTGCAAGTTTTTCTTACGCATATCTTTGTTATGCTGTCGCCATTGAATAGTGTACTTCTCAAGTTGTCCTTGAGTTACAGGCTTCTTCTTACGTTTCTTTGTGTTAATGGTGCTGAGACCACGTGCAAGGTGCATTGTCATATTAGGCTCCTAATGCGTAATCGTTAATGTTAAAGTCGTCGGAGCATACTGCTTCCCAACGTTCTGCTATCGCTCTAGTATGTTTACACTTGCCGTGCATTGTCATACCCATACAGTCGCAAGTAAAGCCTTTTTTGGTAAACTCAACTGTGTATGAATTACCACGACTACCTTCTATAGGATACTCAGTATCTACTGCCCAGTGTTTACTCATATCCATAAAATCTACTTTGAGATATCTTGGTCCGTATTTGTTCTTTGCCATTTGTGCCTCTCTATTGCCTAATTAATATATACAGTATACTACCTTTTATGGTAATTGTCTAGCATTAATTGTGTCCAAAATAATTGCACTGTATTTCTCATTGGTACTCCAAGGAGCAATATTAGGCACTAACAATTCATAGTTCCAACTTTCTACCCATTCACTCTGTCTTGCTCTTTCTGTTCGAAAGTCTTCATATGCAGGGTGACGATTCAAAATGTCTATAGCATCTTGTACACTTAGACATTTGGTTGGATATGTTCTTACACCAAAACGTGCGTCCGGTAGATCTAATGGTTTAAGTTGCGGAACTTTAGGATCCCAAGTTCTAATACCAAATAGGTTATTACCTTCTTTACTAAATCTACTTGTACCCCAACCGCTTTCTATACCAGCCATAGCAATAATCAAACCTTTAGGTATACGTTCTTTGTGATGTACTGTAAAGTTAAGATAATCTACACAATCGCTTACAGCCTGTGTAAATGTTTCGGGGGAGTTGTATTTGAAGTCTGGTTCGTGCAACCCTAGATTCTTTGCACGTTCTAATAGTATGCTTTCAATCTTGTATACTAACTTGTCTGTTATGTAGTAATTTGGATAGAATGTTCCTGTTCCGAAAGATCCTGCTACACATAATATTGCAACGAATCCAATTACTATTTTGCCTTTTATACTGCCTAAAAATTTACTAAACTTAGCCATTGTCTGCCTTTCGTTTTGTTAATTATAGTTACACTATACACTACTATTAAGGCATTGTCAAGTAAAATCTATCCAAAAAAATAGGGCCGTAAAGCCCTATTCTTTTAATGTTTTATATTAGAATTTCCATCTAACTGAACCAACAACTTGCTCAGTTTCTGCATAGTCAACACCTGTGAAAGTTGACGTACCTGCTTTGTCGTGGAAGTAAAGTCCTACTTCTAAGCCGTCCTGTTTGTCAGCACGTTTAGAAGGATCACGGTTTGCTACTACGTTGTAAACAACACCATAGTAATTACCATCATATCCTAAGTCATCATTTTCAGTTCTATGTGCTGTAACATAAACTGACTCATTTACAAAATACATTGCACCTATGTCAATTCTGTTATCACTTGCAAGACCTGTGTCTTTGTCGTCCCACACTTCAGCACCCCAAGTCATTGGAACACCAAATCTAAATAGTGATCCGCCAATGGAGTAACCTTCTTGACGTGTATCTGTTGTGTAACTTGCACTACCATCTGCTTTTGTATCGATCATCATATATGACACATCAGCATAGCCCATTAGGCTCACTGTTGCACTTGCATATGTCGATTGCTCGGCTGCATCATAACCTAGTACAAATCCATATGGCTGTTCTTTCTTAAGCCTATATGTATCAAAGTCAAACTCTGAATCACGTTCAAAGCCACCAAAGGTAATAACTGTTTTAGGGTTATGGTCTAATCTATTACTTGATTCAGTAATAATGATCGGAGCGCCAATTTTTGAAGTTTTGGCAAAACCTAAACGCTGTGCGTCAGTTTCACCTAGGTAGATTGTTGCGAAGTCATTTCCAAGTCCGATTTGTTTTTCAACCATCGTATTGTCTTTTGTAGCGTCTAATGAGTAGTCACTATCGTAAGTCATAGTTGCTCCAGCATAATCGATATTCAAACCGTTATCTGGTAACTCAACATCAAAACCTATTTGTAATTCGGATCGAGCTTCCCAGCCAGAGTCGAACTGCTTGTCATCGTAGCGGCCTTCAATCTCACCCGAGATAAACATACCGTGCGGTAAATCAACACCACTACTTTCAAGATCTGAAACTCGTTGTTCCAGTGTCTTGTCCTCAGCCAATACTTGCGTGGTCGCTAAACCAACAAGAAAGGCTAAACTAAAGATTAGTTTTTTCATTTTGCTTCTGTTTCCTATATTTTATTGCAATAAAAGCGATCCATAATATTATGGTCGCTTCGTATTAGTTATGCACTCTTCGAGTGCAGTAATAGCAGTTGTGAATAAAAAAGGCACCCGAAGGTGCCTTTTTGGAGTGTTATGTTCTTAATTTACTTTGTAGTAACTCTTTTTTGTAGATACTTCAGTAATACACCGTATGCTGGCAGGAATACTACCAATCCTACGACAATCTTAGTCAGTGTGTTGTTCTGTGCAACAATGTGCCAGTTAGCACCAATCCAAGATAGTTTACCTTCTGCATCCAACGATCCTGCAAACGCCACATAAAAGAATGAGTATGTGTCAATTACATTTGCAACAATAGTTGAAAGTGCTGGTGCCGCCCACCAAGCATTTGAACGTTCTCTAATTGCTTGGAATACATATACGTCAAGCATTGTACCAATTGCGTATGCAGTACCTGATGCTAAACCTACTCTGTATGCGTGTTCGTCACCTAGTGCTAATAGCACAAGTACCGACGCAATGATAGCCGGAATAATAGCAAGTGCTACAACAGCCCGACCTGCTTCTTTACCAACCATCCTTACTGTTAAGTCAGTTGCTACTACAACGATCGGAAACGTAAACGCTGCCGCCGCTAATGGAAATGATCCAAACAAGGGCAGTTCTGCACCTGGGAATAAATCAAACCTGATAGTTACTAGATAGTTTGACACAGCAATAACAAGCGTGTGTAAAATAACTAGATTTCTAACTAGCGCCTTATCGACACCATTTAGTAATGTTTTGAACATATGTTCTCCTTTTTGTTTTTGTTACTCTGCCCTATCATTAATTTAGGCAGTTAAGTAGTCCATTATATTTTCTGGTGATGTTTCGCCATATGGATCGTCATTATCTTTTGACGCTTCTGGTTCAACGAACATCTTTTCAACCTTACTGTCGTTTATCACAACAGCAAAACGTCTCGAACGCATACCAAATCCCTTATGTTTAAAATCAATTAGCATACCTAATGATTCTGCTAATTCACCATTACCATCTGGAATAACTTTTACGTTCTTAATGCCAAGGTGTTGCGCCCAAGCATTCATTACAAAACTATCATTAACACTTGATACATAGATTTCATCTACGCCTAAGTCATTAGTAATAGTATTGTAGTTTTCTTCAAAGCCTGGAAGTTGGTAAGTTGAACAGGTTGGTGTAAATGCTCCAGGTAAAGAGAATACAACAACTCTCTTACCTGCAAATAAATCGTCAGTAGTTTTACCTACAAACTCTCCACCGATCGGACAACCACCATCTTCTGGTTCTTCGTCGCCTACTCTACACTGAAAGGTAATAGTAGGAATTCTGTTTTCTTCTGTCATAAATTATTAAGTCCTGTATTTTAGTTGCTTTAAAATATTTTAAAGTCTATTGCATTATAACTTATCTTTAATACTGTGTCAACAGTTTATTTTTGAAAGCGTACAGTGTAAGATTGGTTGTTGTGGATAAAACTAACTGTACTGTGACTATAAACTTCTTGGTAAGACTCGTTAAAACGTTGTTCTCTGCGGCATTGTGTCTCTACACGACTCTTTGCTTTGGAGTTATTGTGTCCAATAATGCCTCCAAGTAGGGCACCAACTGCACCACCATTGTCTACATTTTTGGTAACATTATTTCCAATTACGCCGCCGATAATTGCTCCTGCTAGTGCATCACCAGTCCTATCGCCTCCGACTGTTACGTCTTGGCAAACTTCTACATAGTAAGGTGTCTTGTTTATCACAGTCTTGTAATGATCTTTAATTACTTCTGCGTGTGCTGCACCTGATAAGAAACCTACGCCAATACAGATGGCAATGACGTGGAAATATAATTCTTTAAACTGCATTTGGTTATCCCTTCTGCTTGAATAAGCGTTGTAATAAGTGCAACTTTTCTGTTGCCAGGTAAGTTGCCAACCCCGTCACCTAGTTAGACTAGGCAGCAAGAGCAAAGTTTTCGTTTGCGTCTATAGTTTTGTTCGCGATAACGGTGCTTACATCCCGGTAATCTCGTTCACCTTTAACAAGCCAGTCGATCCTAGTTCGCCCCCATCATAAGCACATTAAATTGTCTGTGTTAATCTTCAATGTGCTTATGGTGGAGGCGTCGGGTACTGCCCCCGAGTCCTGTTCTTGTGACATATGATGCTGTCATCAATTACTCTTTATTTATAACAGTGGTATTATTATTTGTCAACCAAAAAGATTAGGCTGCTACCTGTTTTGGTAATTTTGATTTCTTAGATGCTTGTTCTCTATCTGCATTTGGACGTAGTGGTTCAAGCCAACTATCTGCAATATATGCTTTAGGAGTATCTCCTAATTGATTAGCAAGTCCATCACCTTTTATCCACCAGTAATGATCTGTTACTGGAAGCATACAGGCAACTCCGCGGAAATCAAATTTATCACCTCTTTGGAATTTGCCTATATACGTTTCTACAAGAACTACCTTTCCAATGTTATTCGGATTAACACTGTAAATAATCTTGGCAAGATCGCCTTGTTCACACTTCATTTATTTTAACCACGCTATTCTTTTACCAGCATCTTTACGGCGCTGATGTTCTTCGTGTGAACCTGGATATCTCCAAGCCCAAATAGCAACCAGCACCATAAAGCCACCCGTCCATAGGATTGCTTTAACATTGCCTGTGGTAAACCACATAACAGCAATACTTGATGCCATAGTTAAAATCATTAAGTATTTTCCCTTTGTAGGGAATACTCTTTTCTCGCTCCAACCACGTAAGAATGGTCCAAACAATTTATGGTTCATAATCCAGTTGTGCATTCTATCACTCGACTTCGCGAAACAATATGCCGCACCAACGGCAGGTGTACTCCAAGGTAAGCCTGGTAGGTAAACACCTACAAATGCTACTCCTAATAAGATACAGCCAAGCGTAAACCAAAACGCTTTTCTTATACTAAAGTTTTTCATATTTTATAATACCTTTATTATTGTAATATTAGTTATCAAGAATAAGAGTATGTTACGGTAACAGTGAGTTTTACTATGATTGTATGGGTCTAAAGATGCCTGAGATTCTACCTCTAGACTGTGTCCAACCGCCTTTCCAACTATTAGTAATAGTTCCGCCTGAGGGGTTGTTATTAGTTGCACTTGCTTTATCGCTTTGGTTGCCGCCTACAAAACTGTAAACGCCTGGCGAGATAGTAGTGTATATAAAGTTTACGTGACTGTAGTTCCATACAACAATGTCTCCAGGTTGTCCGTCTTCGATTGGAACTGGAACTCCGCCATATAAACTTGTTTTATCTCTAAAGTCATATGCTCTAGCACTTTGCATATATTTGTAACCTGTTCTTTTTAATACCCAATTACAGAATCCTGCACACCAAGGTGTTTGATCTGTTTTCCAATATGATGAATCTGGGAAGCCAAGTTCTTTCCATATTCCGATAATGTTTCCATTACTTGGATTTACAGTTTCGTCCCATTGGTTGTTGGCTGCTTCTTCTAGTAGTTGTGTTAAGAATCCTGGAATACCATCAGCGGCTGCTGTTGAACTGGCAGCACTTGCATCTACTAATGCTTCTGTGTTTGTTCCTAGTGTATCAACTCCTGTTGCATCTGGAGTCTGTTCATACAGTTGCGGAACCTGTCCGTCTTCAACAGATCCGTTAGCCTGTACTCCGCCTGTACTACCTACTGCCGCAGGTGTTGCAATTGCAGCCGCTACACTTGAATTAACTGCTGCCGCAGTTTCAGGTGAAAGTATAATTGGAGGAACAAATCCTTCGTTAGCAAAAACATCTGGTTGTGTCACTGATTCAACAAAGGCTGTACAGTCGTATGTGTCGCCTAGCCTAGCAACTTCTAAGCCGTTAGCAAATACATTTGAACTGTGTGTATTAATTAATGTACTGTAAACAGGTGGGCAATGTGTGTGAGGATCATTTGTATCAGTCTTTCTGTGTATAGGTTCGTTGTGAACAAATACATCTCCACTGCCCGATAGTGTAGCAATAGTTCCTGGAGCGACACAAACAGCGTGTCCTGTATTAACTACGTCGGCTCCATTTCCTCTTGCTACTAATGGCATTAGGTTGCAATGCCTGTTGTTGATTGAATATATTGTTTAGACATATCGTCTTGTGTCTTTACAACACATACCACTTTGTCGTTACTGATAGACACTGTTGCCTCAGTACCGATAGTGAACATAAAAGGCGCTAGGCCTAATCCCTGTTGTGTTGCTGTTACCATTAATGGTTTGTGCAACATCATAGTATCATCGTTCTTTTGTTCTTTATATCTAGCAACTACTTCTTCGCCAGATGTAAGTTTAATTGATACTGTGTCGCCTACTTTGTAAGGTGCTTCGATTAACATTATAATGTGTGTCCTGTTCCGTTATAGCCTGTGTTTTCGAGATAGTCAACAAGTTCGTTATACCCGCCGATGCTCTCCCCTCTAACTTTGATTTGTGGTACTGTTCTTGCACTAGGAAACCACTCCATCAATTCTTCTCTTGAAAAGTCTGTTCCTAATGATTTGTATGTGTGTTCAAGTTGTCTTGTCTTGCATAAGTTAACTGCTTTTACACAAAACGGGCAACTTGGTTTTCCGTATATTTCAATCATATTTCTTACCCTGAGTAAATCGTTGAACCTTTTTTATCAACCACTCTTACAAGTATTGCACCTGCATTCTTCTTGGACAGTGCCGCACTAACTGCTTGTGGCTCTGTTCCGTAAGTACCATATGTGGTCCAACTTTCATATGGTGAATGTCTCTTAAACTGTGCTTTAAACATAATTCACTCCTATAAGGTAAAGCCTTTGAATGTGTCCTTTTCAACGTCTTGTTTGACACCTCCAACAATATAAGACTCAACCTCTGTTTCCTGAGGAGCAACTTGTAAGCCACTACTACTTAACCAATGCTCTGTCCAAGGTAAAGGATTTTGAGTCACTGGGCGGTCATAGATTGGTTTAAGTCCTAACGCTTTACAACGTTTGTTTGCAATAAACTCTACATATGCGTGTAAAAGATTAGCGTTTAGTCCTACAAGCGATCCTTTGGTAAACAAAAAGTCTGCCCAGGCCTTCTCTTCTTCAACGCAGGTCTTCCACATTTCAATTACTTCTGGTTCACACTCTTTAGCAATCTTAATAAAGTCTGGATCGTCGTCACCTTTCATCCAATGCTTTAGAATGTGTGTTGACAAGTTAAGGTGTGTTGCTTCATCACGTGCAATTAATGAAATAATCTTTGCAGATCCTTCCATAAGTTTCAGTTCACCAAATGCAAACGTACAAGCGAATGAAACATAAAAACGTAAACCTTCAAGAATGTTTACAGTCATCATTGCTTTATACAGTTGCTTCTTGACTTCATACATATTACCCTTCTTGTGATGGAACCAATTGTCTGCAATCTCATTAAACTTGTCGTACTCTTTAGTAACACTTTCTGCTCTTGCAATAATCTCTGGTGTTTCTAAAATTGTATCAAATACTTCCGATGGGTTAGGATAGACATTCTTTACAATGTGTGTATAACTGCGTGAGTGAATAGTTTCTTGAAAGTCCCAAGCCACAATACAACTTTCTAATTCTGGGTTAGAAACATAAGGCAAGAAAGCAAGACAAGGTCCACGTCCCTGTACACTATCTAATAGTGTTTGATATTTTAGATTGCTTGTAAAGATATGTTTTTGTTCATCACGGAACTGTTGATAGTCTGCTCTATCTTTTTGCAAACTTACTTCTTCAGGTCTCCAAAAATAACCTAACATAGTTTGGTTAAGTTTGTCATACTCCGGATAACGGAACACATCATAACGTTGAGTGTTTTGATCTTCACCAAAAAACATAAACTCCTTAGTGAAGTCTACTTTATTTTTATTGAATACTGTTTTAGACAATTTCTTTTTCCCTCTATCTCTCTTCATATATCTCTAGATGTTGCAGGCTTCACATTCATCATCATCGTCCATTACCGTTACAGGTACTTCCATATGATGACCGTTTGCGTGACCATTCACACCATTTGCAGTTTGCATATTAACACCATTTGCTGTAGTGTCAACACCATTAACTTCCAAATCATCAACTTCTTCGCCCTTGAAGTCAAATGTGTTTTGATAGTATGATGTTTTCCATCCCATCTTATATGTTGTTAACATATCTTTCATCATAACACTTAATGGTACTTCGTTATTTTCGAAGTGTTTAGGATTGTAACTCCAGTTACCACTAATTGCTTGATCGTAAAACTTTTGCATTGCGGCTACAACATTAATGTAACCTTCATTGCTAGGCATATCCCAAAGTAAAGTATAATGATTCTTCAGTGTATGAAACTGCGGAACAACTTGTTTAAGAGGCCCTTTCTTGGACTTCTTAATGGACAAATAAGCTCGGGGTGGTTCAATTCCGTTTGTTGCGTTTGACACAACGGAACTGCTCTCCGAAGGCATTTGTGCGGACAACGTTGAGTGCCGTAGCCCGTGTTCTTTGATGTCAAGTCGTAAACTATCCCAATCATAATGTAACTTCGCCTTAATAACTTCATCAACATCTTTCTTATAAGTGTCGACAGGTAAAATACCATCAGCGTATTTAGTACGACTGAATGCAGAACACGCACCTCGTTCTTTAGCAATATCATTACTTGCACGTAATAGATAGTACTGGAACGCTTCTGACAGTTCGTGTACTAGTGTCCACGCTTTTGGGTCTGAATATCTTACTTTGTGTTTTGCTAGGTAATGTGCAAGTCCGATATAACCAACACCAAGTGAACGTCTTGCCTTTGTGCTTACTTCAGCAGCCTTAACAGGATAACCTTGATAATCAATAATTTCTTCTAATGCTCTAACAGCAAGATCACATAAGTTTTGTAGTTCGTCTACATTGTTAAGTAGTCCTACATTAATAGCACTTAAAATACACAGTGCAATTTCACCCTCTTCATCATCAATGTGTTGAATAGGTTTAGTTGGCAGTGTAATCTCTTGACACAAGTTACTCATAAAAATTGGATCTTTGAATGAGCTGTGTGAGTTACAGTGGTCAATGTTCATAATATAGATACGTCCTGTTTCAGCACGTTCTTTTAATAAGTCACCAAACAAATCCATTGCCTTAATTTTCTTCTTACGTATTGATGTCTTGCGTTCTGCTGCCTCGTACAATTCTTTGAACGTGTCAGTGTCGCCGCTGTAAAATGCTTCTGTTAATTCAGGCACTTCGTGTGGCGAGAAAAGAGTTATGTCTTCACCGGCCAATAACCGTTCATAAAAAACTTTATTAAGTTGAATTGAATAATCTAGTTTACGTACACGATTGTCTTCAGTACCTTTGTTGTTTTTCAACACAAGAATGTCTTCAATCTCTAAGTGCCAAATAGGGAAGTGTGTAGTTGCACTACCACCACGTACACCATTTTGTGTACAACTTCTTACTGTGCTTTCGTAAACTTTTAGGAATGGGACAACACCTGTGTGTGCTACTTCTCCGCCCCGTATTTTTGAGTTGATTGCTCTAATTCTTCCTGCGTTAATCCCAATTCCTGCCCTTTGAGCAATGTAGTAACCGATTGCGCTATTAGAGCTAAAGATACTAGAAAGAGTATCATCCACGTCAACAAGAACACAACTGGCAAACTGACGAATAGGAGTACGCACTCCTGCCATAACAGGGGTTGGGATGTTGATCTTAAAAAGAGAGGTCGCGTCATAATATTTTTTCACGTATGTTAAACGTGTCTCCGTTGGATAGTTAGCAAATAAAGTGGCAGCAATCATCATATACATATGCTGTGGCGTTTCAAAAATATCGCCGTTGCTTCTATCTTGACACAAATACTTATCTACAACTTGTCTTAAGCCTGCATAGGTAAAGTCTTCGTTACGATCGTGTTTAATCCAACCTTCCATCTTTTTAAGATCAGTTGCATTATAGTTGTCTAAAATATTAGCATCATACACGCCACGTTCAATATTAGCATTTATCACTTCAGAGAGAGTAAGGTGTTGATATTTGCCGTAAACTTTTTTGTGTAAACTATAAAGTAATAGTCTTGCTGCTGCAAATTGATAATTAGGTGCTTCTAATGAAATAAGATCATTTGCACTTTTAATTAAAATATCTTGAATCTCTTCAGATGACATATTGTCATAAAACTGTAAGTCAGCGTTCATTTCTATCTGTGATGCACTAACTCCTGTAAGGCCTTTGCAAGCCTCTTCCACTACAAAATGCATTTTGTCTAAGTCTAATTTTTCCTTGGAGCCGGAACGCTTTGTTATATAAATCTCTTTGGTCATCTGCCTCTCTCTATCCTATGTTATGATGTACAGGTATTTAGTTGCTCTCCTTGTTACTCCGTTGATTATCGGAGAAAAAGAACAGCCTGCAACCTGTAGTTACTTTACGGCTTAATTGTTATATAAGCATACACTAAAAATGTATTAAGAGCAAGAGAAATTTTTAAAAAATTACTCTATTTTATACACCGTACTCGATGTCGTAGGATATGTTTCCTAAGGCACCTGTCGCAATTGGATTCTTGTAGAATAGTACTACAGTTTCAATGCCACTGTCGGTATCGTTATCTCTAAGTTCTGCTTTAAACTCAAAACCAGTCATAATTTTACCGCCCTGTGATGTCAAAGAAATATCAGAAAATTCATATTGGTCGGACAAAGAGATAGTGGACATATCGTCGCCTATAACTATCCTTGCTTTTCCAACTCTAGTATGACTTCCTAAGCGTAATGTATAGTTGATACTGATATGATTATTAGATGCTGCAAAAACACTTATTGGACGGAAACTATCTGTAAGATAAATTAGTCCACTGTTTCTGTTTATCAATGTTGTCCTATCGCTGTTTGCTACTTCTGCTATTGCTGAAGTAGATTCATCTGATACTACGCCTGCATTCTGTTGTCTATTGCTTATGCAATCAAGAACGATGTTATTTTGGTATTCACCAAAAGTTACTGCTGAACTTAATGGAGTAGCGGCAGTGTTTGTTCCATTACCGCAATCGGTGAATGCACATCTCTGTATCTTTGTGCCAAACCCGTTGGTGCTGTAAAACACTTGTGTTGCTATCTCGTTAAATTCAGAATCACGTACAGTCCAATCGTTTCCTTGTTCTGTAACGCCTTCAATGTATATAGAAGTATCACCTACGTCAAACTTACAATTACTAATGTCTACTTTAGTTGTAAGTGCAGATGTCTGTATACATTTAATTCCTACACTGTTATTATCAAATTGACAATTAACAAATTCAATGTCAGTTGTTTTAATACCTTCAATAGTATTACTCCAACTAACTGCTGCTGGCTCTAGTGACAAACTTGTTACTGGGCCACCTAAACTATATTCGCCTTTAAACTTTACGTTATCAAACTTAACATTGGCTGTACCTGTCAAGTCAATTGCTCCTGTTGAACGCAACACTGTTAGGTTACCTATTTCAATGTTGTTTGGTCTGTTAGAACTTGTAAAGTCTGCAAGTGCTAATCCTGTTGATGTTTGAAAGTTTGCACTTACTGAATCTAATTTAAGTACGGAACCATCACGTGTTTCTCCTCTTATAATAGCATTACTAGGAATAGTAATGTTACCTAAGAACAAGAACTCTCCGTTAGGTACACGTAAAACTTTTTTGTAATCTGGATCTGTATTTCTAAACAGTTGTGTAAGTGCATTTTCAAAGAATGCTGTGTTATCTGTAGAACCATCACCTACTGCTCCAAAGTCAGCAACACTAACTTCAATTTCGTCAATCTTATCTAGTAAAGGACGTTTGGCACTTAATGTAATTGATGGGTCATCTGAAGCAAATTGATAACTTGATGCAAGTTCAAGAATGTTATCATTGTTAGTGAGAATCTTTGTATTGCCAACCTGCGGTGCGCCTTCTGCTACACTACCGTTACCAATGAATAGTTCTTGTGTATCAACTGCCCAAGCAAGTTCTGCTGAACTTAATTGTGGTACGCCAGAATCACTATTCTTCTTACCACGTCTAATTTGTATTTTGCTTATTTGTACGACAGCCACTATCTGCTCCTATTTGATCTTACAAGTATTTATCAGACAGATGTAGTTTTGTCAGACTGTATTATAAAGAGTTGTAATATTCTTCTACTTTATTAAGCCACATATCTTGGTATTTGGGGAATGTTTCTTCTGTTACTTCAAATTGTTGATATTGTAGGTCTCTACTACACATAAAGATAATGCCTGACTTGATATCAGTGCCGTATACTTCGTTGTGTGCCATAGCATATGCTACAAGTTGCAAATAGTAATCTTCTACCCATTCCGCTTTCTTAGGCTTATTAGTTTGTTTGTGGTCCATAATAGCAGGCTTGCCCTTATAAACACCACATAAATCTGTTGTACCTGAGTAAAGTCCTGGAAAATATAAACTTTGTTCCATTGCCCATACTTCATCGACATCTTTAAGTCCGTTTTCAATAATCACAGATGCCATATCATTTGCTTTAACGTGTACTTGGTTATTGCCTGGCTGTCTATCAATTCCACAGATAAATCTTTCAAGATTGGCGTGCATTGCTGTACCCACACCAGCCGCTTCAGTTGTAATGCGTTTAGCATTTTCTACGCCGACACGCTTACGCCATTCAATTAAATGGGTCATATCTTTTGTAGAACTTAGAATAGTTGTTACACTAGGAAGTTTATCTCCATCAGGTGTAACATACACTCTTTTCTTACGGACAGGGTCGTTAACCTGTTTACACGATTGGTATTCGTATCTTTCGACGAACGGCGGTGGTGAATATTTTTCAGTCATACTGTATATAGTACTACCTATTTGCTACTTTGTCAAGAGTGATTATGAAGTTTGTTGTGCCAATTGTTGCGGCGCTGCTGCGGCTGCTGTTTTATCAACTGCTGCTTGACTGTCTGTGCCGTCTTGTGGCGCTTCGTCTGCATCTGGTGCTCCAGGAACATTTAGGTCAATGCCTCGAGCATCAAAGTTTTTTACCAAACCTTGTATTGCAGGTGATTGGTCATAAACTGATTTGAATGTTTCGTAGTCTGCAACTAGACTAGCATCATTGCTTTTAAGTATTTTATTAAGTGCAATCCAATTCATCTTGCTAGGAACTTTTTTAGCAGCGGCACGGCCGATTAAGTTCTTCAACGTAATTACGTATCTGTCTATCATCATATCCGGTGCGAATTCAGTAAATCTCATATTACATTTTTTGGAGTTCGGCCATCTTAGTTCTAAGATCCATTAACTCCGCTTCCTTTGCTTTGATTGCTTCTTGTGTTGCTTTGACTTGTTCTTGTTTTACTTTTTGTTGTTCTGCTTGCGCTGCCTTTGCGTCTGCTGCTGCCTTCATAGGGTCAGTTGGCATTTGGCCTTTAGGTGCTGCAATGTTTTGTGCTGTGTCTGCTGCTGTAGCCAATGCTGTATTAGCGACAGTTTTTGCTGCGCCTGCAACTTTGTTACCTACTGCTGCGGCACCTCGTGCTACTGCTCCACCTGCTGCTGCAAGAGCTGGGACAATTTCGTCTAGCTCTGTGTCTTTATAAAACTCACTGAGCTTCATTAAACTAACCTGCTAGTGTTTTTAGTAAACGGTTTTCGAAGTCAATTGATTCACGCTTCTCACGTCCTGCTGCTTCAATGCCGCCTGCTGCTGGTTCTGCTGTTGCAAAATCATCTGCTGCTGCTGGCTCCATTGTATCTGCTGCTGGATCTTCTGCAGGCTCAGCCATATCAGCCGCATCACCTTCTGGTTCTGCTCCTAACATATCGCCGCCTGTTTCTTCACCTGTAAGTTGTCTTGTTGCAGATGAAAGTGTATCGCGTGTTGTTTTTAGTGCTTCAATAGCAGCCTGGATGGCTGGTGCACTTGATTCAATAAATGTTTTTGACTGTTCATTGCCGAACTCATCTCTAATTGAATCACCTAACTGTAGAAGTGTTTCATTTTCCATACCGGAAAGTTCTTCAATGTAACGGCCTACTTTGTCTACCATCGTTTTTGAAGTAACAATAGCACTTGCCTGTTGAACTTCACCTTCTGTAACTTTACTCATCTCTTCTCCGTTAGTGTCTGTTTCTTCCTGTTCTGGGGCTTCAGCAAGTTCAAGACCATCAATTGCAGATTCTTCACGTTCTGCAAGTTCTTTGTTAATAGCGTCTAGCATAAACTGCGCTTTGTAAAATGCATCGTTTTCAACATTCTCGTTAAACTCTGCACTACTTCTTGCATCGTGTAACTGTGTACGTAACTTGTTTCTTGCATCTTCTAACTTAGCAATATCAAATGATGCTAAATCAAGTTGCTTACCAAAGGTCTTTAGCATAGACTCATTGATCTTTTCTGCCTTAATTTTAAATAAATCTTGTGTTTTCATTGTTCTCTTCCCAGATGTTATATTATATTTATTCAAAACCTTGCTAAATGTTCGGCTTGGTCTTTCAAAATAATCGCCCTTTCTTTGGCATCCTGATATCTTGTCCACAATATATCGGCTCTGATATCGTCATTGTTATTTATTGCTCTATGATAGTTATCCAAATAAATCTTACTATCTACAAAGTATTTACTATATTTTTGGTCTAAAGTGAATATTTCTTTTTGTAAATTTGTATCTTCGTTCCAAGCAACCAAGTTTGCTAGTTTAATAGCAACTGTGTTGAGAGAAACTGTAGACCATATCACTTTACCCTGTTTAACTATATCCTTGTACGGACCATCTGACTTAATAAGTGCATCACCTACTTGTATGCCGTCTGGTGTACGTTCAGGCAGGATAGTTCCTTGATCAAGAAACTTACGATATGTTGTTTTAACTAACTGTTCAAAACGCTTCGATACTTCATTCATAAAAAAAGGCCCTTAGGCCAATATTTACTCTTTCTATACTTTTGAGGGTTACATCTTGAGTATAATTGTAACAACTACTGAAAGAACTGCTGCAATTACTGTACCAGTAGTACCAATAATAACTTTTGTTAATCCTTTTTGACCCGATGTTATATCTTTGTGGATGTTGTCAACTTTGCGTTCTAAGTTGTCCATTCGGCTATCTAGTTGTTCATATCTAATAGCGCACAGGTCAACGTGTGCTTCTAGGCTGGTCTTTTCTAAACTTGTAGGTTGGCTCTTTGCCATTTTGTTGTTCTCCAAAACAATATCCCATCTCTTGGGACAATTAGTAAACTTGTCAGTTGGCCTAATGTGTTTTTAAGTACGCCTAGTTGTTTTGCCTATATGTTTATTTATCATCTTTGCGTTCGAAAAGTCTCGCAATCAGTCCTCTTATTGTGCCTAATTCTTCTCGTACGCCTATCATTTTATCTGCTGCTTTTTCTATACTTGTAAACATATCTTTAATTACGAACATAACCCAAAACCACCATACAGAGCATACAAACGCCATAATGGATATGCCCACGTAAACATAATTGTCTTTGTCTAAGTGAAGTCCGTATACGGATAATAAGAATCCGAATATGATAAAGAATATTGTACTCATCATTATTGTGTTGTAAAGTATCTTGTTCATACTATTATTTACTTCCTAAAAAATTATTAAAATGTGGACACATTTAACCACAGGTTTTGACGCTCGCCCTGTGTGCAAAATACTGCTGGTTTGATGTCTTCTGTATTTAGAAGTGTACCTATAATCGGAACACCTTCCAAGTCGCTTCTAAGCAATGCTAGTGGATCAGTTCCTATAGACCATATCCCTTGTTGCTCTACCTTAAAGTTCCAGTTCCAATACTGTGTGCCTTCCTCTTGGGTAGTTATAGGATCAATGTCGTAATACATATTTGCTCTCATACCAATACTTTGAATAAGACTATTAAAGTTACCTTGCTGTGCAATTAGGATAGGATCCTTTTCATCACGAGTAGGATTTGTCACAGTAATATCGACAAGTGTTTTTACAGAAATTGTTTGCATCGTTAATACTTATCAGTCATAAAAAAAGGGTGCCAACGAATTGACACCCTTTAGTTTTAGTAAAGTTAAAACTTACTATTAGCCAGAAATTCCTGAGAATTCAGCAAGTAATGAACTTGTTACGCCAGTTGAACCTGTACCAAAGTCTGAAGCCGCTGTAAATGCGCCTGTTCCTTGGATAGCAACTTGTACTGCATCAGTAGTTCCACTTGTGAATACACCTGACTCAGTTAAAGGTTGTACACCAACAACTGTGTGTGCATCGTTAGTACCAGCAACATCACCTGCAGCAAGATATAACAAAGCAGCATCTAATTCTGCTTGTGTCATATTAGTTTTTGCTAAGTTAATGATTCTAGTACGACCAGCAATACCTTGTCCAGATTCTGCTTTTTTGTTGTCACCTAGTTCAGTAACACCTGTACCAGCGTTGTTGTAAGTTTGGAAGACTGAACTTCCGTTTGATAAATCAGCCATTATATTTTCTCCTCAAATAATGTTAACCCTTCTCCAGGGCCGCTATTTTGTCTAGCAATTGTATTTATCCAAAAAGGGTTTTTACAAGGGTTATGGTGTGATTTAAGGGGTTTTTGACCGATTTAGTCCGCTCTAAACGGTGTCCAACGGTCTCTTGGTACAAGTTTAACCTTGTCACCAGTTTTAACGTAACCTTCTCCGCCTGGCTTGCCACCTGTTGATGACACAACATCGCCTTCTGCTTTGTCTAGTTCATCAATTACTTCGTTCTTGGCTTTCATAAGTTCTGATACCAAGTAAAAAATATCCGATGCTGTTCTAGGCTCCGTGTTAATAATACTTATAATCTTTTCTTGTTTATTACTAGAAACCTTCGAATTTTGAAGCCATTGGCTAAAACTCTTTGTGTTTAGATCATTTAGTTTTTTAGCACGACTCATTTGATTAAAGAATGTGTAAAAGATATCTTGTAAGTCAGATAGTCCTGGCTTAGGCTCAAAGAATTTTGCAATGCCTGGTTGAGCTCTGTTAGCAATCTTTTCTATGTTGTCTAAGTTATCTGCGTTTACAGCAGGTGCCTTACTGACATACTGTTGTCCTACAACAACTAAGTCTGGTGTACCATTGAATGCTTCTACATCTTTTATAGGTGTTCCGCTTTTGTCTCCAAAGTACTGATATGCATTATGTGCCGCAACTGCAACTTTACTTTTAGCAATACGTCTACCAATTGGACTTTCAACTTTTACATCGTAAGTAACTTGGTTAGGAGTAAAACTAACTTTGCCGTCACTGCCCGTATATGGCTTGCCTGGATGATACAACAAGTCTCCATACAAATAACCTTTGTAGTCTGCTGGTGTTGCTTTTTCAAATATAGGCCAAAGTCCTGCCATATCACTTGCAAACTTTTCACGCCAGTCTTCGCCCTTGCCTCTACTCATAATAAATTTTTCTAGTTCCTGAGGACTGTTTGACTTGCCTTCTTCTCTACCCCAGTTGTTCTTGCCAACTAGTCTAAAAGTTCCATCATCTTCACGTCCCCAATACACTGTAGGATTGCCATCCCATTTAAGAGCAACGTCTGAACTGTCTTGTTCCATACCTCTAAGAAGTTGTACGGCTTTCTTTGCACCATCAGCAGGATCAGTAAACACTAGATCTTCTAAGTGATTAAACTCTCTACCTACTTTCTTTGCTTCTGTTATAAATTGGTATGCTCTCATTTTTTAAGTAACTTCTTTTGTCTGTTTGTTGTGTCCACATACTTTGCGTGTGGCACTTTTAAATTTTTCTTCTTGTCGTACACATCTCCGATAGTGTGCATCTTTCCTGGTTTATCAAACGCACTGTATCTAATGTCAACTACTTCATCTATTCTCATCTAATAACATCAATCATTGAACGCATCCAACCAATAGTTCCTGGCTGGTAACTTTCAACTGCCTCTTTCTTTGGTAGTTCAATATCATAACGTCCTAATGTTTCTCTTGCCGCACTAATAAGTTCTTCGTAGTTAGGAAGTTTCTTAATGTAGTTAATAATAGCATCTACACTTTTAACGTCTGCTACTGTTGCACTTTGCCCTAACAACTGTTTAGCAATGCTGTTCCAGTCATCGCCGTTAGGTAAAGGTTCGTTAGTCTCTGGATCAACTAAACCAAACTTAGGACTATACTTGATGCCTCTTGCTCTAGCAATACTTGAAAGCACAATATGTCTATGCTCTCCTCTGTATTGACCACTGCCGCCTATCATCGATCCTCGTTGGAAGTTTACATTCTTTGAAAACATAAAGTCTGTTTGTACAAATCCATTTTCTTTTGATCCGTTAATAGGAGTTCTAAAATGTATTTGGTCTCCAGCATCTTTGATCCAACCGTCAGTTTTCTTTCTACCAACGTTCATAATTTCTTCTTCTGGAATGTTCTGTGATTTGCACCAAGCAGTTAATTTAGCAGTTACTTCTTCCTTAGATGCTTTGTTAAGATCAACACTTAGATCTAAATCGCCTGAACTATTTTCTTCAAATGTTCCATCTGCTTTTTCTTTTCTACCTGTAGATCCTAGTCTTGCAGCAGACTTGCCCTCATCATCTTTTTCACTAGTAAAGTCTAAGCCTGTAATCTTTTCAATGAAGTCGACTGTGCTGTCTACGTCTTTAGTAGCAATACGCTGTGTAAGACGAGAGTCAGGATCTTTTGGGTCTGTTTTAAATATGTTGTTGCTCATTATTTCTTATCTCTTTTACTTTCAACAATCTTCTTAATGCCTCTATTAAATTTGCTGCTGTCGGCACCTTTAATGCTGTTGATGAAACGTCTTTCTAGTTCAAGAGCAACGTCTTCGGGATAAGCCTTATACATACTTTCAATAAGATTAACTGCACTATCAATAATATTAGTCGCTCTGCTTTGGATCAGAGACTCTGTATCACGTTTCTCTGCAATTTCATTAAGTTCTTGTAGTATTGATCTAGTTTTAAATTTCATAATATAATAAAGCCCGTCTTGTATGTTACTATTTACCCTTTTAACATCTAAAGTATACACGCAATGATTAGCAATGTCAACCAACATTTTAAGGTATGCAAAATACGCACTGACGTTATGCATAAAAGTAATACAAAAAAGTGTTGATTTATGCTCATATAGAAGTTATATTATAATAGTATTATATAAATACACGTGAATAGGGCAGTGACACTGTACTATTCGACACACAGACACTGGGATAGACCGGGGCAACTTCACAATGCCTTACAAAGCGAATGACGGTAGCAAAGACTACTGACGGTAGCAAAGACTACTGACGCCTAGAAAAGACTAGGGGTATTGCTTTCCTTAAGCATCCATACATCGAGGAGAAAATTATGGCACACTTAAATTTAAGTGGTCTGATGTCTTGGATGAAGCGCGGCAGATTAAATGCTGATCACCGCTCTCAACTACTGACTTGGGCCAAAACTGAATACGGCAAAGACTGGTCTTTTGCATATGATTATATGCTTAACCACGAAGGTCGTGCACCTAACCGTGCAGAACTACACGGACCGAGAATCTTGAAAAGTAAGGAGGTGGCTTAAATGCGAACCTTACGTAAGTTACTTTCAAAACTATTTTGGTCAGAAAAGGACTGGGTTAACGATTATCTCAGTCAGTCTACTGATCACGCTGATCTGGAACGCCGGATTAGGAAACTGGATAGGCGCGAGGTCACGCACGGACCTTTTGGAACTGTCCAGCACAATGGTTACAAATACCGATAACACATACACACAAAGGGGAATATAATGTTAATTTGGGAAAGAATAAAAAACACATTTGAAGCAGTTGGCTACTCACGAGCAGCATCACAACTAGCATCACAAGGATATTACGAAGCATCAAGAAACTTGTTGATGGAAAGATCAAAGTTATCAAACCGTAGAGTTGAAGCAATTCGTAGACTTGAAAGAGTAAAGAAAGCAAAGGCAAATTACGAGCCGGGCAATCATTACTTACGAGGCAAAAGCGTAGCATTTTGGAAAGGGAAAGCAGCATAATGATTATGAAATTTTTTAACGTAGCAGTGCCAATGTTAATTATATTTGGCGTATTAACCTGTATAATGATGGTTAACGGATTATTCTGGGGAGGCGCATTCTAATGAAAACACTTGCATTTTTTGTAGCAGTCTTCGGAATAGTGTTTGTATCTAGTTTTGCACACGCAGGCGATACAACTATTGAAATGTTAAACAAGCGTGCCGACGGAGCCAAGATGGTTTACTCCGAAGACATTGCTCGTATTGACACAGGCGATACTATTACTTGGGTACCAACATCAAAAGGACACAACGTAGAGTTTGTTGCAGGTCCAGAAGGATGGGATAAACCTAAGAAGTCAAAGAACAACAAAGAAGTTTCAATTACATTTGATGTTCCAGGCATTTACTTTTACCAATGTACTCCACACAAAGGTATGGGTATGATTGCACTTGTAGTTGTAGGTGATGACACTAGCAACAAAGACGCTATTGCAAAAGCCAAAGCACTTGGTAAGTCTAAGAAAAAACTAAAAGCATTACTAGGGGAACTTTAATGTGGCCTTACACTGATGAAGAAAATGATTTCTTAAACGGAAAATAAATTTTAGCACCAGTATTGACATTACTAAATACTGGTGTTAATGTAATATACACTAATAACACAGACACACATAAGGAGAATATAATGTCAGTAGATACAAAGTACGGCGAAGCCATCTTTAAACAAACCCAAGAGTTTACGGAAATGTTTAAAGCAGCAATGCCAAAAGTTACACATAATAAAAACGGATACGAAATACGTACAGAAGTTTTAAAACTTGCAAGTGTTTCGGTCTGGAAAGACTATTACGCAAGATGGGGACACTTCGAACAAACAGTAGAACGTGATGCCAATGGCCGAGTTATATCAACAACAAAAGGTCCAGACGTACCAGGAAGTAAAGAAGTATTAGAAGCCGCAGAACAATTTTATAATTTTGTAAGTGGCAAATAAATTAGAATCCTATTATAGGATGAAGAAGATATAGTAAGGGCATAGCCAAAATAAAAAGTACATAAAGAGGGTGTTAGTCAATTTAGGCTAACACCTTTTTTATTGGTTGACATATACAACAATAGATTGTATAATGCAATTAATATATGAAGAAAGGTAAAATAGTGAAAGATAATATTATAATGGTAGACGCCGACGGTGTCTTGTTAGACTGGGAATGGGCGTTCAACATTTGGATGTTAGAACACGGCTTTGAAAAGCAAGAAGGATATCAGTTTGTGTATGGTATGGACCTGCGCTACGGTATTAGTAAAGAGCAAGGCAAGAAGTTAATTAAAACATTTAACGAAAGTGCTGCTATAGGCTTTTTACCTGCACTAAGAGATGCTGTGTATTATGTAAAACGTTTACACGAAGAACACGGTTACAAGTTTCACTGTATAACAAGTCTTTCAAAAGATCGTAACGCACAAAAGTTACGTAAGATGAACTTGCAAAAACTGTTTGGTAAAACAGCATTTGAAAAATTTGTGATACTAGGAACAGGTGATGACAAAGACGAAGCACTTGCTCCATACGCTGACACAGGATGTTGGTGGGTAGAAGACAAACCAGAAAATGCACTAGCAGGTGTTAATGCAGGGTTGAACAGTATCTTAATTGAACACGGACACAATATGGGCTACAAGCACGATAATGTAACTGTTGTTAAGAACTGGAAAGAAATTTTTAATTTAGTAACAGCATAAAAAAATAGAGTGCTCGTCGAAGGCACTCTATTTTTATGACTTGTATTTCTAGTATCCGTTAGGTACAATAACGTAGTGTATCATTAACACTACACCTACCGAAGCACCTAGTCCGATCATCATCTTAATGAAGTCTTTGGTAACCAACGGAAACACTGTCTTGAACTTTTCCTTGCCTGTCATAGTTGCCATAGCAAGTTCACGTCCACATAATAGTCCAACGAACACCCAAGTTGTACTCATCGGTATATCATTTAGTTCTTTGAAGAACCAAAGTATAAGAAAGTATACAGCATCAATTATTGTAGCACTACGAACATATCTTGTGTTGTGCTTTTCAATAACAATATTTTGTATCTTACCTCCACCTTCTTTAAACATAAAGCCTAAGCCTATAACAAACACAAGTGAAATCATTATCATAAGATCCCAAGGTATCTCTCTAGGTAGGAACACAGCAATGTTAGCCATATCGTGTGATAGCCAAGTAAACCATAGGAAGCCTGTAGTTACCCACTGTCCTATTCTCCACCATCGTTTATGTTCTTCTTTGACAGGCTTGGCTTCGTCTAGCAGTTTAGTAACTCCTATCCAAATAACATATGCCGCGACTGCTGCCACAGCATAACCCATCATACTCTTTACGAGCATCTTCTCTAATACAAATGTACTTGCAAAGGCACTTAATACTAAAAAAGAAGTACTAACTGGTACTCCTATCCTTGTAAGTATTAATAATAGTCCTGGTGCCATTGCGTGATACCATTGTATTTCTTGGAACGGTATTTTGTTTAGTCGTCCATAACTAATATCTCCACCGTTGGTATACCAACCATACCAAAGTGTATACAGTAGAACAGCCGAAGCCGCTCCCCACATCACTTTCCAATTAAATTTTTCG
>Ga0181399_1000048_pt1 | contig 36547 bp, 51 predicted proteins | sample 22SPOviralmetaG_FD_130128 | JGI IMG/M metagenome (GOLD analysis project Ga0181399, IMG submission 130128) | Marine viral communities from the oligotrophic San Pedro Time Series (SPOT) site, San Pedro Channel, CA, USA - 22 SPOT_SRF_2011-05-21 | ecosystem: Environmental > Aquatic > Marine > Strait...
GGTCAATTTCTTTTTCATCCCTTTCATTCTTGCACAGAATGAGGCTCTTCTTGGATTACCTTTTACTTTACTTGGTGCTTTAAGGTTTCTTTTTTTGCCAGTCTTAGTCTTGCCTTTATTATAGCTTGCACGGCCTTTAGCATTTAATCCACCCTTTGGATTCTTACCTTCTTTTCTAGTCCATGCTGCTGACTTAGCCATGCCTTATGCCTTCTTAGTTTTTTTCTTTTTAATATCTTTTTTATGTACTAAAGGTTTACTATTTTTACTATGGCTTTTGCCTGTATGCAACTTACCATTAGGCATTTTGTGCGTAGCACCTTTCCATTCTTTACCGTCTTTTGTGTAGTGCTTTACGCCTTTCATTATGATATCTTTCTATATTTTTTTACTTTTTTTGCAATATTTTTTGGTTGTTTTGAAACTTGTTTACCTTTAGCTTTAGCTTTTCTTTTTGCCTTTGTGGTCGCAGCATATTCTGCAGCAGATAATGCTTTGATTGCCTTTTCAGGAAGGTAGCGTTCACCAGTCACAGAAGATTTTTTCCCTGACTTAGTTCGCCATTTTTGTTTACCCCAAGACTTTAGGCTTTTTTGACTTTTTGCTAGTGCCATTATTTTTCTTTTTCTTTAATAGTGTAAAGTCTACTTTTGAGATTTTACCATCTCTATTCTTATCTAATTTTTTTTGTTTACCTTTAAGCATTACTTATATCCTCCGCCTGCTTTTTTATATGCTTTGGCTAAAGCTTGTGCCTTACGAGCTGACCACTTGCCTGCACCAGTACCGTGAGATGCTTGGGCTTTAATTCTATTAAATATCTGTTTTCTTTTTCCAGGCTGAGTATAGTTACCTGCTTTATTTACTGTACTTTTAGATTTTGCCATATTACTTTAAGTTATTATAAAATTCATCTAATGCATTATGCTCACAGTTTGCACATTCACATGATACACAAACACCATTGTTACCACAATGGCAACTATGGTTGCAGTTCTTACAGCCTGCTGGTTTTTTTTCTGTTTCTGTAGTTAGTCCGAGTCCGTTGTCTAGTTGCATGGGCTTGCTCCTTAGATTTTTTATTAAGTATATCTGTTAATTCAGAAAAAGTCATTACGATATAACTATTAATAGTCCCTTTTTAGAGGACTTCTTAGTTTTTTTCTTACTTTTCTTCTTAGTTTTCTTTGGATAACTCTTAGACTTCATGTGGTTAGTAACCTTTCATAGGTTTTTTAACTTTTTTCTTAGTCTTTTTTACTTTTTTCATTGGTTTTTTTGGTTTCATTGCTCCGTACATAGCTATTCTCCTTAGTTTTTTTATTTTTTTTACCAAATATTTGATTATATTGCTCTTGTGGCATGCTATAAAACTTGCCATTGATCATCTCTTTGCCTATAGATCCGTGTATTTGTCTGATTCCCATGTAATTTTTCCTTAAAAACCAGTAGTTTCCGTGAATGTCCTTGGTTGTTTTCGTTATATATCTGTGTGACCCGTTGGTAACTACTGTATATCTATCTATTATACACACATATAGCAATTCTGTCAATACATTTATTTGTTTTATTTAGATTATTTATTTTGTTGTTGACAGAATCGCATTCAGGGTGTATAATGGTATTAAGGCCTCCCCCCAGGCCCCTATATGTATTACCTAAATCTACTATTAGGGACTCACTTATGGGTGTGGGACCCCTACAGGTACCATACTAATGTGGCCACCTAAGTGGTTACCATGCTTTTTTAGTAATTTTCCAGCTATGGCGTATAGGATATAGCACGTACCCCCCTAGCCCCCTGCACCTATCCTATTGAAATCCCTACATATATTTTTTTGGTACAGTCAGAATGATATATATCAAGCTGATATAGGTACACCTGAAAAAATAATAATAAAAATTCTTTTATGGTTTCAATTATTTTAAAACTTAGAGCAACTATGAAAGCGTATCTTATGGGAACTATGGAAACCACCAATGGCAACTATTAAAATGTGCATGGCGTTGTTCTTGTAAAAACAAGCTGGGTACTTTGAAAATATTGGCGTTAAAATCTAGGCACAAAAAAAGCCCTAACAAATTAATGAAAGGGCTTTGATTGTTTTATTATTTAAAACTTAACTTGCTTTAAACATTTTAGCGAATGGCTTAAATTCTACTACATGAACATCTGATATTTCTTTATCTACTTTCACATTGCCATCTTCAGTTGCTTCAGCAATTGCTGTTTCATTTACATCAAGTAATAACTCAATGAAATCTTTCATGCTGTTTAAATCTTTCACTACATGGTCATCAAATTTATCAATGAAAGTTTCATAATTAAACCCATAAGTATTTGTCGCTTTATCGTAAGTATTTAATTGCGTACCCTTACAAATTGCATGTTTAAAATCTTCAACAGCATTAAAAACAACTTCACTAAATATAGGCTTGGCAACTGTTCCCTTAGTTTTCTTTACACCAGTTATTGATTCATCAGCAAAATTTACTAATTCACTAAGTGGCAACTTAACCATTTTATTAGGTGATTTTTTTAAGTCCTTATGTTCTGGTTTATAGTCAGCAAGTTTTACAATAAAAGATTTTTCTTTAAATTGAATTTTACTTTCACCACCTTTAATTATTTTTTCTTTATATACTGAAATTGCCCTCAATACATTATCTTCAAATAATTTGTTTCTGTCAGAAGTAATGAAACCAAGTTTATCCTTTACTTGACCTGCATAACTTGCCAAATTCCAGCAATAGTCCTTCACCTTTTCAGCATCAAAAATTTCTTTTTTAAATACATCATTGGTTTCATTATTCATTGCTAACACTAAATTATTAATTGTTAGTGGCGAACTTGCATTATTAATGTCTTTTAAATTATTAATTAATAATGTTTTTAAGTCTGATTTAATTGTAGTCATATTTTTATTTTCCTTTTATTAAATTTTGATTTGCATAATTGCGAATCAATTACCCATGATTATAAACATATAAACACCTAAGTCAATAAATCTAAGTCATTGATTTCATTGGATAAATCAAGGAATTAATTCCCTAAATTATCTAATGTTTTCAATACCCTTTATTTACTAGCTTTCAAATTTATATATATCATTCTGATATAGGTACTCATAAATTTACCTCAAAAAAAATCAAAAAAAATTGACAGATTTTACCTGCTGTCGCTATGCTCATAGCTAATGCACTTGACATATACTTATGATAGGTTTATGATAGCCTCATTATGACCGAACAAAAAAATATTTTGACAATGCTTTGCTCATTTATACAATCAGTTATTATGATTGTTATATTCATTGGTATTGTTGCAGTGCTATTTATATAGCTTGACATAACATCTCTAAGGTGGTATTATTTGTAATAATATCAACAACTTAATAGGAGAAGTTATGACAATAGAATCACTAATAATTTTTGTGATACTTCTATCCATAGGATAGAGTATGACAGAATCAATATGTAAACAATGTGGTGGCAATCACTACATTACTAAAATGCAATCAACTAGAGTAGCACATACTTATAAAGGTGAAAACTTTTATGACTATGAAAAGGTACAGGTAAACTGTCCTAGCTGTACTCAACCAGAACCTTTAGGCTTAGACCAAGTAGCTAAAGAATTTTACAGGGCTTTTAATAATGTACCAGTAGAGCCTAAAGACTTTAGAAAGAAAGGGTTATTATAATGCCATTATTAATATTGTACAGTTGTACTATAATAGTATGCCTATTTGTTTTAGCAATGGTGGGCATATGATTAACTTAGATTATGTACTAGCCATACTATTTGTAGGCTATGTTTGTTTACTAATCTATTCTTTTAGATACATGACTGGAGGTATGATATGAAATACGAATATCGATATCATGACGAATGCTATTGTCGTAGATGTAAAATCATAAGAAACTTTTACAACGACATGGTATTCTTTTCATTATGTTTATTAATTATAACAATAGGAGTAGGCTTATGCTATTATCTAGGATTAATATCTTAAAACAAAAACGAGATAAGTTGTTGATTCCAATACGAAAATGCAAAAGTAATTACATGCAAGAGGTATGGAAATACAAACGCAATCAGTTAAGTAATATGATTACAGTTCTTGAGCATGAAAGGAAAGACTTCAATGCTTAGTTCTAATGTTGATGAGAGCATGATAAATGTTCTCATTGACATAGCTTTTATACTTCATCATCAGTTTGATAGTGAAGTACCATTTGAATTACAACCATTCAAAGATGAGCTAGAAGTATTACTTAACACATTAAACTTTACAATACATTAGGAGAAGCTATGAGTAATGTAATAGACTTAAATAAATATAGAGAAGATAAGATAGCCGAAAACTATAAGACAAAAACGGCTGGAGATTTTTATAATAAAATTATCAAGGCATCAGCTTTGAAGTCTTTGAAGAATGGCATGATATCTCAAGAGGTATTTGACAGTAAATACAAAGACTTATAATATTCCGTAAGGAATCGTAGCCCTAGTAAATTTACTCCTATCTAGGGCTATCGCAATCAACAGGAGTAATAGGAGAATAAGACTATGTATGTAGTATTAAAAGAGAATGAGTATAGCCACATAGCTAATACTTATAGCTATGAGTACCAATCAGAAGATAAACTTAAGTGTCAGTCATGGATAAATTCTAGGATAGACCTTAATATGCTTGAAGGAACTGTAGAAAAATATAGTATCTTTGGTGAGGTGAAAGAATAATGCTTACTCAAGTAGAACTGAGTAAGCTAGAGTCAAAGGGATTAATTAAGATTCCTTTGATTGTTGCCATACTAACAGAAGCTAAAGCACAAGGACTGAAATGGATTTTTCAATGTGATGGAGAAAATTTCTTTCCTTATGACGAGGCTAATGAAACACAAGGCGACTATGATAACTGGGTGTTTACTAATGACATTGAAGCATCTCTCAAAGAATATAATCAGACAGATATAATGCACATTATTTTTGATAAAGGTGGGTGGATTATGTGGGTTGCATGTAATGGTGAGGGCATTGACGCATTATCTGATTGGACAACACACAAGCACATAAACAGTTGGCTTGACCCTATCTCACTAAAATACGCAAACGAATAAATTTAGGTAATAAAAAACCCCACTAAGATAATTCCTAGTGGGGTTTTTTGTGGCTGTTATGGTGCCCCAACATTTAACAGACTGCCGAAATTCTGCACCACATTTGCTCGGCTACCAACCGAACTCATCTTCGGGATTCATCAAGCAGTGCCAGACATACCCTGTAAGACAATAACATTAGGCACTTGTGCTTCTTCTGTTATGCCATCTAGTGCATTGTTCAGCTTATTGATTCTGAACTGTGCTTGAGGTGTTAGGGCAATAGATGTACCGACACCTTGAAGGTCACCTTCAATCGGCTTCATCATCTTACCTAGTGGAGATTCCATTAATCCCTCAACACTTCTTATCTTAGATAAGATACCTTTGACATCATTATAGTAGCCCTGTCTTTCTGACTTAAGACTATCTAAAGCCATAGACATTCTTTCTCTAAGTATCTTCTCTTGTTTGATAGCATTGAAATCATTAATGTCATGAACAGCTAGACCTTGAGAATGACAATCAACATTCAAGCGAATACAAACTTTGTCATTGAAGTTATCAACAACCCATTTGGTATAAGCCTCATGACTATTTATCTGAGTGTCTAACTCATCTCGCTTATGGTATGACCTATCCGTGTACTCTGGAGAACTCATAGACATGATACCATTTTCTTTTAGATAGTCATGCTCTACTAACTCAAAGGTACTTCTATCTGGATAGGTATTGAAGTCAGCCCTTGCGTCATAGTTGTCCATATCATCTGACTCTCTCGATACTAGATTAAAAGTAACGCATTGGTCTAAATGAAATTGCTCACGACTATGCCCATAGTATCTGCCAACACTACCTACTGTTGGTTTTATTTTGTCGTATTCTTTACAAACAAAATGCTCTAGCTTTAAGTCTGCTATGGCAGTAGCTACTGGCATACCAGAACTATTCCATTTGTTTCTATCACTTACTTCTTTCACTATCTGTATCTGGTCTTGTGGTACATGTGATGTGATATAACTGTTGGCTACATTCCAAGATTGGTCGTAAGCCTCTCTCCAATTATCCCTAGCTTCTACATAAGAATTTCTATGCTCACTAGGTAATGCGTGGATAGTCTTGAGTGCATGAGGAAGAATAATATTCTCCTTTGCACTTTTATCTATTAGTGTTTTTGCCATTAGATTAACTCCTTCTGTTGGCGTTGATAAGTCCTTAGTATATACCTTATGTGTGTGTATGTCAAGTACTTGACTTACATATATAAATGTTTATAATGGTTGGTATGTTCAATAATTCTTTTTATAAAAAAGCTAACCCTTTCTGGGTAGAGTACTATAAAAAGAAAAAACAAAACAAGGAGAAAAAACGACATGACACAAGAACTAGACAAGAACGGAAACCCTAAAATTTACTGCAAGAACTGCGGTAAACGAATGGCTTATACTTATCAGCAACAATACTTTGGTACTACTGGCTATGCCAACTATCATTACTACCATTTAGAAGAAAGAAATGAAGTGTTTGCTACCAGACATGAAGCTGAAGCACACCTACAACTACTGACAGAAGCTGGACATAGGTGGAATGGGTGGCATGGCAATGGTGATGAGCCATTACAGGTAGAAACTATGGGCAGATACAATCACCCCGATAGATACTATGTAAAATATAGTGAACGCATATGTGACCCAGTAGAATTTCAGTTTCATTCACAGTCTTGTATGCTAGAGTTTATGCAAAGACCAGAAGTTATAGAACAGATGTTGCCTGTCATTGAGCAGTATAAAGCCGAGCCAAAGGTAGCTAAGAAAAAGCCTCGTAAGAAAAGAGAAGTCAAGGTAGACTTACCAGACTATGAGGCTATGACTAAGAGATTGGAAGGCATACTATGAGTACAGGACAGGACTTAAAGTTTGAATACAATACTGATATGCCATACGATTGGAACTTTGATAAGTGGTATCGTTGGAACTGTAGAGAACGCAGAAGCTACAGGCTAGAAATATATACTGAAGCTAGGGCTTTGGAAATATTCAATGACCTATTCCCTAAACCTAATCTAAAAACTATGGAAAAAGAATGGACACTTTCGCAATAATTCTATGGCTGGTCGGAGCAGAAATCACAGTACCACTTCAACAAGGAGTGGGCTGTGATGAGTACATCAAATATTTAGAAACAATCGAACGCATTACATATGATATACCTAGTACCTACCTTGACGGAGTAGAAGTAATAGGATATACTTGTAGCATAATACAAACACAGGAGTAATTTATGGCTAACAGAAAAAGTTATCACAAACAATACTATCGCAAACAAGCGATGGACGGCTTACGCAATACCATCAAGACACTACGCACACAGATAAAAACTTTTGAAGAGAGTGAAGAAGGTGTTGCCTATAAGAAAAGAAAACAGCAAGAGTATTCAAGAGCATACAGAATAGCTAATCAAGAATCAATTCGCCAATACCAAAAAGAATACCATGAGAAGTATTAGTATATATAGACCCCCCTCGGAACCACAGGTTCATATAGCACGAATTTCAATTTAAGTCAAGGAGAATTATGAATATATTTTTTTTACATAGACTACCAGAAACATCAGCACAGATGTTGTGTGATAAGCATGTACCCAAGATGTTACTTGAGACATGCCAGATGTTATCTACTGCATACCAACGACACATGGGAGAACATGAAGAACTTTATAAACCAGCATATCCCAAACACCCCATGACAATATGGGTTGGAGATTCAAAGGCAAACTTTGATTGGGCATTTGACCATGCAGTAGAGATATCAAATCAGTACACTAAAAGATTTAACAATTCACATAAGTCACATATAATACTGCAAGTGTTAGCAGATGAGTATATAGGCATTCCTGATATAGGATTTACTGAGCCACCACAATGTATGCCTGATGAATACAAAGATGAAGATTATATTCAAGGATACAGAGATTACTATTGGTATGACAAAAGGTATTTTGCCAAGTGGAACAAAGGTGTAGACGCACCTGCTTGGTGGCTTGACTTAGAGTCTGTTGCGTAGTATTATAGTAGCATGAAAAAAAATTATTCACAAATATCTTTAGACAAGATTAAAAACGGTCACACCATCTACACTAAAACTATCAAGGTGGTGGAGTTCTATCCTTATAAGGCTCTGAAGCCTGTTACCAACAAGAAGTTAGGTAAGAAGGTAAGCAAGGGCATGCATAAGGATAGACCTATATTCACACTAACACTAGAAGAGAGAGCCACATGCCCTCGTACTTGTGGGCATTGGGATGATTGCTATGGCAACAACATGCCATTCGCACACAGAATATCACATGGCAAGGGACTGGCTCACAAACTATACACAGACCTCACCGAGATACAGAGAAAGCATGAGAAGTTTCTTGTAAGACTGCATGTGCTTGGTGACTTCTACTCGGTAGACTATGTACAGTTCTGGGAGAAGTGCCTTGCCAAATTTCCAGGTCTTGCCATCTGGGGCTATACCCATTGGCACCCAGGAACAGATATAGGTGATGAGATTAAGAGAATACGCACAGCACAATGGGATAGATTCTCAGTACGATTTTCAGATTACACCAGAGATATACTATCAGCTAACTCAGAAGAGATAGCAGACAAAGGTGTGATATGTCCAGAGCAGACAGGCAAGGCTAAGAGCTGTGCTGATTGTGGTCTATGCTGGGCAATGAAGAAACAACCAGTGATATTTAAAACACATTAACAACAACAAAGGAGGTCACATGACTGAATCAATAAAACGCCTAGACTTTGAAGGTGAAATAAGAAAGCGAGTAGGAGCAAAGTTTTTCTCTGCCTGCTTTATAAAGAAAGACGATAGCACTAGAGTTGCTAACTGTAAGTTCAATGTTACTAAACATCTTAAGGGTGGTGTCAGAACTACTGACCCTAAAGACTACATGATTGTATGGGACACAGTTAACTCTAAGTATATCAATGTATCTCTATCTAGATTACAATGGATTAAATTCAATGGTAATATGTATACTGTTGAGGTGACACCTAAAGGTAGAAAGTTAAAACTATCTAGTGTTAGTAATTTAATATAACGACTTGACACAGAGCCAAAGAAGTGTTAATATACCATATTGATTACGAGCATAGTAAAACACAAAGCATGCTACAGAGGTAGTGTTCGTATTCAAGGGGTGGGCTTGGTCGTTGCCTACCCCACATTATGGGGGTGCAGGTTACGGTACCGAAAGCCAGTTACAATCTGAAGCCTACTGGGCACCCCCACCCAAATTATGGGGGACGGGTCTAAATATAATCGTTAAGAATTATTGCTAGTTTTTCTTAAAGTATATCCGAGGTACTAGCCATCAACGGCACAGGCATCCCCCACCCACAATCGCTATGCCGATTGTACTTTTAGAGAGCGTTAGGTTCGCTACCTACCACCTGGTCTCGGTGTATGCGAGAGGCTTAAGAGTACAATCGGGATCGCGAATACTGTTCTCGAGAGAAAGTGATCCACGCCCCCTGGCTGGAGGTAAACGCGCGCAGCTATGAAGGGGGCAAGCCCCAGGTGTGATTCTTTTAGAGAAATCTGGGGCGCAAGCTTCATAATCACTTGACATAAGCTACCAATCATGGTATAAGCAAAGCATGAATTACAGAGAACAAAAAGAAGTAATACAAAACATACCCATACATACAGGACAGTCCATAAGAATGGATTGTCCTTTTTGCTTTCATAACAATACCTTACAGCTAACCAAAGAAAGTGGACAGATGAAATGGTATTGCTTCAGTGCTTCTTGTAATGCTAAAGGAGTTATTGACACAGACAAAACAATGGAGGATATTACTTATATGGTAAAGAAAAAATCAGAAGATAAAATAGATTGGAAAGTACCCAGCCACTTTCAGCCTGGACATTCTACTCACACAGTAGCAAAATACTTAAGCAGAAACAACTGTATTGAGGCATACAATCAGGGTAATGCTAACATACAATATGATCCACAGAATCATAGAGCTGTGTTCATGATACAAGATGACAAGCACAATATAATTGGTGGTGTAGGTAGAGCCATGCGTTCAGACATGATGCCCAAGTGGTATGTGTATGGCAGAAAAGATTATCCCTACATATGTGGTGAAGGTGATGTGGCTGTATTGGTAGAGGACTGTGCCTCTGCTTGTGCAGTATCACAAGACTTTGCAGGTGTTGCACTTATGGGTACAAGTTTACCAGAAACATTTATACCCATCATACAAAGTAAATACAAAGAAGTAATTGTGGCACTAGACAGAGACGCAACTACAAAATCATTTGACATTGCAAAAGAACTTAGTAGTATGAAACTTAAGACAAGGGTAGTTATACTTAAAGACGACCTAAAATATTATAGACCAGCAATGATAAAGGAGATACTATGCAAGAACGACAGCTAATAAAACTTCTATTAAAGAAAAAGTTTTATGATAAGAACAAAGCAAAAGTTTCTAAGACCACATTTACTAATGGTCTTGGAAATGTTTTTACTACTATACAAAAAGCCCATGAAGATTATGAAAAAGATTTATCAATAGATGAACTTATAGATTTACATTTAGAGAAATATAATCCTGCCCTTACTCGTGCGGCTAGGATTAATTTTGAATCTATGGTAGATGAAATAAGAAACGAACAAGAGCCTAATGAAAATGTTGTTGAGGATATATTAACTGCAGTACACAAACGTAATCTTGCACACAAGGTAGCAGTAGTGGCTACAGATATATTCAATGGTCACTCCAGATCTTTCAATGATATCAAGGATTTACTTGAGGGTACACAAGAAGAAGTTCAGGAAGAAGAAGCAGTGACAGATGATATAGGAGAACTTATAGAAAGTTTAGAGATACAAACTAAGTTTGAGTTTAACTTACCAAGTTTACACGAACACGTTCCAGGCATAGGTGCAGGCAATCTAGTTATATTATTTGCCAGACCAGAGTCTGGTAAGACTGCATTCTGGGTTAATCTAGTAGGTGGCATACAAGGTTTTGCATCACAAGGAGCAAAGGTACACGCACTAATTAATGAAGAGCCTGCAGTTAGGACACAGATGCGAGTTATTAATGCACACACAGGCATGACTAAAGAAGAGATACTAGATAACATGGACGTAGCAAAAGATAAATGGAAGGATATAAAAGATAATGTTAAACTTATGGATACTGTTGATTGGACTATTGATGATGTCAATAATCATTGTGAGCAACATAAGCCCGACATACTTATCATTGATCAGTTAGATAAAGTAAATGTACTGGGTAATTTTTCACGCACAGATGAGAAGTTACGGGCTGTATATACAGGAGCAAGAGAGATAGCAAAGAGACATGACTGTTGTGTTATAGCTATATCACAAGCATCAGCAGATGCACATGGTAAGACAAGCATATCATTCGATATGATGGAGAACTCTAAGACAGGTAAAGCCGCAGAGGCAGACCTAATCATAGGCATAGGTAAGCATGGTAGTTTAGATTCCCTTGACACTACACGAGTATTGTGTATAAGTAAGAATAAGATATCAGGCTATCATGGAGAGATAACTTGTAATATCGAACCACAACTATCGAGGTATAGAGTATGATTACAGTATTAGACGTAGAGACTAGCTTTCAAATTGTAGATGGTAAGGTAGACCCACTACCTTTTAATCCCCATAATTTTTTAGTTAGTATAGGAGTCAATGACGATTACTATTTTTTTAATCATAATCATAATGAGCATGATATTAAGTCTAATCATTTAGCAGTACAAGCTATACTAGATAGAACAAAACTATTAGTTGGTCACAATATTAAGTTTGATTTAGTATGGCTACTAGAGTCTGGATTTAAATATGATGGCAGACTATATGATACAATGATCGGTGAGTATGTATTGCTTAGAGGTTTGCGTAAGCCATTGTCTCTAAAAGAGATTTGTAAACGTAGAAGTATATCACAAAAATCTGATGCAGTAGATCAATACATGAAAGATAAAATATCTTTTGAGAATATACCAGTAGATATTATTGAAGAGTATGGCAGACAAGATGTCATATCTACTAGGGCTTTGTTTGATTCACAGATGGCAGACTTTAAGAAGGCAGACAATAAAGGCTTGCTTAAATCTGTTAAGATGATGAATGAGTTCTTACCTGTGTTAGGCAATATGGAGATGAATGGAATACACATAGATGTTCCTGGACTTGATCTAGTTGAGCAAGAGTTTAAAGAAGAGTTTGGTACTATAGCACAAAAGATTAAGACTATAATATGGGAGCAAATGGGTGATACCCCTATCAATCCTAGTAGCGGAGAGCAACTGTCTTGGCTTATATATTCTAGAAAAGTTACAGATAAAAAGAAATGGGCACAGATGTTTAATATAGGAATAGATAAAGCCACTAAGAAAAAAAAGAAACGACCTATCTTTTCTAAATCTAAATTTAAAGATGCTGTAAATTTTAATACAATTATAATTAAAAAAACTATGGCAACTCAATGTGAAAAATGTAGTGGTGATGGAACTATACAAAGAGTTAAAGTTAATGGTGATAGATATAAAAACTTATCTAAGTGTGATGTGTGTGAGGGTACAGGACTAATATATACAGAGTTAAATCGTACTGCAGGTTTTGAGCAGACACCTGTAGGTGTATCTGAGGTAGCTGATGGAGGATTTAAAACAGATAGAGATACTCTTAAAAAGATAGCGTCACGAGCAACAGGAGAGCTAAGAGAATTCATTGATTTAATTATAAGATACAATGCAATAGACACATACTTAAACACATTTGTAAATGGTATGAGGGACCATGTAAATGCAGATAGCATACTACATCCTAAGTTTATGCAGTGCGTTACAGCAACAGCAAGACTATCAAGTCGTGATCCTAACTTTCAGAATCAACCACGAGGCAATACCTTTCCTATTCGTAAAGTAATTACATCTAGATTTAAAGGTGGTAAAATAATGGAGATAGATTTTTCTCAACTAGAGTTTAGAACTGCTGTATTTTTAGCACAAGATAAGCAGGGCATGAAAGATATAGATGATGGTGTAGATGTACACCAATTTACTGCAGATACTATAGGTGTTAGTAGGCAGGATGCTAAAGCACATACGTTTAAGCCACTATATGGTGGTATGTCTGGTACAGAGGATGAGAAAAGATATTACAAAGCATTCTTAGATAAGTATAAAGATATAGCAAAGTGGCATGAAACTTTGCAAAGTAGTGCTATTGAGTTTAAAAAAATTAAGACTCCATCTGGAAGAGAGTATGCCTTTCCTTACGCACAGAGACAGGCCTGGGGGGGATCAAGCTATTCAACTCAGATAAAAAACTATCCAGTACAGGGTTTTGCAACTGCCGATATAGTTCCTATCGCATGTATTAATGCCTATAACCTTATGAAAGAACAGGGGGTTAAGAGTTTGCTTATTAATACAGTACATGATTCTATTGTTGCAGATATATATCCTGGAGAAGAAGATACTATGGCAGATATACTAGATGCTGCTACGTTTGAAGTTATAGATTCTCTTCAATCTTATTATGGCTTAGACTTTAATGTGCCACTTGACACAGAAACTAAGATAGGATACAATTGGCTTGATATGCAGGAGTTAACTCAACAGAAAGGTGACACTCTATGAAATTTCTCTTAATATTCGAGAGAGTATTTACTATACTGCTTTTTTTGGTAGTATTTATAGGAATAATTTTATATAATTTTTTATAATTTAACTTGACTTTTTTTGTAAAATAGTGTATAAAAAAACAAACCAACCGAAGGAGGACAATTTGATGTCAAATAATGAAGTAGCTAACATAGATGGTCTATCACAAGATCAGATCATGTCTATGATTGGCCAAGAAAAATCTTCTACTGGGAACTTCTTACCGAAGTTAGCCATAAATAGATTTCCAGAGAACGATGATGGTGCAGAAGTACCAGTAGGATCATACGGTGTGTATGTTCCAGAGCTAGACAGCATGGCTTATGGAAAGCCAGTAACGTTTAGGCCATTCATGAATGCATACCAGTACATGAAGTATGATGCAGAAAAGAATGAATATAGTAACAGAAGTATAATCTTTAAGTCTTGGAAAGATGAGGCGATAGATATACAAGGTGGTACTAGATGTGGTAAGATACCAGCTAAAGAACTTGCTAGTCTTTCTGACGAAGAGAGAATGAAACAGAAAGCGGTAAAGTGTTATCGTTTAGTTTATGGTTTAGTTTCTTTTAAAGGTACTCTTCCAGGAGGGGAAGAAGTAGAGGTAGATGATTTACCTGTGTTATGGAAAGTAACAGGCAGTAACTTTAAACCTGTAGGCGAGGCAATAGAAAGTCTTAGACGCAGAGGTAAGGTAATGTTTAATCACACACTTGATCTTAAAACTATGAAGAAGAAAGCAGGTAGTAATGTATTCTATGTATCAAACATATCTGTTAATGCAGAGGAAGTTAATTTCACTGATAAAGAGAAAGAGATTCTCTTATCTTTTCAAGATGTTATCAACACTGAGAACGAAGAGATAGTAGAGCTATGGCGTTCAGCTAAAAAATCTTCTCCATCTAAATCTGATGCTAAGATTATAGAAGCTACAGATGAACTTGAAGATGATCCAATAGAAGTTCTATCTGCATGAGTTCAAACATCCTAGAAAAAGTTAGGGTGTTCCTGGAGTCTGCAAACAAAGACGCAGTAGAGGTATCCGATGATTTGATAGACCAGTTTGGTGAGGCTTGTAAGGAATCATTCCGCAAGCAGTTCACTGACCAAAGAAAAAAAGAGTTTGGTCTTAGGGCATCAAGCATCGGACGACCTCTGTGTCAATTACAGATGGAGAAGAGGGGCATTAAAGGTGAGTCGCAACCTTATAATGTTAAGATGAGAAATCTATTTGGTGATCTTATAGAACAAGCGGCAATGATTATAATGAAAGCATCTGGTGTAGAGATACAATCAGAGCAAACTAAGACAGAGTACAAGCTAGATGCGGTTACAGTTAACGGTACTCTTGATGTTGAGATAGAAGATAAAGTATGGGATATTAAAAGTGCATCACCATGGTCTTTCACTAATAAGTTTGGAGAGAATGGTGGCTTTCATGCAGTAGCAGAGGATGATTTGTTTGGTTATCTAACTCAAGGGTATATGTATGCTGAGTCTAGGCAAAAACCTTTTGGTGGTTGGATAGTTATTAATAAATCTACAGGTGAGTGGGTCGTTACTGAAGCACCAATAGCAGATGATGAATATAAAGAGCAAGCTATAAGTACTATTGATAATAACATTAGAGCTATAACTTTAGACAAAGAATTTAAAAGATGTTTCAAAGCCGAAGACGAATACTTTAGAAAACAAAAGACAGGCAATAAAGTATTAGGTACGGCATGCGGTTTCTGCCCCTACAAGTTTCCTTGTTGGGGAGAAAACTTGCAAATGCTGCCACAACAGCAATCGCAAGCAAAAAACCCTAAGTGGGTTTGGTACACTGAGGTCAGTAATCCGAGGGTAGATGATGGCTTCTAGTGTACGAAGTAGAAAAGCCAAGGGGCGAAGGCTTCAAAACTGGGTTAGGGACGCACTACTTGGTGCGTTCCCTAGCTTAAAAATAGATACAGATGTATGGTGTGCTATCATGGGAGAGTCTGGTATAGACATCAAGCTATCTGAAAAAGCCCAAAAGTTATTCCCATTCTCTATTGAATGTAAGAATAAAGAAACATGGAAAGGATTGTATGATTCTTATGATCAATCTATTTCCAATGCTAACTTAGAACCTGCTGTAGTATTAAAAATGAATGGCAGAAAACCCCTTATTGTACTTGACTTCACTTCATTTTTAGGTATAATAAAACAAAACAACAAAGGAGAATAATAATGGTTACATTTTATACCGAACTTACAGATGAAGAGCTAGAACTTATGGCAGAAAAAACAGAAGAAGAACAGCAAGAAGCTATACACAATCTAGTAGTGAAAAGAAAAAAATTACTAGAAACTGGTTTACCTGAAGATGATGAAGAGATAAAAGGATTAGATGAATTGATAGGCAATATATAATGTCAGATGATCCGATAGATATATTTAATTCTGTATCTGTGATAATTACCCCACATAAAAAAGGATTTACATGTGGGGTAATAGATTCTAAACCACCTGAAGATAGAGACATATGTTCTTATATAGCTAAAGGTTTAATTAGATTTGTTACAACTAATGCTGACATAATATATGAAGAGGGCATGCAAGGTTTTTATGAAGATGATATAGAACATGGTAAGAAAAACAACAAAGATAATGTTGTTGATCTATTTAATTTTAAAAAAGGAGACTTAAACTAATGACAACTCACTTAGTAATAGGAGACCCCCATTGTACACCTCATGCTAGTAACGAAAGATTTACTTGGGCAGGACGAATGGCAAAAGATATTGGGGCAGATAAGATAATATGTATGGGAGATTTTGCAAGTATGGACTCTCTATCTAGTTGGGATAGAGGTAAAAAATCCTTTCAAGGTAGGAGATATCGTAAAGATATTGGACATGCCCATCAAGCCTTAGAGTTATTTAACAATGCTATGGGCAACCATAAAGCAGAGATGCACATGACTTTAGGTAATCATGAAGATCGTATTGATCGTATGGTAGAAGATAATCCAGAGCTTGAAGGTGCTATATCTATTGATGATTTAAAGTATCCAGACTATGGCTGGAATGAGTATACTTATAGATATCCTGTAATTATAGATGGGGTACACTATTCACATAATTTTCCTAGTGGTATTATGGGATCGGCTATTTCTGGAGAGAATATAGCTAGGACTTTATTAAATAAGAATAAAGTATCATCTACTGTAGGGCACTGTCATCTTCTAGACTATGCTGTAGGTGCATATCCAACAGGTAAAAAGATAATGGGACTATCTGCAGGATGTTACTTAACACACAAAGAATCATACGCATATAATACACAACGAATGTGGTGGAGTGGACTGATAGTTAAACGCAATGTTAAAGGTGGAGAGTACGATATAGAAATGGTAAATGTAAAGGAAGTAAAAAGAAGATATGGAAGACCTAGTAAATAATCCTAATCACTATAGGCAGTCGTCTACTGAGACTATTGACATAATTAAATCTTCTATGACTGTAGAAGAGTTTCATGGATACTTAAAAGGTGCATGCATGAAGTACATGTCTAGGTATAAATATAAAGGAAATGCCATTCAAGATTTAGAAAAAGCAGAATGGTACTTGAAGAGACTAATAAAGGAGGTAAAAGACATGAAATCAATTTAAAGGGGTCAAACTTGCACGTACAAACAAATGTGTGCTATATGATATAATCGTATCACCCATACATTATTCGTTAATATTTACTATATCTAAACAAGAAAAATTTTAATAAAAGGAGAATAAAATGGCAGAAAAAACTACAGAAGAACAAATGCAAGAGGCTAATAGATTAGCTGAGAAACAATATATAATATCTGGATCTCAAGTACAAAGTATACTAAGATATCTGTTTACTAGACCTTATGGTGAAGTAGTACAGGGTATTGAAGTTCTATCTAGAGGATTAAAAGAACTAGATCCAAACATTGGGGCTGACTTTGTAGCGAAGAATGCAGATGGCAAAAAATAAATCACATCTGTTTGGAATGAATATCCATTTGACTGGTTCAAATGAGATAGCAATCAACTTAGATTATCCAGAGCCAAGTGTTGTGCAACAGGAACTAAATGATATAGAAGAAAAGTTTCATGCCAACATATTGGCTGCGGTAATCAGGCATTGTAAAAGCAATGCTGAAAAACTTAATTACGAAATAAAAGATTTAATAGAAAGGTTATAATGGATAACGTGGCTAGAATGGAAGTACCAAATAGAATGAGAAGTAATACAGTACGTATGGATATAGATGATAGAAGAGTAGTAGCTATAGTGGACTACACTATAAGCTCTGGAGGAGTAACGCCTATGGCTATTTGGGTTAAGATAAAACCAAATGAAAGTACTCTGGATAGAGAGCTTAGAGCATCTGGTAAGGCAGTGTCTTTACTGTTGCAGTATGGATGTAGTCTTAAAGAGATAGCAGAAACTTTTACTAAAGACTCTATCATAGGTGCAGCTGTTGTGTACATACACAAACATATAGAAAGTATACTATCGGGTGAAGACTTAGAAGGTAAGGTTCCTAGATTAAGTACCGATCCGTATAAGATTAAGGAGTAATTATTTATTTAGTTTTGCTTTTTCTTTTTCTATATATTCAGGAGAGAACTCTAAAATCATACGATCAGGCTTCTCTCTTGAAAAAGCCTGTGCATACTGATCAAATTTTGAAACCTTATCGGAATACTTTTTTCCTTTTCCAGCAGCATATAGTGCTATTTCATCAAGGTATCTCTCATTAAATCTTAAATTAAATAACATCTCCGCCTCTTTTATTTTATTGGATGGTATTGTTTTTCCCTTATAGCCTAGCTCTTCTCTTACTTCATTAGCTACAGCAAATCCTACTTTATTATTATTCATATCCATGGTATTATCTTTAGCTTCAGCTTGATCTAATTTTCTGAAAAGACTATATATTGGAACTTCTCTTCCTTGAGCCATAATTTCACTTTGTAGTGTGCCATCTCGTAAGTTAGTAAATCCTGATATGTACCCATGCTGATACGCATCTCTAAGAGATCCACTTATATCATCACCTGCAATATTTTTAGGAAGATCTAAAGTTTTTCCTTTAAGTGTTGGTACAATTTCGTTATTAAATTTTCTTTTAATTAAAGCCTGTGTGTAAAGAGTACCAACTCCAGTTATTTGTGCAGCTGTCCCTGTTATATTAGGATTATCTGATAGATACACAACATCTTCTCTTTGTTCATCTGTCATAAAACCAGTAGATGTATCTTCCATAGATACAGTTGACGACAATTCAGGTGTAGGAGTTTTAGTTTTTTCCATAAGCCCATTAACTACATCGTTAGGAAGTATAGAAAATCTGCCATTTCCTGTAGGCACTAACATTTCTGGACCTTTTTCTCCTACTACTATAGGATTATTTATTTCTTTATCATCCATACCATCAGCCGCATACATAACAGGCCGTGCAGCTAGTGTAGGTTTTACCTCACCTTGTTGAACGGTACTTACATTTTCTATATCTCCAGTATCTTCAACTTCAGGTCTTTTTACAAGTCCTTCTTTTGCAGATGCTTGAGTTTGTTGCTGTTCTTTAGTCTTAACAGATATTCTTTCATCTTGTAATAAAGGTAAAGGCTTAAACAAATAGTCTTTAACTATCTCTCCTGTAACCAATGGGCCTTCTTTTACTTTTTCTGCTATAGGAGTTAGCTTATTATCTAACTCTCTTTGCGTCATAGTTTTTTTTGGTGCTAATGTGTCTGGCATTTTGTTCTCTAGTTAAGTAATGGATTATTTAATTGTATTTTTAGTTCTTCTAATTTAGCCTCAAGATAGTCTAATGCAGCACCATTAATTTTAATGTCTGCCTTTAGTCCTTCTATACTTTTATTAACTTCTGTAAGATCTACTGTTTGATTAACTGTAAATTTTTTGTTTTCTATAGCGTCTAGTCTTTGGTTAAACGTACCCCAGGTGTAAAACCCACCTCCAATTGTACATATTAAAGTTATGAGTAGCCCTACCTTTTGTAATTTTTCAATCATTGTCTTGCCTCCATTAATGCTTTTAATTTATAGTATGCTTTATCTGTTTTATCACGAGCTTTATTTACTTTTATACTATGTTGTGCAACAGGATCTATAGCTACTAGTGATACTTGATTATTATAAATAGTTTTATCATATCCTGCTAATACTATCTGTTTAAAAAAATCTTGATTACCTTTAGGTAACTGACGACTGTCAAACATAGCAGCATTAATAGTACCGTAGCTGGATATATCCACTTGATTAGATACCATAGCTCTATTTACTAATTCATTAACTACTAATAAAGTAGCTTCAACTTTTTCTATCTGGCTTTGTACTTTGTCATCAATATATTTTTCAACTGCAACTACATCAACAGATACTTCTGACTCTTCTTCTACAACCTCAACTATATCTTCTTCCACTGGTTCTTCAATAGGTTCTGGTCCTGATTCTTCAACATCTGCCTCGACAATTTCTTCTTGTTTTGGACTATCTGTTTCTTGAATTGGTTGCTCTGCAACAACTTCTTCGCTACTGGGTTGCTCTTCAATTGGTTCATCGTTTTGTTCCACCATTTCAATAGGATCGGCATCTGGTTCTGTAGTTGAAAGTTCATCATTTGTTGCTGTTTCCACAACAGGCTCAGTATCGTAGGCATCAATTAATTCTTCCGTTGTAATTTCTTCTTCAATCATAGATGTTTCCACTGGTATAGATAATACTTCAACTGTATCTACATCAGGAATTATATCTACTGTTTCTATACTTAGTATTTCTATTTCAATTTGTGGTTCATCTACTTCTATAATCTCAGGCTCATATGTTATAATGGGTAAATCTATTTCAATTTCAGGTGTCTCTATATCCTGTATTATAACTATTAAATCATCTTCTATATTTACAATAGTTTCTGCTATATCTTCAACTGCTTGAGGACAAGTACTAGGAGTAAACTCCCAACAAAATTTAACAGTAGTGTTAGTGACTTCTGTTAGTGTGGTATAATCTAGTATTAAACTAGGATCGGTCACATCAACACCACTATGATATGAGTTCCAATTACCTGCTGATTGCTCTACATCAAAATCAAACCTAGCTGTTAATGTTCCGTGCGTGTATTCAGTATTAGGCGAAACAATAAGTGTATTACCATAGTTATTAAATTGATAATTAGCATTAGTCGTATCAGTCAGTAATAAAGTTTGTGTAGTTGTGTCCCCATTACCACTTACTGCTATTTGGCTCATAGTAACTGTTGATTGCCACTTATTCCACCATCTTATATCTGCAGTAAAATTACTAGTAAAGCCCTGTCTTAACTCATTTATAGTCATTAGGTCTACGCTGTTAATTGTAGTCTCAGCATACTTACCATCTTTACCTGTTAGATAAGTTGACTCATTTAAATCTGAACTGTCAGGAAACATAGTTCCATTCCAAGTGCCATCATTAAAAGTTTCTGATATTAAATTACTTGTCGTAGTTGTAGTGCCTGTACTATAAGTTGTGGTACAAGTTTGGTCTCCAATATTTGGAACATCTTGTAGACAAATAGTATCTGCTTTACTTATTGCCGAGTTTAATAGTGCCACCAGAATAATTAATAACCTGACCATCATCTATATCCTCTAATATTTCATTGTCTATTTGTTCTGTAATACGCAAAGTCTTAACATACTCTTCATAGTCTGGTCTTAGCTTACCATATTTTTCCCACTTAGCCTGGGCCTCAGTCCCTATAGATCCTAAATATGGACAGCTAGTTCCCGACATTGCCATTGCTGAAAACACTCTGCTATCTTGACACATAAGGGCTATACTAGCAACCTTCATGCCCATGTCATGTAGAGCCTTGGCTAGTTTAAGTCTTTCACAATTAAGATCTCTCTTAGTCATACCAAGACTAGCACCAAACGAAAAGGTTTGACCGCCAGCAGATATACCTACAGTACATAAGTCTTGTGACATACTAGATATTGCAGGGGCTGATGCACTAGGCACTACTCTAGAATCACCTTGATATGCATTAGTTGTATTATTTGTAGTAGTATTACTAGAACTGCCATCTTGAAAATTTGTAGTAGAAGTAGATGAGTAGCCTCCAGTGATTGCGGTATTGCTCCCACTAGAATTTACCTGATCATTAGTAGTTGAACCACTTGAGGTAACATCTGCCATTGCAGAATCCATTAATGCACCAAAGGCCCACAACATACAGACTGTAATTACTACAGCTATAGCTATACTTCTAATCATACTTCTTCTCCTATTTTATTTTATCACAATGCTTAACACCAGTTTTATCTGTTATCATTTCACATTGTTCTAGGGTACAAGTGTACTGCACTTGATTACCTGAATTTCTCTCTGCTAAACGCTTGGCAGCAAGGCACGTACTTAAGTTGTCCTGATGATACCAACCTTCTATATTTTTATTGCCGCCATCGTAGACGTACAAACTAAGTATAATAACTGTTTCAATGATTCCCATTCTTTCTCTCTTCTAGATCTATAAGTCTGTCTTCGTGAAACTGTATGATCATTTCATTTTTAAGTATCAGTGGAATTTCTTGTTCCATTTGTTCTTTTAATTTTTCTACATTACCTGATAAATATTCTACCAACATGTAAAGCTCTTGAATCTGTGGACTTACCATGTCGCCTTTGGGGACACCTTCTATAAATTGATTAGCTGATGTTATGTCTTTCTCCATCAACTGTAAGGTAGTCTCTATAGAGTTAAGTCTTTCAACAATAGTAAAGTAACTCATAGTACCTATTGCAACTGCAGCCAATATAGCTAAAAGATTTCTAGCAGGTAATGATATCTGTGTTGAGTCTGATATCTTCACACTTCCTCTGCATATCTGTTTTCACAATAGAATTCAAAACTTTTTAATTGTTTAGGGTAGTCTATAACATGCTGCTTTAGTAACTCAATCTTATTCTCGTGAATAAATTCATGACAACTCCAATCATCTTGGAAAGACTTAAGTTTATATTCTCTTTCTACTAAGACATCAGTACCATGAAACATTAACATTACTGTAATTACCCAATACATTATTTTTTCTTCATAATGTCTGCTGTTTTAAGTCCATATATTGATGCAACAACACCGATAAAAATTGACTGATACCAAAAAGGTAGACTGCCAAACTTCTCAAAGAATAAATCTAACTTCATTTGTATATCAGGATCTCCTGAAAATACACTCCAAATTAATAGTAGCACAGGTGCTGATACTAATATAAGAACAAACTCATCTTTGTATCCTTGATCATTTGATTGTCTAATTTGTGCCTGATATTCTACTTCTCCCGTTGCCATCTTCTGTGCATGTAGAAGTTCTGCATCTGACATAAGTATCTTTGCCTTTTGTCTATTAGCAAATACAGATGCCCCTGTTTTTAATATTGTAGGTAGCATTGATAGTAGTGGTCCCATTATATATTATCCTCTTTCCATTTTTGTACATCAAATGATGGACATTTTTTTTGACTTATTTCATTGTGTCCAATAATATCTGCTTCATTATAATCAACTTTTAGTTGTTTAACTAAATCTAATAGAGCAGTCCATTGTTTATCTGTAAAATTATTTTCAGCAGAGTTATCATCAGCCATACCCCCAACCATACATATGCCTATACTCTTATGATTATAGCCAGAAGCATGGGCTCCTGTGTCTCTTTGAGAACGACCTAACTCTACCTCACCATTTCTGCGAACTATATAATGATATCCTACATCTCTCCAACCATTATCTTTTACATGCCATTTTCTTATTTCTGTAAGTCCAATATCCATGCTAGCTTTTGTAGCCGCACAATGTATTACTATGTAGTCTGTTCTGTTTCTTAGTTCCATTATTTTGATATATTTCCGTATCTAATTCCTGGCATAATATCTCCAGAAAGATTGTTATTATGTATAACTGAATCTATAAAGTCAGCTGTTTCCATATTGTATTCTTTAGATAATGCTTTGATTCTATTTATAGCAGTATCATCCATATTTTTTACTCTTCTAGTTATCATTTTAAATGCAGCATCTTGACTGTAGTTCATTTCCATTAGGGCAAATATATGATACATAAGAGTTGGCTGATCTCCCTGCCCTAATGCTATTGCTCCTCCAGTAACATGTGCAGTTTTTATATCTTTAATATGATTGCTTATTTTTTTCTGAGACCACAATGCTCTAGTTATTAAACTCTCTTCAAAACTTTTACCAGAAAACCATACTGCCATAAAATCTTCAGCATCTCTTCTAACTTTACCCGCCATCTCTTTAAAAGGATCTCTTATAACATACCTATCTTTATCTCTAGTATAAAAAGTTGCATGATCGTCAGTGTAGTGTATAGTTTTGTTAGGGTCTACAAGACCAAATGCTTCTGGGTATTCTCTCCATGGCATGTTTGCAAAGTGCTGATCTAAAGGTCCTTGTAGTACAGGAGGTAGAGCAATTTTCATATACCTATAAAAGTCTACATCATTAAATGTACCCATTAATATTTTAGGTGCATAATGCAGTCCATCTCCTAGTATACCGTTGTGTCTATTGTCACCCCAACCAAATAGATAAGATGCAGCTGGAAAACTAAAGATATCATTGATACTTAGCCCTGGTGCCTGTAATGTAGAAGATATATCAAAGCCTGCTATTACAGAAGGCATGCCAAATTTTTCTCCAATGCTTAAATCTTCTGAGGTTAATATCATTTCAGTTACTGTAGGTATTTTTCCTTGAGATTTAAATAATTTAGATTTTGCTGTATTTATATGTTCTATAATAGCATCAGCTTGTTCTATAGCCATGACACCAAATAGACCTGCTGTTAGTATTTGCATTGTAAAGTGTCCAACTAAAGGTTCAATTCCCTTAACACCATTCTCTCTTGCAGTTCTAATATATCTTGCAGTCTTACCAAAATAGTTATGTTGAAATGTTTTAAACAAACCCATAAAATTTCCAAGAGTTCCGCCAACTCCTTGATTACCATACATTATGGCTCTATGTCTTGCATCATATTCAACCATAAGATTATCTGTTTGTCGCATTGCCTGCTCAAACATTTTTTCTTTACCGTATGTTTTATCATATTTAGCACTTTTAAGATAGCTATAGTATGTAGCCAATGCCTGAAGCCTACTGTGTCTTTCTAGCATGCCTGTTAAATTTTTTCCTGTAGCTACATCTAAAGCTAATCTGGCCATGTCTTCATTTCTAGTTAACAAATCTCGTCCACTAGTAGGGTCAACACCAAACTCTCTTAAATGCTTATCATCTAGAGTTCTATGTTTTGCCTCTGACGCTTCAACTATTAACTCAGAAAATTCTTTAGTAGCTCTAAAAGTTAGATACGATCCATTTATTAAAGAATAACCTATATCTCCTTTAATATTATAGTTAGCTTTTAAGTCTGCTAGAGCTGGGGCTAACACTTGTAATGGTTGCACCAATTGTGCATTGGCAAATCTAATATTAAAAAATAATAAATTTTTATATAGAGTTGCTTTATTACCTACTCTTACCAACCATGGTATAAAATCTGCATTGTTTTTAAATTTATTACCAACAGTAATCATTGTATTATCTATAGTTTTGGCAATGTTTCCAGGATTTCTTCCCAATGCATTGTCTATCCAAGCCTGAGTAACTTTCATTTGTTGTGGAAAATCTTTTAAAAAATTTTTATTATAAAGCATAGGTTCTACTTTATCTTTCCACTCCATCATTTTAATAGCCCTGACACCACCATCCATATAATCAATGTATGCTTTCCAATAATCTTGAACTCCTTCTCTTCCTGGTTTTTCTCCAGCAAATCCTCTAACACCTTTTCTTTCTAGTGTTGGAGTAAAAGATTTATTTCTTTTAGCAAAAGATATTTCTGTAGCTTTAATTGCTGCCATTGCTTCAGGGTTAGTCTGTTCTGCAAATTTATGAATTTCTTGAAACACATCAACAAGTTTAACGTTATCTTTAACTAATTGTCTTTGTTTAGTAACATAATCAATACTAAAATTTTTTGTATTTGCGTACATAGGATTTTCTTTAATAAAAAAATTCATAAATTTTTTTAAATCTTTTGCATTTTTTCCAGGAAGTGCTACAACTAGATCACCTTCTTTTATTCCTAGTTCTGCTATATCTCGTTTTGCCCTAATAAATGCTCTTTCATTTCCAAGCCAAGATCTTATGTCATAGTTAGGACGTTCTATAATTACAGTATTACTTTGATCTTTATATTTTCTAACCTTTTGATTGTAAAGAGTTAGCATATTACTAAGACCAATGTCCATTGCTTTAACTATTTCTATTTGTAGATCACTAAGTTTATACTTAGATTGCATTTCAGCATATGACATTTGATACTTAAATGTACCATCTGCATTTCTTGTAAGATACTCTTTATTAATTTTTTCTTTAGTTTTATTACCTTTAACATTAGCCCTAGCTTCTGCTTCTTTTGTAAAACTTCTTTCTCTTATAGCATCAACAACTTGTTTTGCTTGTATAATTTGTTCTTTACCACCTCTGTAAAGTTGTTCAAATAAAGTTAAAGCACCTGTTTTACCTCGTACAGGAACAATTTTACCTAAAGCATTTTCCATTACTTTAATTATAAAAGGTAATTTTATTCTGCTGCCTTCTTGTACAACATATTTAGAACTGTCAATTGTTTTAGGATCATACTTAATTTCTGATCTATATAAAAGTTTGTCTAGTAATGCTCTAGTTTCTCTAAACATTATATTATCAGTTCTGGTTATACCAAAATTCATAATCATATTTCTTTTTTGATCGCCAATAAATTTAGGAGCTAATGCCATCATTTCTACAAAAGTTAAACCCTTTTTAAGCATTTGATTAAACATACCTATTTTACCAGGTGCTGCTTCAGGAGTTATGTCTGTTTCTACAGGTCTGCCATCTTCTCCTGTTTTTCTTGTAGGCTCTTTTACATTTACATTTTCATATATAGCTGCCTCTAAATGCTCATGCCTTCTAACATTAGTGTCACCCAAAGTAGGTCTAGCTTCTAGTATAGAAGTAAGATGATCATTTAAACCTATACGAGAACGATTTAATAGAGAATTATAGTTATTAACTCTTTTATCTAACTCTGTATTTCTTTTTTCAAGTACTACATCTGCTTCTTTAATAGCATTAGATATCCATTTATTATCTTTTTTATTTAAACTTTCTCCAAGCGTATCTTTTTTATTTTTTAATCTAATTAAATCTGAATATTTTATTATTACAGAACCGTCACCGCCTAGCTTAAGACCATAAGCATCTGCAAATGCAACTGTTTGCCATTTTTCTAAAGTTGTTTCTCCTAGCGGATCTAAAACTTTTACTTCAGGCTTCTCTTCTTTAGTTTTTTTCTTTTTGTATTTAGGTTTACCTTTAGCATCTAAAATATTTTCTCTAGCTTTTTCTAATTCTAAGGCTTTTTCTTTTTCTAATATTCTTCTTGCTGTAGTTTCTGGACTTTCAATAGCCCATTCTTTTGCTCTAGGATTAAATGAATCAGATCTAACAGTAGTGTCTGCAACTTTTATTAGTTTGCCTTTACCATCTAATGATAAATAGATATCTAAAAATTTACCATTTTTAATAACATTTTCTCTAGGTATAGAAATTGTTTCTTTAACTGGTAGGGGTGCTTCTATACTTTCCATTTTACCATCTTTAGTTTCTTTTATATCAAACATAGGATCTCTATATTCGCTTTTAGTTTCTTCTTTAATTACTTCAAATGGTATGTATTCATCTCCTCTTTTAATTGCTGCTTCCGTTCCATTTTTACCTTTAATAGGAGTCATGTTATCTAAATGAGACATGTCTTCTACTGGTTTTTCTTTTGGAGCAAGTGTTCTAGAATCTACTTCTGGAATTTGCGGTTCTGTTTCTCTCTTATACCCTGATGTATCTTTATTATTTACAAATTCTTTTATAGGAACTGAGTGTGCATCGTGTTTTTGTATATCTAAAGAAATTCTTTCTGCACCATTAACTTCAATAACTGTTACTCCATCAACGTTTGTATCTTTAGCTTTAGGGTCAACACTAATTACTTCGCCTTTTTCATTTATTCTACTCTTAGAATCAGTTAAGCCTGCCTTATCAGTAGCTCTACCTGATGGCATAAAACCAAAAGTTGACATGACTATACCAGAAGATACTATATCATCAAATTGACCTCCATGCATCCATGCGTTACCAGAACCATATAAACCAAACATTCCTACTCTTCTTTTCCAAGTAGGTTGATGTGCTATCTTACCAATAATAAATCCTTCTATACCGCCTTTTACAGTATTGTAGGCAACTCTACCCACACTTTCATCAGAAGATTCTATAGCAGAAACTAAAGCAAAACCATATACAGGACTTCTAGTTAATAGCGTAGCCCCACCAATAATTGCTAAATCAGAAGGGGCTTGTCCAAATCCTGCCATAGTTTTTTCCCATACTCCTTCTGGTTGAAATCTTCCAAAGTAATCTGGTTTAAAATTATTAGGCTTTAACTCAACTGCTCTCTCTCTTAATAAATCTATGTATGAGTCTAGACCTACTAAAGTTTCATAGCGATAATTTTTATCCCAAACAAAACTTCCTAGCCTTTTAGATAAAGGCATCATTCTACCTTTACCAACAAATCTTTCAGTGAATAAATCTGCTAATGCTTGTTTGCTAGGATTATCTAAACTTGAAGTATACACTGGCTCTGTTATAGCATTTTTAAGTTTACCTGTACCTACTTTAGTTGAAGTAAAATTTAAACTAGACTTAAACTCTTCTCTTTCTTTTAATTTGCTATCTAAATTATTAAACTCTGCGTTACTTAAAATATTATTTTGTTGTGCAAAATTATTTCCATATAAGTATTCGTATTCCCATTTTCTTGCATCACCGCCAAATAATTCTATAGCATTGTCTGCAGCCCTATCAGCCCAATTAAATATGTGGGCCTGAAAACTTTTAAGATGTGACTTACCATTATACCAACCAAATAAAAAAGCCTTACCTGGTTCTATTTTAGCTGCCTCATCTGGATCTTGTTCTTCTATAAAAGGTATAGTTTTAGAGTTAGTTTTTTGTTGTATTTGATAAATAGTATCAGTATTAAAATTAATTTTTTCATCATCCGACAGTATTGCATCTGTTTCAGGATCATTAAAATCTTCAATTGTTAATGGAGTTGGTTGTTTTTTATTTACATCTGTTTCAGGAGTATCAAAATCTTCCATTGTTAATGGAGTAATTTCAGCCATTATTTTATATTGCCTCTAAGTTGATCTACAAAGTTTATACCAAATGCATCATTTCTCATAAAATGTTGTTGCACAAGTTCAAATCTATTGTTAATGCCTGTTTCTTTATCATAACCATATTTCTCACTGTAATATAAATTTGGCTGACCGTCTGATCCACTCTTTGCGTATCCGCCTTTTTCTTCTCTTACAAATGACCTAACATGCATTCTTATTGATTCGCTGTCATCTGCAGCGTTACCAGAAGGAACTATTTTTACTAAACCATCTAAAGGATTAGGTATTATTAACATATTTTTTCCTTTAATTTTAATTCCTAACTCTGATGGAAATTCATTTGGTGTTACCAAATTTATAAACTCATTTTTTCTAGTGTAGAAGCCACTTTCTTGAACAGTAAGTTGCGCATTTCTATAGTAATCTGCTTGTATCCCTTTCATTTTAATTATAGCTGCAGTTTGTTCATCTGATCTTTCATTAGTTGGAACATTTAATGCTATTTCTCCTGCATTAATATCTTTATTTAATGTCATATCTATTTTTCTACCTTCTTCTAATGCAATCCTTGACATTTCAACTGCAGGGTTACTCATTATAACTGCCATAACACTGTCACTAGTAAAAGCACCACTATTTACAGCTGATTGTGCGGCACCTTCACCGTCTCTTTCCTCAATTGCATTAAGCATTTGTATAGAAAAATTAAGTACATCTGATTGCGTGCCTAATGCATCTCCTCTGTTATCAGTATAGGCCTTTGCATATAATGTATCATAATTTTGTACAGGATACCAATTAGTAGCACTTACAATTTGACCTCTAGTTATTGCAAAAGGATCACTAAGCATTTGCCTATTTACAATTTCTGTAATACTTTCTGTAACTTGACTAGGACTTATTTCTAAACCTGTATTAAAATCTCTTTTAGTTTCTATAATTTCTTTAGCAGGACTACTTGCTTTTGCAAAAGAGCCTAAATGTAAGTCTGCAGATTTTAAACCATAGTTGTCTCCATAACCTTTAAAAACATTTTTGTTAAGTTCATCTCTTTGTCTTTTAAATAATTCAGCACCAGTAATTTTTTCTCTTCCAAATATAGACTGTTTATAAAAATCTGCACCCTCTCCTTCAAGTGGCACAAACTGTGTTGTTCCCAGTGATTGATCAAATCTAGGCACAGTAATATTTCCTTGTTCGTCAATATTAGGAGCAGATCTATCTTCTATAAATGCTTGAACCATTAGCCTTGATTGAGCAAGATCTCCAGAAAATAAATCAGGCCTTGCTTCAGATAGCACATTTAATTCTTCTAGTTTATCAGGACCATATTCTGACAGTATCTGATTAAAATTATTTTTTCTATTTCTAGTTAAATTATTATAAAAATTTTCTTCAGATCTAATTGACTCTGCACCACGGTTGGTATTGTCTAAAAGAAATTGTGCTGCTTTTTGTTCTGCCTCTGCTACACCCTCATCAACTTTATCATAATACTCATCAATTCCTTTATTTACACTATCAATTGTAGTTATGCCTAACGACATTAATCCATCTCCAATGCCCATTACACTATCTCCTCTTCTTTAACTTCTGGTTTTGCCATTAAACCCATAGTTTGTTCTTTACTTTTAGTAGCAATTTCTTTTATTGGTCTTTCTTTTATATCATTTGTAAATTTTAAATTTGCCATCTCTTGTGCAAAATCTATGTCATCTTTATTAGATGGCTTATTTTCTAATTTTAAATTTTTAATACCCCCTATAGTTCCTATAGTTACTACTGCCTCATATACATTTTGTCCCATTAATACTGCTACATCAGGAGTGTATTGTCCTTCCATAAAACCAGAAAATAAAACTACTCTTGAAATACTTTCTGCATCTACTCCAGCATCTAGCATAGTTAATACTTTAGATACACTTTTAGGAGAAAACATTCTTTCCATTGTTGTGTCTAATGCATCCTCAAATTTTGGAAATCTTGGAGGTTTGTCCCACGACCATTTGCCTGGTTCTTCTGTTAATGATTCTCCAGGTATTGGTGCACTAAATTCTTCTATTGCCATATTTAATCCTTAATTTGTTACTTATGCTTTAGTGGATGCTCCACTAGTTTTAGTTTCTTTTTTTCTTGAAGTAATTGTTATTGGTAGTGTAGGCGTAGTTTCTCTAGATAATAAAATTGCACGTCTAAAAATATTACTCCATTTATTAGAGTAAACTTCTGCATCAGTTGTTGCCCCTCTATCAATTCCTCTTAAATTAAAAGATGCATCAGGAGTCCTTACTCCTACTTCTACACGTCCAGGAAAACTTTGATTCCTAGTAGATGCGTATATGTTTGCCAACTCTTGTGACCTACTACCTGCACCTTCTCTAGATTCATTATAATACTTTACACCTTCTCTAATAATGTCACTTTCATCAAAGCCAAATATATCTTTAGCTGATTCGTAGCCTGCTTTTATCATGTCCCACATTATGTTGTTTCCTCCGTATCTCCACCATATTTATATTGAGCACCCCATAACTTAAATGCAAAATCTCCAAGTGTAGTTATTAAAGTATTTTTCTTGGCCTCATCCATTATATCAAATGTGGTAGATCTTTCTAATGCTGCAATAGCCATATTGTGTGCTCTGTTTTTATCGTTTTCAAGTCCTGTATTTGCCCATGATGCTTCATCTCTCCATTGCTGCCATAAAGCATTCATAGCATAGTTAGAGATGTCTAATTTGTTTTGAGCATTAGTTTGATTAGTAGCATTTATTGCTGCTGTATTGGCTGTATTAATAGCCCTTCTCCATTCTACATTACTTTGGTCTATTACTCTTTGATTCTCTACATTAAATTTATCTCTAGTATCTTTTAAAGATGCATTGAACTGATTAAGTGCAGCCTGTCTTGCTGCATTAGCTTCATTTACAGCTACTTGATTCTTTGCATTGGTAGCATTTATCTTATTCTGTTCTGTAATATTAACTTGAGCCATAGCATCTGCTCTTTTTGCATTAGAATCTTTTATTGAAGTATTTAAATTTGCAAAAAACTGGTCTGTTTGTTGTTTATTTGTGGCATTAAATTGTCTAGAAGCATTTACTGCTGCTTGATCAGATAATAAATATTGTTGTCGTATTTGTGTATTTGCTAATTCTGTTTGCTGCTTATTGTTTAAATTAGCCATGTCCATTTGAAAAAAATTTTGAGCATTAATAGTAGCCGCTTGCTGTCTATTGCTAAGATTTTGAAATACCATTTCTTTATATGTTTGAGCATCTGCTGCTGCTATTTGTGTAGATGCTCTAAGTACACCTTCAGCTACTGCGTCTGCTGCAATAGTGCTTGCAGATAATCCTCTTTGTGCCATAGCTGCCATAGCCATTTTAGATGCACCTCTAGCAAATGCAGGCAATGGAGTGTTATTAGCTAATGCACTCTCAATATCTTGTGTAATGTTTTCTAATTGTCCTTGTACTGTAGCCTGGCTAGTAATAGTTCCAGACGCACCAACTGCTGGTTGAGTAAGTGTAGCTAATTGTTCATCTGCTGCTTGAGGTGCTGTTATACCTGTTTGTGCTGCATAAGATCCTGCGGCTATAGGTGAAACTGCACCTACAGTAGCTGCAGTTCCTGTTCCTGTACCAGCTTGAGTTGACATTTGACCTGTTGACATAGCAGCTGCTGGTGATGTTGTGCCAAGCCCAGAAGTGCCCATAGTTTCACCAACACCTACATTTTGTAACTGTGCTGTTACTGTAGAACCTGCTGGAAGATCTGGATTTTCTACCTGATCACCTACAGTTGTCTGTATGCCTTGTGATTGTGATGATACTGTTGCCATTATCTTGCCTTTCCTTGTCCTCTATATTTCTTAAAACTTGCTTTCTTTTTTTTATTCATACTGCTTGTAATAGGGTGCCTACCTATAGATGTGCCCTTTTTAATTCTAATATGATCTGAATATGCTTTAGCTTTCTTTGCCACTAATTCATCATTTCTAATAAAGTCTCTAATGCCATTAAGGCTACAGCCCCCACTGTAGTCAGTACAACCCAATAGATCTTATCTATCTTGCCACCCAATTTTTCTACGTCTCTATGCAGATGCGATACATCATCCTTTAAATTATTAATATCTCTTTTCACGCCAGTTATATGTCCTTGTATTGAAATAATATGTTCTCGTTCGGTTTGGGGTTCCATTTCCATGGTACTTTATTCCTTATGCATCTTTAACATTTGATAGCTGGCTATTAGTTTTCAAATCAGCATAAGCTAATTTAAAAGGATTATCTGTTGCATCTAAACTGTAGTCAATTTTAAAATGATCTACATGTCTGTTAGATATACGCATAGATTGTTCTTTTGTTTCATCATCACGAGTATCTTTATCTTTATATATAAGAACATCATAGACTAGTTTCCAATCAGTACCCATTTTTTTTACGTATGCAGACGTTACTCTAACGTATGCACTTGTTAGTGCCACGCCATCATGAGTTGTCATATTTGCTGTTATTGCCATTTGTTTCTCCTTAGTTTAATAATTTAATTTCGTTTTGTTCTAGTATCTCATTGGCTTTATCTTCACCAACCGCTACTTTAGCTAGTTCATATACTGCTTTAGCTAGTCTTTGGTGTTTTTCATATTGTTGCCAAATTGCACCATTATGTAGTCTTTGGAAACCAGTAACATTAATAAAGTGATTAGGTGTGCCATCATCTTCTCTACCAACTAAACCTGCATCAGCTAAATCTTCATGTTGATATTGTATATATTTATCAAACTGAGAGTTAATAACACCTTTACCATGAGATAAATCATAAGCTCTAACTAATTGAGCATCCTCATAGGTATCAAAAGTAGTAGATGAACTATCAGCGTGAAAGTCACCATCAGCATCAAAGATAAATCGTGTAGAAGTATAATCAGTTATTACCAATAAATTATCGTTAGTACCATTTCCACCAACACCTGTGCCACTTTTTTCACTTACACCAACAATTACCGCACCTACACCACTACTTGATTTAGTTGTTGTTCCATTAGAATGACTAACATTAAATTTTAATGATTCAGTACCTTCAGACTGAGAACTAATAGCTAAACCACCGAGTGTTGCAGATTGTTTTCTAAAAGCCGCAAAAGTATCAGTTTCAAAATTACCAGTCATACCGTGTGCAACATCAGAAGATTTAAAAGTCATGATGTTAAGGTCATTACCACCTTGTTGCATAGTGATTCCACCTTGAGTTACATCAACACTATCTTCGTTCAAGCCTATTTGACCACTACCTGTAACACGAAGCCCCTCAGCGGTATTAGTTTTAAGTAGTACTGCTCTATTATTATGGGCTGATATAATAAAGTCTGCTAAAGAGCCTGTACCTGAAACAATTTCAGCATTTAAATCTGTATTATTTCTATCATAAAATTCAATTTTACTAACAGCATCATCTTCTGAGGTACTGTTAGAGTCAGATATTCTAATAATAGGTGCTGTTCCTTCAACGTGTAAAGTTGTTTGGGGACTTGCAGTTCCAATTGCAACTCTATCATTACCGCCATCAACAACAAACATATTAGCGTTACCATTAGATTCTACTCGGAAGTCTAGGTCATTACTTGATTCGTTTATAATGACACCAGTATTATCAAATTGTAACATATTAAGTGATGAGCCACCTACCATATTATTAAATACTGTTTTAGCATCTTCAGTGCCATCACTTGCATCAAGAATAATTGATTGCATTTGACCATAAATAACATCTTGCGAGTTATCATTTCTACCTAAAAATTTCATGATACCAATAGAATCATTATCAGCAGGACTAGATGAACTTCTATAAAGATATAACTCAGGGCCATCTCCGTCTCCTGCGTGACTATCTTCAATATACATAGTTGTTCCAGCGTTTGAGCTTAAAACGTGTAAAGTTCCAGTCAAAGAACTTGTACCTATTCCTACTTTATCATTACCACCATCAACGAAAAGCATATTGGCATTACCATTAGATTCAACACGGAAATCTAAATCAGCACTGGCTTCATTGAATACGATAGCACCAGTTGTAGCTGATATGCCACCATCTTTGATAGTAAGACCATCAATACTTACACCATTGGCTGAAGTGTTCTCACTAATAGTATCTACTTTAATTGTACTTGTCATATTTTTTTATCCTAATTTAATAGTTTTATATCATGTTTTTTTAATATTGCATCTGCTTTATCTTCACCCAAAGTCTCTTTAGCCATCTCGTATACTGCTTCTGCTAACCGTTGATGCTTCTCATACTGTTGCCAAATAGCTCCATTATGTAGTCGTTGCATACCAGTAACATTAATAAAGTGATTTGGTGTGCCATTTTCTTCTCTACCTACTAATTGTAACTCAGCTAATTTCTCATGATTGTAAGAAATAAACTTATCAAACTTAGACTTAATTACTCCTCGACCATGAGTTATATCAAAAGTCCTTGCAAGTTGGGCGTCATCATATTCATCAAAAGTAGTAGAAGAACTGTCAGCGTGAAAGTCACCTTCAGCATCAAAGAAAAACCTAGCTGTGTTTCTATTTTGAATACAAAATAAATTACCATTTGAACCTACGTCTGCATCACCAGTGCTTCCATCTGAACCTGCAGCAGCAAACTCTATTACAGCGTGCCCACTTGTTGCTTTGCCTGTATTAAAATTTGTTCCTCCAACAGTACCTATAACTTTAAAAGCCTCTGAACCTGCAGCCTCAGTATAAGACTGAATAATAAGTCCACCATTAGCAGCAGATTCTTTTGTAAATTTGCACCATGTATCAGTTTCAGCCGAATCGGTTACACCGTGTGCAATATCAGAAGATTTAAAACTTAAGATGGTAGTATCATTAGCACCTTGTTGGATACAAAGACCACCAGCACTAACATCAGGAGCAGTTTCTCCTTTAGTAGAATTTTTACCATCAGCTTTTAAAATTAGTCCATCTGCACCACCATTGAAAAAAACTGTGTTACCACTTGAATTATACATTTCAATAACGTCACTTGCTGTATTATCTCTCAAAACTAGTCCTGGGTCAGCACCTTGAATTTCTAAAATTTTATCAAGTCCTGCACTAGTCCCAGGGGTTGAAGTACCTATACCTACAAAATTATTACCACCATTAACAAAAAAACAATTAGCGTCACCATTAGATTCTACTCGGAAGTCTATGTCAGCAGAGCCTTCATTAAAGACAACGTGGTCACCATCAAACTCTAAATAATTTACATTATTACCGCCACGAAAACCTGAAAATACCATTTGTACATCTTCATCACCATTGGAAGCATCTCTTATGTTTGCTGACATAGAGAAGAATGATGTTGTATTACCAGCATCATCATCTGCGTTAAAATGAATTTCACC
>Ga0181399_1000049_pt1 | contig 36290 bp, 31 predicted proteins | sample 22SPOviralmetaG_FD_130128 | JGI IMG/M metagenome (GOLD analysis project Ga0181399, IMG submission 130128) | Marine viral communities from the oligotrophic San Pedro Time Series (SPOT) site, San Pedro Channel, CA, USA - 22 SPOT_SRF_2011-05-21 | ecosystem: Environmental > Aquatic > Marine > Strait...
CCTAAAGTTATAAAAACTTTTGAAAAAGAATAATATAAACTAAAATTTAATTTAATGGAATTTAATAACTCGAGCGATATAGTCAAAACGCTCACATTTGGCAGCGAAGCCAAAAAAGAAATTATGCAGGGTGTTGAAAAATTATCGAACGCAGTAAAGAGCACGTTAGGTGCGTCTGGAAAATGCGTAATATACGAAGACGCCACTGGAAAACCGGTAATTACAAAAGATGGTGTAACCGTTGCAGAAAGCGTAGTCTTATTACATCCGGTTGAAAATATAGGGGCAACCCTTATAAAAGAAGCTGCCAACAATACAGTTAAAGAAGCGGGGGACGGAACTACTACAGCAACTGTATTAGCGCACTCTTTATTAGTAAAAGCAAATAATGCACTACATGAAGAAGAAATTAGAAACATTAAAGAAGGCATTGCTAGCGGTGCTGAAAAAGTTATGGCTTATCTTAATAAAGCCAGCATTCCTGTTGAAGGCGAAATGTTACGAAGTGTTGCTACTATCAGCTGTAACAATGATACAGAGCTTGGAACCAAAATTGGAGAAGCTTATCAAAAAGTTGGAAAAGATGGAGTCGTTTTAATGGAAGAGTCCGAAACAAATGAAACTTATGTTGAATTTGTTGAAGGCGTCCAATTCGATTCAAAATTAAAATCCCCGCATTTAGTAACAGATAAAGACAAGAATTTAGCTGTTTTAGAAGAGCCTAGTGTGCTTATTGTATCTTCGCCTATACCAAATATTAGAAGAATACAAAACGTCCTAGAACACGTAATAAAAAATAAAAATAGTTTATTAATAGTTGCTGATGTTGAGCAGCAGCCTTTTGCTACATTATTAGCCAATAAAGTAAAAGGCAACATAAAAGTAAATATAGTTGACCCTCCTGGGTTTGGGCCTACTAGAACAGAAACTATAGAAGACCTAGCCATATTAACTGGAGCGACAGTAATAAATGAAGAGCTAGGAGATGATTTAGATTTGATAGATCCTTCTGTATTAGGTTCCGCTGTAAAAGCTGTTACTGATAGCAAAGGAACTGTTTTGCAGGTTTATGCGGAAAATGAACTTCTTGAAGAAAGAATAGAAAACGTTAATAACAGACTGCAAGAAGAAACAAACCCATTTTTTAGAAAAAAGCTAGAGCAACGTTTATCAATGTTAACAGGTAGCGTTGGTATTATAAGAGTTGGAGCTGATTCAAAAGTTGAACTCAAAGAAAAGAAAGATCGTGTTGAAGACGCAATATATGCGACAAAAGCCGCCTATAAAGAAGGTATTGTTGCCGGCGGGGGAGTCGCTTTGTTAAATGCCTCTAAATTAATCAAGCCTAAAAGTAAAGGAGAAGAAATATTGTTGGATTCTATTAAGGCCCCATATGAAACTATTCTTGAAAATGCTAATATGGATGTTGTATATCCTCAAACAAAGAACAAGGGTATAGACGTTAAAACAGGCAAAGACGTTAATATGATTAAAGCCGGCATTATTGATCCGGTTTTGGTTACAAAAACGGCGCTAAAAAATGCTGTAAGTGTTGTGAATACAATTATATCAGCCGATTGCGTAATCAGTAATAAAAGATTAGCATAATGCAGGCGATTAATTTTTATGTAGTTGTAGACAAAATAAAAGAGGAGCCGAAAAAAGTAGGTGGACTTGAATTAACTGAAAAGCAAAATGCCGATGTCCGTTATGTCAAAGGCAGAGTTGTTAGCGTAGGTGACCAAATAAATACGATACAAGACGGAGATATTGTTAGATATGACAAGCACGCAGGTCACGGCATAGAATGGAACGACTCTCTTTATTACGTACTAAAAATATCTGATATAGTTCTTGTAGAATGAGGCTAACCGGGCAGGATTTAAGAAGCATGGGTTTACTAAAGTATTACAGGCTTGTCAGAAGATGGGCTTGTAAAACTTATGATTTAAAAGATGCTGATTTAGAGTTGCTGGTGTATTTAGATTGCAAAAAGCTTTTTACGCGTAATGATTTTATTAATGGCGTATACACCTACAGCTGGGATAAAAACCGGTGGGAGCGCTTAAGGCGTAATGGGTGGATAGACGTTTTTAAAGAACGCAATAGAACAACATCCAAATATGCGGTTTATAAAGTTTCTATGAAGGGACAGCAATTGATAATGCGTATATATAGGATATTATTGGGCGAAGAAGATATGCCCACTTCAAGAAACAGTGTTTTTTATAAAAACAAAACATATACTGATAAAGTCTACAATAAGGCTATTGATGATATGATTAATGATAAAGAAAGGTAATGGCATTTAAACTTAAAGATTTTTCAGCGCTTGTCGGTATAGACAAAGAAACATCTAGCTACGGAACTCCTGTGTTTAAGAAAAACTTAGAAGGAGGGGTTATGGCTGAAGCAAATAATGATGGTACAATATTTGTTGATCAATCATTAAGTAAGAAGGAAAAAGAAGATGCGGTTGCTCATGAAAAAGTACATCTAGAGCAAATGGCACAAGGGAAATTGCAGTACGATAATAATACTGTAACCTGGAAAAAAGACACCAGATCCCCAGCTAGAGTTTATAAAAGAATGGGGAATCATATAGTAAATATTAAAACAGGTAAATCAGCAAGCGAAGGTCATAAAGACTTTGAGTGGGAAGAGGAAGCCTATAAAAATTCATAACATGTACAAAGCAAAATCAATAACAAATAAAGCTAGCAGCGCTGTAAAAATGAATATGGCTCTAGTGGAGGGTCAAGCTGATATAGGGAATGTAAAAAAAGCTGGTGCTGAAGATCTTTTAGCCGGAATGAAGAAGACTAAAGGAGCGGGTCTTGTGCAACTTACAGGTACAGACACAACAGGCACAACAGAAGAAACAGAAGAAAAAGAAGACTCCGTAAATAAAATGAAATCACCTTTCAAAATTGACCCCGTTACAGCAATGAAAGTTGTAGGAATGGCGTCTAGTATGATGGGAAAGAAAAAAGAAAATAGCGGCGGAGGAAGTAAAACAACTGTAGTTGTTAATCAACCCTCAGGTGGTAACCAAAAAAGAGGAGGCCAGGCAGACAACGCAATAGACCCCAAATAATAATACTTATATATAGAATATGAAACCTATAACAAGCAGAATAAAAAGATCCCCTCTATTTTCTTACGGAGAATCCCCAATGAAACAAACCGCTACTACAGGTGGTTCTATAGAGGGAGATGATAAAGAAATAGAGGTAACTGAAACAAAAGAAAAAGAAGTTGTCGGCATATATCGCAGAGCTTGCGGTAGTAAAACAGATGGCTCTATCGGAACAGATCCTGTGACAGGTGAAAAAAGAAAATGTTCACAAGCTGCACCAGGTCAAGAGCCGGAAGAAAAAGAAACTGTTACTACTAAGAAAACAGTAGAGGGCGACGATCTTGATTATGAAGCTGATCTTTATAAAAAGAAAGAAGACAAAAAAGTACAGGGTCCTGCTAGCACTAGGAAGCAAGAAAGAGCAAATACGTTTATTAATAGAAAAGTTAATAAATATAGACGGAAAATGGGCAAGTATGGTACTTTCGATATGGAAGGCAACTTTACAGCTGATAAAGGTCTATCTCAGCGTGATATACGTAAAATGCTACAAGCTAAAGGTAATTTAGAAGGAGCGCAGGCAGGTAGGAAAAACGTGCAATCTGGCATAGAGTCTGGCGTTGGTCTTCAAGGAACATATTATGGTGGCCAAAGAAAAATGGACAAAGGGGAGCTTACAAAGCCTGAGCAAAAAGAAATAGCTAAAAGAGAAGCTAAAAGAAATGCTAAAAGACAAGCTGAAGGAGCTATAGAAGTTGGTGCTGTAAACCCATTTGCGAGCTTTGGCAATATTAACACAGGACTTAATCTGTATACCCCTACAACTAATTATATGGATTTATTAAAAACTCCCGCAAATATGAACTCAAAAGGATATTCACAAAAACCTAAAAGCCCAGCAACAAAAGCATTAAAAGGTGCTCAACATAAATTACCTCAACATCTTCAAGATGCCATAAAAGCGGCCCCAGGCAAAATGAAAGCGCCGCTTAAGAAGAGCTATTTTAAATAAATAATTATGTCGTATATTCAAGCAAACTCACCATTCAAAAAAAAGCCCGCCGCGCCGTCCCGCAAGAAATCTTTAGGCTATTACAATGAGGTAAAGTCCAAAAGCAAAGAGGGAGCTGCTGCAGGAGGAGGTATGACACAGGCTGGTGTTGATAAATATAGAAGAGATAACCCCGGTAGTAAGCTAAAGAAAGCAGTTACAAACTGTAAAGCTAAAGTTGGCACAAAGCCTTATAAGAGACAAAAAGCATTTTGCAGCAGATCTAAAAGCTGGACCGGTGAAAGAGGTAGAGCGGCTAGAAGAAGATGGTGCTGCAGTAGATTTAGTTAATATTATGGAATCAAAAGGACTAGGAGACTCAATAGAAAAATTTACAAAAGCAACTGGAATAAAAAAACTTGCCGATAAAATACCTGGCGGGTGTGGTTGCAAAAAAAGAAAAGAAGCATTAAATACTATATTCCCGTATAAAAATAAATAATCATGGCATACGATAAAAAATCAAGCGGCTGCACGCCAATTACATCTAAAATTAAAAGAACTACTCAGGGAGGCATGGTGACTCAGCCATTATTAGATATGGGGGCACCTGTAAAAATGAAAGCTCCATCGCCGGCTAAAGATAATAGATCTAATCGTCAAAAGGCAAACGAAGCTAGAAAAAAATCACTCGCCGCAGATAAGAGTAGGAGAGAACAATTAGCTAAAGCTGAAGCAGCTAAAAAAGCTAAGGATCTTGCGTCTAAAGAATTTATTAGAAATAAAAGAGGTCGTAAGGTTAAAAACCCAAAATATCAAACCCAAACGATACAGCCCGTCAAAGAGGCTAGCGGAAATAAAACTGGATCAACAAAAGCAAATAGAGAATTAAAAGATGTGTTGGAGCGCAAAGGAATTGACGTAAGCTCATATAAAGGTGACACTCGCGGTAAAATGAAAAAAGGCACATATAGATATGCAAAAGCCTCACAGCCTAAATTAGATAGTATTATTTCAAAAAGAAATAAAGCTACTAAAGGGTCTGCTGAATACAATCGTTACCAAAACCAAATTAATAAAGCATACGGCGTTGGACCAACAAATAGAAGTACTACAGAAAAAACAACTTCTACTATTAAGCCTAAAGTTACAATTGAATCTAAAAAACCTACTGCCGATGTGCTTACTACGCCAAAAGCTTCAAAAATAACAAACGAAAAGGCAGCTAAAAGATCTGAGCGAAAAACATCCAGAGCGCAAAAAACTAGAGAAAAAGGTATTGAAGCTCTTGAAAGCGGCAATACAGCAAAAGCTCGTAGATTATATAAGCGTGAACAACGTATAAAGAAAAGAGCAGCCAAACAAGCGGATAAAGCTATTGAGCCTAAAAAGTCATCAGCCGCTAAGCAAACAGCTAAGCAGCAAAAAGAAAAAAAAGAAAAAGCGCTAGCTAAAGCAAAATTTATAAAAAAAGCAGAAAAAAAAGGCAATCTTAAAGAGCTTAAGAAAAATCCGCCTAAAGTAAAACGCGTATATAAATAATGAAAAAAATTCTTCAATTTATAACCGGAGGCCTCGTCAAAGACATAGGTAAAGTAATAGATGACCTAGTAACTACTGATGAAGAAAGACTTGCGGCTAAACTAAAAGTTGAAGAGCTGCTAGAGCGAGCGGACAAAGATGCTCAGGATCAGGTGACTGCAAGGTGGGAAGCGGACATGAGTTCAGATTCGTTTTTATCTAAAAACATAAGACCCATGGTTCTTATATATTTAACTGTTATATTTACGGCGCTATGTTTTTTTGATGGCAATATAGGGGAGTTTAAAATAACTCAAGACTATATACCAATTTTTCAATCTTTATTAATAACAGTTTACGGAGCTTACTTTGTGGGTAGAACATGGGAAAAAGCTAAAAAAATAATAAAAAATGATTGACAAGTCTAAACTTCAAGAATACAACAGCTCTTTAAATGTAAATTTTGAAATCCATAAAGTTTCAATAAAACAAAGAAAAGATAAAAAATGGCTTTTAATGGTTAGCTGTAGAGCGTTTTTATACGTATTTGAAGATTGGGAAACAATGATGGCTCAACTTATAATGCTTTTTACAGATCCTGATAAATTTTATAAGGATAATAACCTTGCAACAGGAAGCAGAATATTAAATGATGTAGATCCACACGTAATTAATAAATATGCAGAGAGCATAACAAAATAAATAATAACAATTAAATTAAATAAAATGAGTAAAAAAATAGAAGAACAGGAATTAGCTAACCTAAAAGAAAAGGTAAGTAATATAAATAGTCTACAAATGCAGATAGGAGGGCTTGAGGCCCAGAAGCACGAGTTATTGCATGGCATTAGCTTAGCTACTACAGAATTCCAAAACGTTCAAAAAGAGTTGCAAGATAAATACGGTAAAGTATCTATCAATATTTCAACAGGGGAGATTTCTGAAGATGAGTTTGGTACGAAAAATTAGTATTGGAAAAGACTATAAAAATGACGCTATGCACTATTCTGTTGGACAGGAAGTGTATGGCGGTCATATTATAGTTAATATTATAGAAGAGGAAGATAAGTACTCTATATATATAGAAAAAAACAGAGAGGTTTTACCCTGGAAAGAATTTAATAAAAATATGGCTATTGCCGTTGAGTTTGATTTAGAATATTAAATGGAAGGTGTTTTTGATTTTATTATTAGCCCCAAAACTGGTAGGAACAATAATAAAAAAATAATTAATGGCAAAAGTTTAATATTAAATACCGATTTGCAGGACCATAATTTTGTTAGTAGGATTGGCATAGTTATTTATACTCCTGCAAAAAATACAAGCGGTATTGAGGTGGGTGACGAAGTAATTGTGCACCATAATGTATTCAGAAGGTATAGAGATATAAGGGGGGTAGAAAAAAATAGCCGTAGCTATTACAAAGAAAATATGTTTTTTGTATCGCCCGATCAAATATATGCGTACAAAAAAATAATTAACTGGAATGCGTGTAAAGGTTTTAACTTTGTTAAACCTATAAAAGAAAACAAAATGTTTTCAATAAACTTTGAAAAACCCGCAATAGGCGTTTTAAAAGTAAAAGATCCATCGCTAAAAAATTTAAATATTGGCGACCTTGTTGGCTTTAGGCCGGGTATGGAATATGAGTTTGTAATAAACAATGAAAAGCTCTATCGAATACCCACCAATCAAATTACAATTAAATATGAATACCAAGGAAACGAAGAAGAATATAATCCAAGCTGGGCAGCGAGCAGTTGAGGAGTTAATCAAAGTAGCTAAAGAAGCTATTGTAGATTCGGATGATGATATATCAGCCGACAGACTCAAAAACGCAGCAGCTACTAAAAAGCTAGCTATATTCGATGCCTTTGAAATACTTAGCCGTATTGAAGAGGAGGAAAATATGCTTGAAAATAAACCTAAAAAAGAAATAGAAAAAAAGGCTTTTAAAGGTTTTGCTGAAAAAAGATCTAAATAATGTACAAGCAGAATTTATATAGCGTAATAACGCCAATAAAGCAGAATACTATATCTAGATTAAATAAAAGCAAAAAATGGAAATACGGCTACAATAAAGAGCATGATATTGTAGTTATAAGTAAAACCGGGCAAATAGGCGAAATATATAATATACAGAATTTAAAAATAGCCTTACCCCCTGTCCCTTCTAAAATTGATAAATCAAATGATAAGTGGACAATAGAGGAGTACCCTAAAGAACTAAAGCGCATACAAAGCGTTTTTGAATGGAGGGATTATCCGGAAGAGTTTAAAGAAAAATGGGAACCATATATAGATGAGCAATTCAAACGCCGCGAAGAAGGCCATTGGTTCAATAATAAAGGTGTGGGCACTTACATTACTGGCACTCACTTTATGTACTTGCAATGGTCTAAGATTGACGTTGGGCACCCAGACTTTAGGGAAGCAAACAGATTATTCTTCATCTTTTGGGAAGCTTGCAAAGCAGACCAGAGATGCTACGGTATGTGTTACCTCAAAAATAGACGTTCGGGATTTTCATTCATGGCAAGTGGTGAGACCGTTAACATGGCCACAATATCAAGCGACTCTAGATTCGGTATATTATCAAAGTCTGGTGCTGACGCAAAAAAAATGTTCACCGATAAAGTTGTCCCAATATCGGTAAATTACCCTTTCTTTTTTCGGCCTATACAAGATGGTATGGATCGCCCAAAAACAGAATTAGCATATAGAATACCGGCATCAAGACTAACAAGGAAATCTATTCAAAATAAACAAGAGCAGGAAGAGCTCGAAGGTCTTGATACAACTATTGACTGGAAAAATACAGGTGATAATAGCTATGATGGGGAAAAACTAAAACTGCTGGTACACGACGAAAGTGGTAAATGGGAAAAGCCAGACAATATTTTAAATAACTGGCGAGTTACAAAAACTACATTAAGATTAGGTAGTAGAGTTATTGGAAAGTGTATGATGGGCTCAACATCAAACGCATTAGACAAAGGTGGTGAAAACTTTAAAAAATTATATAATGCTTCAGATGTTAAAAAGCGAAATCGCAATGGACAGACTAAGTCAGGACTATATTCTTTGTTCATACCTATGGAATGGAACTACGAGGGATTCATTGACAATTATGGAATGCCTGTATTCGAAACTCCATCAAAAAGCTGTATTGACCCATACGGAGACTCTATCGAGGTCGGGGTTATCGAGCATTGGAATAATGAAGTCGAAGGGTTAAAAGGCGACCAGGACGCTCTAAATGAGTTTTACAGGCAGTTTCCGCGCACAGAGGAGCATGCGTTTAGAGATGAAACAAAAAATAGTATATTTAATTTAGTTAAAATATACGAACAAATAGATTACAACGAAGATTTAAGTAATTCTGCAGTAGTAACTACAGGTTCTTTGCAGTGGGAAAACGGCATTAAAGATACTAAGGTTAGATTTATGCCTAATCCGGCAGGAAGGTTTAAAGTTTCGTGGGTGCCTAGTATAAATTTGCAAAATAAGCAAATACAAAAAAACGGGATTAAATATCCTAGCAACGAACATATTGGTGCGTTTGGCTGTGATAGTTATGATATATCGGGTACAACAGACGGTAGGGGTTCTAAAGGAGCTTTGCATGGGCTAACAAAGTTTAGCATGGAAGACGCGCCGCCTAATACGTTTTTTTTAGAATATATAGCCAGACCACAAACAGCAGAAATGTTTTTTGAAGATGTATTAATGGCTTGTGTTTTTTATGGTATGCCAATACTGGCAGAAAATAATAAGCCTAGACTTCTTTATTATTTTAAGCGAAGAGGCTACAGAGGCTATTCTATGAATAGACCCGATAAAATATGGAACAAACTTTCTGTAACAGAAAAAGAAATTGGGGGGATTCCAAACTCATCAGAGGATATAAAACAAGCTCACGCCGCCGCTATAGAATCTTATATAGATCGCTATGTAGGTTTAAAAGAAGATAATCAATATGGTTCAATGTATTTTAGTAATACTTTAAATGATTGGGCTAAGTTTGATATAAATAAAAGAACAAAATTTGATGCTGCTATCAGCTCGGGTTTAGCAATAATGGCTTGTAATAAAAATTTATACAGACCAGTTGCTCAAGTGCAAAAAAGAAAATTAAATTTAAAAATAGCTAAATACACCAACACAGGTGCATTTTCAAAATTAATAGAAAAATAAAAATATGGCTGAGTCAGTTATAACAAATTATTTTCCAAGCCAAATAGCTAGCGATGAAGAAAAAATGTCTATCGACTATGGTACTTCAATAGGTAGAGCTATAGAAAACGAATGGTTCAAATCAGATACTGGTTTAAACAGATTTAAAAGTAATCAAAATACTTTTCATAATTTAAGGCTTTACGCTCGTGGCGAGCAGGGTATACAAAAATATAAAGACGAATTATCAATTAATGGTGATTTATCTTATTTAAATTTAGATTGGAAACCCGTACCTATTATACCAAAGTTTGTAGATATAGTTGTAAATGGCATATCAGAAAGATCATTTGATATAAAAGCATATTCGCAAGATCCATATGGCGTTGAAAAACGTACAAAATATATGGAGTCTATATTAAGAGATATGCAGACCCAGGAGTTAAGTAGATTTTCAGAAGAAAATTTTGGAGTTACATTATTTGAAAATAACCCAGAAACGTTACCTAAAAACAAAGAAGAGCTCGAATTACATATGCAACTAAGCTACAAGCAGCAAGTAGAATTAGCAGAAGAGCAGGCTTTAAATGTTTTACTTGAAGGTAATAAATATGACTTAATTAAAAGACGTTGTAACTACGATTTAACTACAATTGGCATAGGGGCTGTAAAAAATAGTTTTTCAAAATCTGAGGGCGTTAAAATAGAATACGTTGATCCTGCAGATTTAGTATGGTCATATACAGATTCACCTTATTTTGATGATATTTATTATGTAGGCGAAATTCGCAGAGTACATTTAAATGAGCTTAAGAAAGAATTCCCATGGCTGACGAATGACAACCTAACAGAAATATCTTCTCAATCTTATAGCAATAACGGTTTTTATGATAGAACTGTATCTAACTATAATGAAGATGACTCTAATACCGTACAGGTTCTTTATTTTAATTACAAAACATTTGCCAATGATGTATATAAAGTTAAAGAAACCGCTACAGGAGCCGTAAAGCTAATACCTAAATCAGACGATTTTAATCCGCCAGAAGAAATAATGGCCGAATATGGAATATCAAAACTATCTCAATCTTTGGAAGTTTTATATGAAGGTGTTAAAATATTAGGCGGTAGAATGCTTAAATGGGAAATGGCTAAAAATATGATTCGCCCAAAAAGCGATTATACTAAAGTAAAAATGAACTATAGTATAGTAGCACCAAGAATGTATAAAGGCCGTATAGAAAGTATCGTTTCACGTATAACCGGTTTTGCTGATATGATTCAGCTTACACATTTAAAGCTCCAACAGGTAATGTCAAGAATGGTGCCAGATGGCGTTTATCTTGATGCTGATGGATTAGCCGAAGTTGATTTAGGTAATGGCACAAATTACAACCCGCAAGAAGCGTTAAATATGTTTTTCCAAACAGGTTCCGTTATTGGTAGGTCATTTACCCAAGAAGGTGATATGAACCCTGGTAAAGTGCCAATACAAGAAATCAGCAGCGGAAGCGGCGGAGCAAAACTTCAAAGTTTGATTACTACTTATAATTATTATTTACAAATGATTAGAGATGTAACCGGACTTAATGAAGCGCGTGATGGAAGCATGCCTGATTCAAGAGCTTTAGTTGGGGTGCAAAAATTAGCGGCAGCTAATTCAAACACGGCTACGAGGCATATTTTAAATGGTACATTGTTTTTAACCGCAGACTTATGCGATAACTTGTCGTTAAGAGTATCTGATATTATAGAATATTCGCCGACAAGAGAAGCCTTCATACATAAAATAGGTAATCAAAATGTAGCGGTGCTTGAAGAAATGTCAAATTTATATTTGTACGATTTTGGTATATTTATAGAACTTGCTCCAGATGAAGAGGAAAAAGCTATATTAGAAAATAATATACAAGCTGCAGTTGGCGCAGGTATGATAGACTTAGCGGATGCTATAGACCTTAGGGATATTAAAAATATAAAATTAGCAAATCAATTGCTCAAGGTGCGCAAGAAAGAAAAAATGCTAATGGATCAGCAGCTTCAACAACAAAACATTGAAGCGCAAGCCCAAGCAAATGCTCAAACTCAACAAGTAGCCGCTCAAGCTGAAGTGCAAAAACAGCAAGCCTTAACCGCAAGTAAAATACAGCTTGAACAAGCTAAGGCGCAAATTGATGCTCAAAAATTAATGCAAGAGGCTAATTTGAAAAAAGAGCTAATGCAACTTGAGTTTGAAATGAATATGAGCTTAAAAGGAATTGAGGTACAAGGTAGAAAATCTGAATTACAAGAAAAAGAAGACAGAAAAGACGATCGTACTAAGATTCAAGCAACACAACAAAGTGAATTAATAAATCAAAGAAAGAATGATTTACCTCCAAAAAACTTTGAGTCGTCAGGAAACGACATACTTAGCGGAGATTTTGACTTAGGTTCCTTCGAGCCTAGGTAATAATAATAGTAATAATTATATAATATTTTATCATGTCAGAAAATACAGAAGAAGTTCTAGAAACAAACGATCAAGTTGTAGAACAACCTACAGAAGATAATGGCCCAATGTCATATGATGACGGGGTTATTAAAGTAAACTTAGCCGAATTAAATAAACCACAAGAAGATGCCGTTCAAGAACAAAGCGCAGATGCAAGCAATAATACTGTCGGAGAATCCGAAAACACGCCAAGTAGCGAAGAAGTGGTTGAAGAAGTACGGGAGCCCGTCCAAGATGAAGACCAGCCCGTACAAAATGAAGAAACCGTATTAGAAGAAATAACGGAAGAAGAAGTAAAGGAACAAACACAAGAGTTACAAGAAGAAGTTGAGCAAGAAATTCAACATTCTCAAGACACTGGCGCACCTTTACCAGAAAATATTCAAAAAGTTGTAGAGTTTATAAATGAAACAGGCGGTAGCTTGGAAGATTACGTAAAACTTAATACCGATTATTCTGCATTAAATGAAGCGCAGCTTATTAGGGAGTATTACGAAACAACAAAACCTCATTTAGACAAAGAGGATATAGAAGTTCTTATGGAGGACTTTTCGTATGATGAAGAACTAGATGAGCCAAAAGATATACGTAAAGCTAAAATTGCTTTTAAAGAAGAGGCCGCTAAAGCAAAACAGCACCTTGAAAAATTAAAAAGTAATTATTACGAAGAAATTAAAGCTGGATCAAGATTAAATCCAGAACAACAAAAAGCGGTTGAATTTTTTAATCGCTATAAAAAAGACAATGAAGAGTCAACTAAAATAGCTGAACACCAGGCGTCTATATTTAAAAATAAAACAGAAAATCTTTTTTCTAATGATTTCAAAGGTTTTGATTTCAATGTTGGTGAAAAGAAATTTCGTTTTAAAGTAAACAATACAGACCAGGTTAAGACTACTCAAAGCGACATTAATAATTTTGTCAAGAAGTTCTTGAATGATAAAAACGAAATGAAGGATGCTGCCGGGTACCATAAGTCTTTATTTACCGCTATGAACGCTGATGCGATTGCGAATCATTTTTATGAGCAAGGTAAATCCGATGCAATTAAAAATAGTATGGCTAAAGCTAAGAACATTGATATGGATCCGAGAGGGACTCATGAAAACGTCAAAGCTTCTAACGGCTGGACCGTACGCTCAATTTCAAGCAGTGCTAGTAGCTCTAAGTTGAAGATTAAAAGTAAACGATAACAAACCTTAAAAATTAATATTATGGCAGGTGAATTTGGCGTACCTAAAGGTACTCCCGCTGGCGCGCAGTTAAACCATTTAACTCCACGCCCAACGCAAACATTATTTAACGACAACTATTTAAGTTTAGCTGAGCTAGACTTTACACAACAGTTTTTACCAGAAGTATACGAAAAAGAAGTAGAGCGATATGGAAATCGAACTATCTCTGGATTTTTACGTATGGTTGGAGCTGAAATGCCTATGGCTTCTGACCAAGTAGTATGGTCTGAGCAAGGGCGTTTACATATTGCATATGACCCAGTGGTTACAACAGGCACAACTGTAGTGATTCCAGGTGATGCAAATAACAACCCTACTAATCTTATTGGAGCTGGTGCTACTATCGTGGTAGCTGACGCTGCTGGATTAGTTGTAGAGAAAGCATATGTATCAGCTGTAAGCGCTGCAGATGGCGCAACAGGTGATGTTACACTTACTGTAGCTGGCTACCAAGGAGCTATTACTGCTCACGCTGCTGGTAAAGTATTTGTATATGGTTCTGAATATTCTAAAGGAACATCTAACGCTGGGACTTCTGTTGACGCTGCATTTGAGCAGTTTAGCAACAAGCCAATCATTTTACGTGACAAGTACGCTGTGAGCGGATCTGACACTGCACAAATCGGTTGGGTTGAAGTAACTACTGAAGCTGGAACTTCTGGATATTTATGGTATTTAAAATCAGAGCACGAAGCTCGCATCCGTTTTGAAGACCAATTAGAAATGGCAATGATTGAGGCTGAAAAAGCTGCTAACCCAATTGCACCAGCTGCTGGATTTGGCGGTGGAGATGAAATTACTGGTTCTGACGGACTTTTCTCTGCTATCAACGAAAGAGGTCTTGTGTATACTGATGCTGATTTTGGCGCTGCAGGTGGAGCTGGTCTTGATGACTTTGACACTATTTTAGCAGAGCTTGACAAGCAGGGGGCTATTGAAGAAAACATGCTTTTCTTAGATAGAGCTACTTCTTTATCTATTGACAACATGTTGGCTGCTCAAAATTCTTATGGAGTTGGAGGTACATCTTATGGTGTATTTGAAAATTCTGAAGATATGGCGCTTAACTTAGGCTTCTCAGGATTCCGAAGAGGTTCTTACGACTTTTACAAAACTGACTGGAAATATCTAAACGACTCTACTACTCGTGGATTAGTTGGAGATGTTGAAGGCGTTCTTGTACCGGCTGGAACTTCAACTGTATATGACCAAATGCTAGGAAAAAATATTTCAAGACCATTCTTACACATTCGCTACAGAGCTTCTGAAGCTGATGACCGTAAAATGAAATCTTGGATTACTGGATCCGTAGGTGGAAATTACACTAGTGACGAAGACGCAATGAACGTTCACTTCTTATCAGAAAGATGTTTATGTGTACAAGCCGCTAACAACTTTGTCTTGTTGAAAAAAGACTAGTCATATTGTAGGTCTTACCCCTGATGTAACTTCGGGGGTAATTCTTACTCTTATTAACTATTTAATTTTATCATATCATGGCTAAAAAAGCTAAAGCAGAAGAAACAATTGAGGTTGCACCTCAGCCTGTAGCTAAAAAAACAGCTGCACCAAAAAAACCAGAATTTGAATTTAAAGATAGGGTTTATGTATTAAAAGGCAATTCATCGCCGTTAATATATTCAATAAGATCAAAGCATACACAAAGAAAACCCTTATTGTATTTTGACCCTGAAGTTGGTTACAGTAGAGAATTAAGATATGCCACTAATCAACCATCGCCATTTGCCGATGAACAAAAAGGAACATCTACTTTAGGTAGAATTATTTTGAGAGACGGAAAGCTTAAGGTTCCTAAAGAAAATGTGGTATTACAAAAATTACTTTCTTTATATCACCCTTTAAGAGATAAAGTTTATTATGAATTTGATCCAGTAGGTATTTCTGAAAACGAATTAGATTGGATTGAATTAGAGTTGCAAGCATTAAACTTAGCTAAATCATTAGACGTTGATGAAGCAGAGGGAATACTTAGAGTGGAATTTGGTAGTAAAGTTAGTTCTTTGTCTTCAAGTGAGATTAAGAGAGACTTAATGATTTTTGCAAAAAGAAAACCAGGTTTATTTGTGCAACTAGCGCAAGACGAAAATGTTCAATTAAGAAACGTTGGAGTTAAAGCGGTTGAGCAAAATTTATTATCTCTTTCACAAGACCAAAGAACTTTTTCTTATGGATCAACAAATAGAAAGTTAATGACTGTACCTTTTGATGAACATCCATATTCAGCTCTTGCTGCATACTTTAAAACAGATGAAGGCATGGAAGTCTATAAGGCTGTCATGAAAAAACTTATTTAAGTTACTTTATAGTGGTTAGGCTGCTTAAAGTGGCCTAATCATTATAATTAATAATTAAAAAAATATGAGCGTAAGTATAGATACTGTTTATCAAAGAGTGCTTGGCATACTCAATAAAGAACAACGAGGATATGTTACGCCTCAGGAATTTAATTTATTTGCGAATCAAGCGCAAATGGATTTATTTGAACAATACTTTTACGATATTAATCAATTCGGAAGGTTACACGGTAATGATACTGAGTATTCCGATATGCTTGATACGCTAAATAAAAAAATATCCGCTTTTGAAACTTCCGCGGATTTAGCTTATAACACAGATCATTTTGATCTCCCGGCAGATATGTATAGATTAGGTACAGTTATATATATTAACACCACCACAAAAGATTTATACCCATCTCCTACTCAGCCGGCAAATTTTCCAGTAAGCAACCCCACAATACATAGAGAAACTACAAATCAACCCGTTGAAGCTGGTAGAATAAATCAAAATGAAGTATTATACATCAATGCTTCACCTTTGACAAAGCCTAAAAATATTAGACCTATATATACTCAAAATGATAGAGGCATTGTGGTATACGGAAATGAGCTAATAACTACAAATGTAAGCGTTACTTATATAAAGGTGCCCGCGAAAGTTGAATGGAGGTATCAAATGGTATATGGCGAAGCTTTATACGACGCTACTTATTCGGTTGATTTTGAGCTGGATCCATCAGAGGAAACAGAATTAGTATTTAAAATATTAGAGCTTGCCGGTATATTAATTAAAGACTTAAGTATTTATCAAGTATTTAATTCTGAAGAGCAAGAACAAATTCAACAGGAAAAATCATAATAGATGAGCTTAGTAAATATAAACGACGAACAATACTACTTAGGCCCCGACGGGCAATGGAACAGTTGGGATGAAGAATACGGCTCTTACCAGTTTATCAGCATCGACGATATTATTAATAATTTTGTAATATCATATGTAGGTGAAGATAAAATAATAAGCAAAATCAAAAGAACAGACGTGCAGTTCCATGCAATGCGAGGCATACAAGAATTAAATTATGATACTTTGCCGTCTGTAAAATCACAAGAGATTGAAATAGGGCCAACGCTTAATTTTGTTTTACCAAAAGATTATGTTAATTATGTTAAAATAACTTGGGTAGATTCCAGAGGTATTGAAAGAATTGTATATCCCGCAATTAAAACATCCAATCCTTTGCCTATACTTCAAGATCAAAACGCTGAATATTTGTTTGACGAGCAAAATAGAGAAAATCTTCTTGCTGAACAATCCCAAACAAAAACCGCATTTCAATCTACTAATCACAATGCGCAGCAAAATTTAGACAATATAAATAATGCTGATATTTTAGAAAACAACCATTTTGGTAGACGCTACGGAATATCACCAGAACAAGCCCAAGCTAATGGCGTATTTTATATAGACCCTATAACAAACATAATAAATTTTGACTCCAGCTTTGTAGGAAAAATAGTTACATTAAAATATGTTTCTGACGGTTTGGCTGCAGATGGAGATATGAATGTTCACAAGTTTGCAGAAGAGGCTTTATATAAATATATTGCCCACGCTATTTTAGCAACGCGAGCAAACACTCCAGAGTATTTAGTGTTAAGATTTAAAAAAGAGTTATTTGCTGCAAAAAGAAATGCTAAGTTAAGGTTATCAAATATTAAAATAGAGGAAATTACACAAGTTTTACGTAATAAATCTAAAATTATAAAACATTAATATATGCCAGAATTGATTCGTACGTTCGTACGAGGTAAAATGAATAAAGACCTTGACGAACGCTTAGTACCAAATGGCGAGTATAGAGACGCTCTAAACTTAGAAATATCTACTTCTGATACCGGTAATGTAGGTGCGCTGCAAAATTTAGAAGGCAATTCTTCAAAATTTTATAGATCATTAAATCCAAGTACCGGCGTATATACGTCTTGGACTTCCGGTTATATTAACGATTTAGTTAATCCTGTTAAAATAGGAGAGATTAAAAATGATATTAATGAAAAAATATACTGGTTTATAGCTAGCCGAGATGTCAGCGCTATTGCGGAATACGATCAAACAACAGAAATAGTAACACCTATTTTAGTAGATAAAAATAATATATTAAATTTTAGTGAAAATTACTTAATTACAGGTATAAATATTATTGAAGATTTATTATTTTGGACAGATGATCAATCCGAGCCAAAAGTAATAAATATAAAAAGCTTTAAAAATGCAAACATAGGGTCGGATTTTTTAACGCATAGTGTTTTTGCCGGCGCAGATAGCTCTTTATCAAGAGATTTTATTGAATCAGATATAACTGTTATAAAGCAAAGTCCTTTAAATAAACTTAACTTAACTTTATCTAAAACAAGATCGTTAGATGAAAACGGCGATCCAGCTATAGTAGAAACAACTTGTTTACAAAACTTTGTTATACCGGACCCCGGGGCTCCTGATAATTGTAGGGATGTCACATGTAGGATTGCCGCACCTATAGGTACCCAATTCAATGTGAACTGGGCATCCAGCCCCTACCCTTTTTATAGAGTTGGAGATGTATTAAGCTTTGAAACATCTACGGAATTACCAGGATCTACAACTCCAGTAGACTTTGTAATTAGAGCAGAAGTTATTTCTGTTCCTCCCGGTCCAACTCAAACATCTGCGGTTATATCTATTTTGGCCGCACCTACTGAAACTCCCGATGGATTAGGTACGTGGGAGGTATCTCTTGTGGAAGACCCATTTTTTGAGTTTAAGTTCCCTCGCTTCGCATATAGATATAAATATAGCGACAATTATTATTCAACATTTTCACCATTTTCAGAAATAGCTTTTTTACCGGGAGATTTTGATTACGAAACGAAGAAAGGTTATAATCTAGGCATGGTTAATCAAATGAAGCAATGTGTTATAACTGGCTTTGCAAACGCAGATACACCAATTGATGTAACTGAAGTTGACTTATTATATAAAGAGACAAATAATCAAACTGTATATGTAGTAGAAACATTTAAAAGAGGTAGCGATATTTGGGATGCAAATGAATTTAATATACAATCCGAAATTATATCTTCTGTTTTGCCCTCAAACCAAATACTTAGAGCATATGACAATGTACCGAGGAAAGCTAAAAGCCAGGAAATAACAGGTAATAGATTAATTTACGGTAACTATTTGCAAAATTTTAATTTAATAGATAGCTCAAATAATCCTGTATCGCCATCTTTAAATATAGCTATAGCACATAATCCAGATTGGGACTGCGTATATGATGAAACAGAGAGTTGTGTTGGGCATCAATTTAGTGATTATGGTGAATCCGTAGCAAGAATACCCTATAAATCTATAAAATCTCAAAGAACATATCAAGTTGGTGTAGTTTTTGAAGATAATTACGGAAGACAAACACCGGTTTTTACTTCTGAATCAGCGTCTACAACGCTTCAAAAACCTGAGGCTATAGATTATAATCAAATAACGGTTCAGGCTCAAGGAGAGACTCCTGTAGCGTTTTCTGCGTTCAAATATTACGTAAAAGAAACATCGAACGAGTATTATAACTTGGCGATGGACAGATGGTACGATGCCCAAGACGGTAACGTTTGGATTAGTTTTCCTTCTGCAGAACGCAATAAGGTTGATGAAGAAACATTTTTAGAGCTCAAAAAGACGCATGACTCAGATGAATTCGTGCCTTTCCCTGCCAAATATAAAGTAATTGCAATATCTAACGAAGCGCCTTTATTTTTAAAAGAAGTTGTAGCCACGCTAGGACAAGTTGACGATTCAGACAACATAGACAGCAACTTTTTGCCTCAAAAAGATTTTCAATTTTTTAGGATTAGTAAAGAGGCTTTAGATGACAGTTCGGCTTCTGCAATTTTAGATCCTGCTTCTGTATCAGAAACTAGATTAGTTAGATTTTTTGATGCTTCAAACAGAAGTGATTTATACGAAATATCAAGTATTGAAGAAATAGACGAAGGTGGTAATTGGTATAGAATTTCTATAAAAGGCAGGTTTGGGGACGACGTGGAATGGATGTTCGATTCAAGCAGCAATTTAGTACAAGGTGTAAATACTCAGTTTTCTTTAAAGCAATTTGAGAATAAAGCAGAATTTGAGGGAAGGTTTTTTGTTAAGTTATTTAAAGACGCAGTTCTTGAACAATATATTTTAGGTAATGCAAACTCAAATCAATATGCGGTAGCACAAGCTGTTTCATTGGGCTGGATAGGAGATAACAACGAAGTTAACAAGAGTTATGTAACTGGTCCATGGGGCGGTGCGGGTTTTTTTGTTGACAAAGGGAGAAGTGAAAATGCTGGCAGAGGAGAAGGATTTGAAATTGGTGGCAATAAAATTGAAATAGGTTTTACAGGATTATGGGCAAGCCCTAAGTCTTCTTTTGATGTCGGTAGGACCCAATACCCAGAATATAGAAAAGCTGTTGATACTCTGGAAAAAGTTGGGGGTTTATTTAGATTTAGAGAAGACCCTGACCAGGTTATATATAAGATTACAGCATTTGAAACCGGGGAAAGAATAAGAAATTATACAGATACTTCGTCTAGTAATTTATATAATGAAGGATCTAACAAGCGTAGAAGATGGCTTTTAACCGTTGTTCCACTAGATGAAGCTAACGGAACAGGATTATTTCAAGGCCCCTCAGGTTGGTCTTTCCCAGCGCCTGCCAATAGCAGAACGTCGCCAAACGACCCTGCCGCACCACAAATAGAATTTTTAAGCATATTAGCGGATGACACGACGTTTACAAGCAGCAACCCTGGTGTATTTGAAACAGAACCTAAAGAGTCTGCAGAATTAGAGTTATACTATGCTGCATCTGAAGCTTACCCTATATCTGAATATGGTAATCCCCATACATTGCCATGGCACAACTGCTATTCTTTTGGTAATGGAGTAGAGTCCGACCGCGTTAGAGATGATTTTAACGCAACAACACTTGGCAATGGCCCTATTGTTTCTGCTGTTTTAAAAGAACCATATAGTGAAGAGAGAAGAAGAACAGGGTTAATATTTTCACAAATATTTAATTCTATTTCTGGCGTAAATGATCTTAATCAATTTATACAAGCAGAAGCTATAACAAAAGATTTAAATCCTATTTACGGATCAATACAAAAACTACATACAAGAGATACAAATTTAGTAACTTTATGTGAAGACAAATGCTTGCGTATACTCGCAAATAAGGACGCTTTATTTAATGCGGATGGTAATGCTAACGTAACATCGAATAACGCTGTTCTGGGCCAAGCTGTGCCTTATATGGGCGAGTTTGGTATTAGTAAGCATCCTGAAAGTTTTGCTAGTTATGGATATAGAGCATATTTCACAGATAAAAACAGAGGTGTTATATTAAGATTATCGGCCGATGGACTAGAGGAAATTTCAAGGTACGGGATGGGGGACTTTTTTGCAGATAATTTAAAAAATTCTTCAATAACTTGGGGTTCTTTTGACGACGATAAAAATGAATATAATATCTGTTTAAATAAATTAGCCCCAGAGTGGGTAGGTAAATTACAAGATGGTATTATAGACGGCAGCGGAAATACCACATTGGTTTCGCCAACATCTGCTGTTATTAGTTTTAAAGAGTCCACAAATGGTTGGGAAAGTAGGAAGTCTTTTAGCCAGGGGGGAGGGTTAAGCCTTAATGACATATATTATACATTTAAAGATGGTATAATCTGGGAACACAGAATTGATACTGCTACTAGAAACAATTTTTATGGAGAGCAATACGATAGTGCGGTTACGATGCTATTTAACGAAATGCCTAACGTAATCAAAAAATACAAAACATTAAACTACTCAGGCACCCAATCCCGCGAATATGTTTATGGTGACGGCACATATGAAGGTTTGAGTTTAGCTGAAGTGGAAGCTTTGCAGTTACAAAGTTTAACATCAGAAACTTTAAAAAATGAAGGCTGGTATACTAAGTATATTAAAACAGATTTACAAGAAGGTTATATAAAACAATTTTTAGATAAAGAAAATAAATGGTTCCAATATATAAAAGGAGATGCTACTTATTTTAATTCTAATACTGATAATAATGTAGACACAAAAGAGTTTCCTGTACAGGGCATAGGTAGACCTAGCGCTATTGTAGTTCCTCCTATAAGCGCATTTAATGTTAGAGTATTTGGTAATCCTGATTGCGCTGTATACATACAAACTCCAACTGCGGACATTAAAGAATATATAGTACAAGAGGATTGTACCTCGTGCGCTTCTTTAATATTAACAGGAACTGATCCCCAAGGTTTTCCTTTAACTTTTGAAATAGCAAGCGACAATGTTACTAATGGTACTTTAAGTGCTATAGTAAATGACCAAATTACTTTTACGCCTAATGTTTTAAATTACAATGGCCCTGCCGGTAGCTTTACATATAGGGCATTTAATGGCACTAGGTATAGTGAGCCTGCTTTAGTTACAGTACGAATTAATAAAGTAGTAGAGCCGCCAAATATAGACGTTAGCAAATTACCAACAGGCCCTTTTATAGAGGGCGATCCATACAGCTGGTTAAATATAACAGCAACGGATCCAGATCATAACCCCGCTACAGATTTAGTGTGGTCTTCAGATGATTTACCACCTGAGTTAACATTGACAACAACAGGGGAAGGCTTTACAGGAGTAGCTAGTATAACGGGAACTGTGCCTGTTGGCGGCGGAACATATACACTAAGAGTCACTGACCCCGACGACGCTTTCGACGAGGTTACCGTAACTATAGTAGCAAATGCGCCTCCAAGTTGTCCAGATAAAACATTTGTGTTGCAAGTATGTAATAGCAATTCTTCAAGAGATGATAATTTTGATGTATTTTTAAACGGAACATATATAGGTGCCCTTGATTTAAACCAAAACGCTCAAATTGGTTCAGTGTTTATTGGAACTACTGATCCGAATGTACAAATAGGCGTTGGAGACTTTACTTGTCCTTTAAGCGGAATGGTAACATATCGTTTTGATCCCTCTATTTTATTAGGCGGTACAAATACAATATTTATGCAAAATACACAAAATAATGGCAATAACAATGCAGGAACTTTTGAGGTCAGAAATTATGAAACTGATCCGAATGATCCTAATAGTTTAGTGCTTCCGTGCGCCATTGCAGATGTTAGTTGGAGCTTTAGTTCAGGTCAAGATAAAACTATAACATTTGAATATACAGAATGCTGCCCGGGTTTTGACGATCCAGTATAATAATAAATAATATATGACTACACAATTTGAAAATTATTCTGTTTCCGAAATTAATTTTGTCGAGCCTGTTGGAAATGATCTTGGTAATTTGGGTGTATATAGCTTAACTCTTACTCCAGATCTTGGTTATAAACTAGACGCCAACAATTTTAGCTTAATAGCACCTTTACCTACAGGTATTACTAATTATTCATTTAATCAAGCGGGCTCAAATGTAAGATTTGATTTTAGCTTTGCTAATGGAACAATAATGCCAAGCAATGATGTTGAGTTTCCATTATGCATACAGGGCTTTGCTTTGTTGTTAGGATTTATAGTTCAAGGGGCGGTTGACATCGATACTACCAACGCTACACCTCTGCCTCAACTTGTCCCGTATTCGGGATCTGGAGAATTCGACAGCACATCTATAGTATATACGCAAACAATATTAGCTGATTCCGGTTATTATTTCTTTGTAGAGCCAACTGCATCTTTAGCAGTAGGAGACCCCACGGCATATAATATACTTGCATCAAAGTCTTACAATGGGCCAAATGGCGAATTAACCGCGGTTACATTTACAGTAGAATACACATATCCAAATGAAGACGTATCTGGTGATCTAATAAATATTGTAGGCGAAGCAATACCTATCGTTGTAAAAACGCAATTAATCAACGCATTTAATCTTAACGGCGCAAGTGGCTATATCTTTACAATAAATAGCGAAGGAGCAACTAGAACATTAAACCTAATTGGCGACCCAGGGGCTATTTATAGCGTAAGTTTATTTGATGATTTAGATAACGAAACTATCTATGCAACTAACCAGGTTATGGGGGCTTCCGGTACTGCCGCAATACCTGGCATAATAATACCAAGTTACGCCACAGGCAACCCACCATATGAACTAAAAGTAACAGGCCAAATAAATACGCCGCCTGCAAATTCACCAGCAAGTAACCCTACTGATATATTAATTGAGTTAAGACAACAAGAGCCTGTGTTTATAGAAATAACGGCAACTAGTACTGATCCAAATTTAGCTATAGCCGGTGTACCAGACGCACTTAACTTCAATGCCGACACAAATTTTGCGCCAGGATCTGAACCTATATTAAACTTTAGTTTTACGGCAACTTCATCTGCGGGTGAAATTCAACAGATTGCTGCAGTTACAGAAAATTCTTTTAGCCCAGTAATACCTGACCCGGCTTCGGATGATTACGAGTATTCTATATCTGGGTTAGCATCGTCACTTTTAGCAGCATCATCTGCTACTTGTGATTTAGCCGCAGGGGTTGGCGCCGGAACATCCTTAGAGGTTGAAAATGTAGTAGGTAATATAGAGGTTGGTGCGGTAGTTACAGGTACTAATGTAGCTTCTGACACTAAAGTTGTTAGCTATAACAATACAACTGGTATACTGGTTGTTGACAAAGCACAGAATTTACTTCTTGGCACAACTTTAACAATAGCTAATTCAAGCAAATTTACTGTTTCTGGGACTATAACAATTGCATCATCAGGAGATGAACCAATAACACATACATTAGATTTAGATAATATATTAACTACAATTGACCCACCTACCATTGTAACTAAAGGTGTTTCAAATGAAACTGGAACAGGCGCAGATAGTGGTGGTGAAAGCATTACAGACGGAGGGGGAACAATATCATCTAAAGGTATTCAATGGTCTGAATATGCCGATTTTAATACTATATTGGGTGCTAATGACGAAGGTACTGGCACAGCTGATTTTACTTCAAGTATGACCGGACTCACCACTGGTAATAATTATTACGTAAGAGCCTATGTTCAAAACGAAGTGGCTATAGCTTATGGTCAAGTAATAGGATTTACCCCAAATATAACAGTGCCTTGTAGCTCAACAGCTTCGCCAGGCAGTTCCGGAATAACAGATACTAATATAAACTTAGACAGCGGCGGCGGATTGATTGCGGTTTTATTTGATCCTCAAGGCATTCCAGATAAATTAGAAATTATACACGGAGGTCCAGACGGAACTAAAGTAGCTACTTCTGGATTTGACAATGGAACCGACGGCAACGCTGGTCCTTTTGACAACTTTTATTCGACAGAGCCTTCTAACGTAATACCCGCATCGCCAAGTGACGTAGCAAATATAGACCAATTTATAGGTACGATGAAAGGTACTGCACCAACTAGGCAAACGCAATTTGAAAGCGAAGAAGGGTTTCAGGTTCCTAATATGACTGTTGGTGGTGTAGGTTATGACCAAATAATATGGTGGAGATACACTGCGTCTGACTGGCAAACTGCGCCAAATGTTACCATTAGGGTAACCGGACCAGCTTCGGGCACATCATGGACATATTTAAGATTATGTTGCCCAGACGCAAATTGTGATGCCATGTGATCAACCGTATTGTAATACTGCTAATATCCCTTAATAAAAATAAACTATGGATCAAATAACTTTAACATTTCCAAACCCCCTTAACGTTTCTGTTCAAATAGGAGATATAGCTTACTTTACAAACTCCAATAACTCATATGAAGGGCCTGAAATTAAAATAATTGGTCAGATATTGGAAATAAATCAAAGCAATAATAGTATAGTATGTGAAATCTCACCTTCACAAGAAAGGCCTGTTGATACAAGCTTTATATTGTTTTCAAAAGACAATACTCAAAATACAGGTTCTGTTCTTGGCTACTTTGCGAAATTGCAATTTAGGAACGGCTCTAAAGACTATGCTGAAATATTTTCTGTAGGCACAGAGGTATTTGAGAGTAGCAAATAATATGTAATAATAAAATATAAACTAATAGTTATGGTAGGACAAATTATAGGCGCGGGCGTAAATATAGCCAGCGGGCTAATTGGGGCAGGCAAAAGAAAAGCCGAAATGAGAAAAGCCCAGGCAGAATACAACCGCCGTAAAAGACAATACGAGGAATTAGATACTTCTAATGTGTATGCTAACATGCAAAACACTATGGAAGACCTTACTGTTGATCAAAGAGCAGCACAATTTCAAGCTCAGCAAGAACAACAGGGGTTAGCTAACACAATGGGGGCACTCGGTGGTGCTGCTGGGGGGTCTGGTATTGCAGCATTAGCACAATCTTTAGCCGGGCAACAAGCTCAAAACCTACAACGAGCTTCTGCTAATATAGGCCAACAAGAAAGACAAAATCAAGCCGCTGCGGCTCAACAAGCAGCTAATTTACAATTGTACGAAGCGAAAGGAGAACTCATATCTAGAGACGCGGAGCAAGAAAAAACTGAAACTATGTTTGGCATGGCTCAACAGGATTTAGCTCAAAAGAAAGCAGCTGTTGAAGCTGGTAAAGCACAATTACTGGGAGGAATAGGCGGCATGGCCACTGGTGTACTGGGTGGTTTTGCTAGCGGAGCGCTTGGTGGTGATGACGATGGGAATCCAGGCGGCTTTGGGCAATTTATCAATAAACTGGGCGGAATATAAAAAAATATTATTATGGCAAGAAGATCTATGCAAGCCCAGCTAATAGCTGGAGAGTCTTTAATAAATAAGGCTTCACAACCCACGTGGGCTGTTGCATTAAAAGAATCTGTAACAGCGGGCATGCAAGCGATTAGAGCTAATCAAGAAAAAGTTAAAGCTGAAAAACAGGCTATTAATAATAAGGTTAGTTCCTATATAAATAATCTAAATACAACTATAGATTTAGAAGATTTAAACCCTATACAAAAATCAACGATTACTGATTTTTTAGTAGAAAATAGAAACAACTACGCTCAATATGCAAGTGAAATAGCTAGAATAGAAGATCCTACAGATCCTAGATATTTAGATTTAAGAGATAAAATAAACGGTATACAATTATCTTTTCAAAATTTATCAAATGAACTTCAGGCATACAAACAAGACAAGTCTAACTATTTAAAAGATTTTGATAATAGCGCTATATCTGATGGAAACAATTTAGGAACTTTAGCTGAGGCAGCTAATATATATACCGACGGAGGCGCGTTAGGTGTCTCACAGGGAGGGGGGTTGCAGTTTTTTGATGAAAATAAAGGCGAATTTATTTCTTACGGTGAAATTAATAAACCTTTTCTAAAAGATTTTAAAGCGGCAGATCAACTTTTATCTTTAAACGAATCTATATATAGTGCGGGCTCAGCTTTAACAGGAGCTCGTAAAGATATGGTTAGACAAAAAATAAGCAATCTAATATCCCAAGGAGGCAGGGACAGTTTGCTTTCTTTGGCTTCAGATGATTTTATAATTGAAGGTGGTCTAGGTATATCGGATCCAGCATTATTTTTACCAGAAAACGAAAAGCTTTTAAAGCAGGCTGTTTTGGATAGTTACATGGACGTACTAACCAATTCAGCTGCACAAGGGGCAAGAGATAAAAGGCCTGCTACAACAAGTAGATCTGGAGGTTTTTCTGGAGCTTTAAAAGATGAAATAAACATTTCATTAGGAACTATTGTACCTAATGCTATGTCATTCTCTCAGTATGCTTTAGCAACACCAGAACAAAGACCACAAGCTGTTAAAGAAATGCTAGTTGCTATAAATTCTATAGATCCCACAAGTAATACTAAATATAAATCAAGAGAAGATTTTTATCAAGAATATTTGGAAGGCATGGACATGAAAGACAACGAGGCTTCCGTTAAAGCGTTTATAAAAGATTACGGGGATTACGCTATATATCAATATAATGTTCAAAACCCTGGATTGTCTCAACCTTTAGCTTTAGATATTTCAAAGTCAGATCAACTTTATGCTTTTTATCTTAAGAACGCAGGCTTATCAAATAAAGCTATGAATTACCATTTGGGACAATACCAAAATTATTTTAATCAAATTGAAAAAAATAAAACGCAATCTTCTGGGGGCGGTAGTATGTCTAAATACAATAAATAAAATATAATATGAACGAAGAAGCTTTACAAGACTCGTTTAACCTATTTACGAGTAATGGATATAATGGCTCATTAGAAGATTATAAGGAACTAATTACAAGTAATAATGAAGCTTTTAATGATTCCTACGATCTATTTGCAAGCAATGGTTATAACGGCACAAAAAACGATTTTTCAACATTAATAGGCGTAGAAGGTGTTATATCTCTATCCGATGAAGAGTTGGGAAAGACAAACGACTCTGCGGTTGCGGATCCAAATGCGGAGTCAGAAGAAAGCGATACGGGATCCAAATTGGAAAATGGTTCTTCGGGATTGTTTGCTAATACAAAAGAAAAAAATACTTGGCTAGAAGATACGTTTGGTAAAAATATGGTTACTGACTTTTTTGGTGACTTATATAGAGCAGGCGCAAGTGGATGGGTACAAGGTGCAGCTGTCGATCCGTCTATAGAGTTGTGGAAAGAAGGAGCAGAAATATCAGATAAAAAATTAAATGAGTTTGTGCAGGCAGCTGATAAAATGAACAACGCTCCTCAAACAGACGAAATGATTGAGCGCCAAAAAGACTACGAGGAAGATAGAGAAAAATACGGCGGCTTAGTAGCTTGGGTAACAGCCGCGGCTAAAAATCCTTCTTGGATGCTACAAGTTACCATTCAAAGTTTAGGTAATATAATTAAGTCTGCAACATCTTCTGAAGAAGCAATTGCTGCTGGTGTTGCCGGCGCTACTACTTTAGCTGGTGCTACAGCTTTAGCCGGGCAAGCTGGCCCACAAGTAGCTTTACCAGAAGAACTTATAACCGTACCAACGGCAGCAATAGGTGGCTTTATGGGTGGAGTTAGCGGTGTTATGGAAACAGGCCTAACAACTGCAGACCTTTTAAGAGAAGAATTAGAAAAAGAAGGTAAAGATCTTAATGCGGAAAACATAAGAGCTTTAATGGAAGATGAAGAGCGCTGGAGTGATATAACAAGTAAAGCTATTAAAAGAGGTGCTGTTATTGGTGTTATTGATGGTATAACAGGAGCTATGGCAGGTGGCGTTGGAAAAACATTAACCACTAGAGTTGGCAAAAGAGCTGGTGCACTAGGCTTAGCTGGGGTTGAAACGGGCGGTGGCCTTATAAGTGAAACATTGGGGCAAATAGCTGCTGGCCAAGAATTAAATCTTGACGAAATATTAACAGAAGGTTTTGCTGATCGTACTATTTCAGTAGTACAAGCGCCAGGAGTTTTGTTAGGTAAAAAAGCCAATTACTCGATTAATAACGAAAAATACAACGGCTTTCAATTTAGAAAAAAAATAAAAGAGCTTAGCGATGAAGATTTAATGGCCGCAGACATAACAGTAGAAAACGACGATGTTGCATCCACTATTGTAAAAACCCGCCGCCAAGATTTAATATTAGACACTAAAATAGACTCTAAAGTATCAGACGCAAAAGATAGAGCGGAATTAATAAATTTAGAAAAAGATCTTATCAAGTTAAAAGATAATGACACAAGATCTGGAAAAACAAAGCGAGCAAAAATAAATCAACAGATTGATAACATCTTAGCTAAATATGAAAATGCTACCGCAGATGTTACTCAGGAAACTCGCAAAAAAGCAATATTAGACGCCAGAGATGCAAGAGTTACAGCACTTTTTGAAAAATATAAATCAGGCGCAGTTGAATTAGGTAAAAAGCTAGGTTTTGAAAGCGAGCCAACCGTGTTTGATACAACAGATAGTTATCTTGAGGCTATAGCAAAAGACCAGGGAATAAATATACAAGAAGCTAAAACATTAGCCGAAGGAAGCGAGGGTGCTTTTATTGGCAAAGGCAAAATATTTATTGACAAGCAAAGAGCTAAAAATGTGGGGGCGGTTTCCGTGGCAATGCATGAAATATTACACCCTATATTAAATGCTACAATAGGTAACTCTAAAAACCAAGCCGTCATAGTAAGCCAATTTAAAAAAGCAATGACTGCTAATCAAAGAAAATGGGTTGAAAGTCAATTAAAACAAAATGTTGATCCTGCTAGTTGGGACACGGAATATTTAAATTATTTTTCTGATGGTATTTTGCGTGGCGAAATTAATTATGATAGGACCACGTTTGAAAAACTTAAAGATATTATAACAAGAATACTTAAAGGTAAAGGTTTTGATAATATTTCATTTGATAGTGGTAGAGATGTTTTTAACTTTTTAAAAGAATATAATACAAGCGTAAAAGAAACCGGTAAAGTAAGTGACGTTGCTGTTGAAGCAATTAAAGCAGGCGAAATTAAAAAAGGCCGCCAAGCCGCTACGGTAGAAAAAGTTAGCCAAATGCAGCTTTCAAAAACACAGCTTGAAGGTGTTAAAAATAGATTATCTGGAATACCTGCCAGCGATGTTGCGAGCAGAGTTAATGTAAATAAAATTAGCGCAGAGTTACCAGCTATGATTGGTACACAGATTAATAATAAATTTGCTAACTTAGATCCTACAACACGAGAAGAGTTTACGTTTGATGTGTTAGAAAAAATACTAAGACCCAACAAGCAGGGAGTTAATAAAGATTTACAGTGGGACGGCAGAGGCGACCTGTATGGCTTTTTAAATGGAAGAATAAACCTTAGGATTAGAGATGCTGTTAGAGAGGATTATAACCGACCAGAAGCTGAAAGAATGTATGTTGGGCGTATAGATGCTAAGCAAATTGAAGACTTAACTAAGGAACCATCAACAGAACCTACAACTGAGCCCGCTCCTAAAAAGAAAACTGGGCCTACCGAAGAATCTGTAGAAAGAGGGCAAGCAAAATTTGATGAGCTTGATATTGTTGATGATACCTTAATAAATGATATTAAATCCGAACTTGAAAGAGAAATAAAAGTTAGAGCTCAAAAAGGTACTCTTTCTGAAACTATTCAGGTTAAAAAGGGAAGAGAAACTTATACGGTTTCGTGGTTAGAGGATTATGTTAATAAACAATTATTCAAAAAGCTTTCTAAAAAGTTAGGAGCAATAGGAGAAAGTGGGGGAGAGGTTGTTATTCCAGGCACCTATATAGACTTTTTGAACGATCCAAAAACGTTTGACATAGTAACTAAAGCTTTGCCGATTAAAAGTATTAAGAAAAGCTATGGCAAATTATTTCCAACAGAAAGAATTGGAAGAGAATTAACAGCCGAAGGCAATCCTATATTCAGAATTAGCAAAATAGATAAAAGAGATTTTTTAACTTATTTTGTTGCAGGCAAAAAGTCAACTATATTAGAAAGGCAAAAGCAATTATTCAGAGAAATACTTAGGCCGTTAGCGGCACAAGTTGTTGCAGACTATGCTACCCCCGAAAATATAGCTAACCTTAAAGAGGTACAAGAACTAGCACCGCAAGAATCTATAGACGTAATTGAAAACATTGTTATTGATGCTCAGTTAAATAACTTACAATCTAAATTAGATAGATACAAAGGCGAGCAAGCTGGATTTGATATTATACAATTTAGTAGAAATATTAATAAAGAAAACACTGTAAATGCTTTAAATGAACTAGAAGCTAAATCAGGTATTAGCGAAGAGAAAAAAGCTGCAATAAGAACTATACGGTCAAAAGTTAATAATAATGAAATTAAAACAGCTAAAGACCTTATTAAATCTATTCTTGATGTAGGTAAATCACAATTAAGCACCAGAGCTCACAGAGAATTTGTTACAAATGTATTAAGTAATTTACAAAATACTTTAAAAGATCCCTCTGTTATTAATATAATAAACAAAGGGCTTAACGAATACGGTAGAACATACAAATACCAGCAAAAAATTGTTGGGTTTAATTATGCTACTAAAAAATTAAAAGCAGACGTTGCTGAAGCGATTACTAACAAAGATAAAGCTACCGCAATAAGAAACTTTTTAAACATTACAAGTCGATCTATTAGGACATTAGGTATTGAAGGTAATACTACCAACGAAAAAATATTTAACAATGTTATTGTCCCCTCTATAGGAAAACCTCTATTAGATAAACTAAATTTTGGTCTTCTTAAAAAAGACGGAAGAACATACATAACAGAAAATGGTATTAAACTTAAGGGGCTTGCTCAAGTAACGTCAATTAAATCTGATTTTGAATCTAATATACAAACAATTAATTCCGAAGCTTTATTAGTTAGAGACTATATATTAAAAGAAATCAAAAAAGCAAAAGCCGAGGGAAGAGTAGACGACGTAATAAGTTTTATAAATTTATCTACGGCAGATCAAAGAGGCTTAGTAAGAAAGCTAAGTAGGGCTGGAATGTACATGATAGACACTCCTATAGGTAAACTTATATTAGAACACGAAACTACTGCTTTAGAAATAGCTGAAGCACTTATTGCTTTTTCAAATAATAAGATTAAAGAAATTGCTTTAATAAAATTATTAGATAATGCTAAAGTAAACTTAATACCTAAATCATTAGATATAAAATTAAACAAGCAATCTGAAATAGGTATAGATAGGTATAACACAAAGCTTATTAAAAATGAAATTGCAAAATTAAAGAAAAGCGGCAAATTAAAAACTGCCCCACAATTTTCTAAAACAAATAAAGGGTTTGATCCTTTTGGCATGGCTGATGTTATTAGCCGCCAGATGTTTCCTGATGCTTTCATGAATAAGCCTAATTTCATGCACACATATGAAAATCTTAATACCGAACAGCAAAAAGCTGTAAGGAATGAGATGGAGCGTGCAAATTTATTGCAATTTAGTAAAACATTGAATAAAGCTAAAGCAATGTCTATTAGACTGGATGCACCTCAAAAAGGCATTAGCGTTTGGGATTTTGATGACACGTTGGCAACCACTAAAAGTAATGTTTTATATACATTGCCAGACGGAACTAAGGGCAAAATAAATGCGACAGAGTTTGCATTGCAAGCAGATCAGCTTGAAGCACAAGGAGCTGAATTTGATTTTAGTGAATTCAGTAAAGTAATGAAAGGTGCTAAGGGTCCTATGTTTGAAAAAGCAATGGCCCGTAATAAAAAGTTCGGTAATGAAAATGTATTTATACTAACCGCTAGACCGGCTAATTCAAAATATGCTATACACGAATTTTTAAAAGGTATCGGCCTTGATATTAAACTTGAAAATATTGTAGGTCTTGGTGATGGCACTGCTACCGCTAAAGCTAAATGGGTTATTGGAAAAGTTGCTGAAGGTTATAATGACTTTTACTTTGCTGATGATGCTTACAAGAATGTTAAAGCTGTGCAAGAAGTATTAGAGCAAGCAGACGTTAAATCAAAAGTGCACCAAGCTAAAATACAGTTTTCTAAAAATTTAAACAAAGAGTTTAACCAAATAATAGAAGACAACACAGGTATTGCTGCAGAGTCCGAAATGTCTGGTGCTAAAGCAAAAGTGTTGGCTCGTAAAAAAGGTAGATTTAAGTTCTTTATACCGCCATCAGCTGATGACTTTGCGGGTTTATTATATAAGTTGTTAAGCAAGGGTACCAAAGGGGAACAGCAGCAAGCATGGTTTAAAAAATCTTTATTTGATCCGTTCGCTAAAGCAATGCGCGAGTTTGAAAGTTATAAACAGAATGTGGCAACTATAGTTAAGCAACTTAAAAAAGATATTAAAAATATACCAGCTGGGCTTAAAAAAGTAAATTCAACAGGCTTTACAAATGAAACCGCCGTAAGGGTTTATTTGTGGGTAAAGAACGGATATAAGGATGCTTTAATAGCGGGTAAAACAGTTAATTTAACTAAAGCTGATATTCAGGATTTAATTGATATTGTTGAAAATGATCCTAAACTTAGAGATTTTGCAGATCAAATGGATGCTGTTCTTGATGGCTACCCTGAGCCTCAAAACGATTGGCTAGCTGGCACTATGACTACTGATGCAATAAACATGGTTAACACCACTAAGAGAGCTGAGTTTTTAACTGAATGGCAACAAAATGCAGATATTATATTTTCACAAGAAAATTTAAATAAACTAAAGGCCGCATTTGGCGAAAGCTATACAGAAGCATTACAAGATATGCTTTATAGAATGAAGACCGGTCGCAATAGACCATCTGGAGCTAATAAGCTTACTAATCAGTTTATGAACTGGGTTAATGATTCTGTTGGTACAATAATGTTCTTTAACACGAGATCAGCTTTATTGCAAACGTTATCTACTATTAACTTTGTAAACTGGGGAGATAACAATCCTATAGCTGCGGCAAAAGCATTTGCTAATCAAAAACAATTTTGGTCTGACTTTGCTATGTTGTTTAACTCTGACTTTTTGAAACAAAGACGATCAGGGTTGAAGAATGACGTAAATGCTGATGATATTGCTAACGCCGCTGAAACATCTACAAATAAAGTAAAAGCAGTATTGTCTTCTTTACTAAAAGTAGGTTTTTTACCAACACAAATTGCTGATAGTTTTGCAATTGCAATGGGCGGCGCTTCTTTTGTTAGAAATAGAATAAATACTTATGTTGAGCAAGGCATGTCAAAGCAGCAGGCACAAGAGCAGGCGTTTCTAGACTTTCAAGAAATAGCAGAAGAGACACAACAGTCTTCAAGACCAGACAGAATATCTCAACAACAAGCAAGCCCATTAGGGCGTATCGTATTGGCTTTTGCGAATACTCCTATGCAATACATGCGTTTGACCAAAAAGGCTTTCTTGGATCTTAAAAACGGCCGTGGAGATGCTAAAACTAATATAACAAAGATAGCTTATTATATGGCTGTGCAAAATATTATATTTTCTAGTTTACAAGCAGCGCTATTCTCCACTTTATTTGAAGATGATGACGAGGAGGCTATAAAAGAAAAAGAGGTTAGAGTTGCTAACTCTATGTTAGACTCTATATTAAGAGGTACTGGCATATACGGAGCAATAGGCTCTACGCTTAAAAATATTATTATAGAAATTAGTAAGCAATCTAAAAAGCCGAGGCCTGATTATACGGTTGCAGCGCAAAGATCTTTAAGTATATCTCCGCCAATCGATTCTAAAATGCGTAAATTAATGGGCGCCGCAAGGGCTTTTAGTTATAAAACAACTAGAGATAAAATGACTGGGTTTGGTTTAGATAACCCTGCATATTATGCTGTAGGTCAAATTGTATCGGCAACAACAAATGTTCCTTTAGATAGAGCAATAAGAAAAGCAGATAATATACGTGTTGCGATGGATAATGATACCAAGTACTGGCAATCAGTAGCATTAATGCTTGGCTATAGCACATGGGACGTAGGTTTGGTTGAAACATCTAAAACTAAAAAGAAAAAAAGTGGTTTTGGAAAAACAACTAACTGGAAAAAAAGTAATTGGAAAAAAGACAAAAAAGGTAATTGGAAAAAAGATTAATATATGAAACCTATAACAGCAATAATAAAAGAAAAAGGTGGAGCTAAAACCTATCCTTGTAACGAAGAAGTGACTATGAATGCGGACGGAAGTGGTGGCCCCGTGTCTATTGCTAAGCAAGTTAGGAAAGCAAAAAACCCAGCTACAAGACCTACAAATAAAGTTACCGAAAGCTATAACGAAAAGCGATCTAAGCGCCGTGGCTCAGGAAATTATTTACCAAAAGTTGAAAATTCACCTTTGCCAAAAAAAGACGCTTGCTATAGTAAAGTAAAAAGCCGTTATAAAAAATGGCCCTCGGCTTATGCTAGTGGCGCTTTAGTTAAATGTAGAAAAGTTGGCGCTGCTAACTGGGGAAATAAATCTAAGAAATAATGCCATATGTAAGTGACGCCCAAAGAAAAGCTGTATGGGCAAGTAGGAATGAACGCAAAGGGAAGAAATCGCCAGCAAAACAAAGAAGCCCTTTTAAAATGAACTCGCCTTTTAAAAATTTAAATAGGTGGTTTAAAGAAGAATGGAAAACGCCAAGCGGCGAAGAAGATTATAGCAAAGGTGAGAATACATTCAGGCCAACCAAAAAAGTTAGTAGTAAGACACCAAAAACCTGGAGCGAAGTTACCCCTGAATCCAAAAGAAAAGCCCAGCGAGAAAAAAATACCAAAGGTAGAGTTACTAAATATTAAAAAATGAACTTGAGCGAACTTAAATTATACGCTATAAACGGCAGCACATTAGGCGTAACAACTTTTACTCAAATAGAAGATGGTTTAAAAATCTTACTTCTGTTAGTAACTATAGGGTATACTATAGCTAAATGGAAAGATATTAAAAAGAAAAAGTAATGATGTATTATTTTTTCTAGTCAGAGTTTGCTAGCCCCGATGTGCAAGGCTCTGGGCAGATGTTGGAGAAGGATTTGTTAATTCTGGTC
>Ga0181399_1000050_pt1 | contig 35940 bp, 46 predicted proteins | sample 22SPOviralmetaG_FD_130128 | JGI IMG/M metagenome (GOLD analysis project Ga0181399, IMG submission 130128) | Marine viral communities from the oligotrophic San Pedro Time Series (SPOT) site, San Pedro Channel, CA, USA - 22 SPOT_SRF_2011-05-21 | ecosystem: Environmental > Aquatic > Marine > Strait...
ATAGACTTTTAAGATTTGCTTATAACTATGCAATGTCTGGAGAAGGTCTTAAGGTATTATAATGGGAATGATAAACGCTGTTAACTCTTTGCGCTATGATATGCATGGTCGTAAAAGAAAGACTAGTAGTTTATCTAAGCCTAAAAAGTCTCATAGCTTCAAGACCTCCAGAAGTTATGAGACGCCTTCTAGGCCTTCTGAGCCAGCTTATATGAGCGATTTAAGAAATCTTAAATCTAAGTTGCTACAACCTAAAGAAAGTGAAGAGCATAGATTAGAACGTATTAGAGAGGAAAAGGCTTTTAAAGAAGAGAGATTAAAAATCTCTTCTAATTATGCAATAGCTCCGGCCTATAATAAAGGAGCGTATCAAGTGATACCTAAATCAGACTTAAAATATATAGGAAAAAAATAATTATGAATTCAAAAGTACAAAAAAGTTATGAAAAGATGATGAAGTCATTTGATAAGCAAGATGAATCAGCTAATAGAGTGTTTAATGCAATCTATTTTTTATACGGTGCATTTACTATGGGCATAACAATTATGCTTATTGAGCTGCTTACTGCATAAATATTATTATGGCTAATCATAATAGAAAACAATTAAATGATACAGGGTATGTTATTTTAAGAGATATTGTACCGATTAAATTAATTGAAGATATTATAGACTTTTCTAATAAGAATTTAGATCAGTATGAGAATGATGATGAAGATATACTCTTTAAAACTCAATATAAGTGTTTTAATGCCGGTTTCTGCAATGATATACAAACTCATAATGGCATAAATAATCCATATGCAAAGATGCATGCTTTTCTTCTTGATTTAATGCAAGAAGAATTTGGATTAAGATTAATTCCTACCTTCCACTTTGGTAGAGTACATTTAAACGATACTCAAGGTATGAAGTGGCATGTAGATAGACTTGCTTGTGAGGTATCAGTTACAATGCCGTTTGCTTATTCAGGACCTCCATGGCCTGTCTGGCTTGAAGCGAAAAATGGTAAACAAAAAGTTGAGCTCAAGGTCTCTGATATATTAATTTATAAAGGGTGCGAGATTCCACATCATAGAGAACCATACAACAATGAGTATGCTTTTCAACACTACTTTCATTATGTTGATGTAGAATCAGAAATAGGGTCGTTTGCTCAGTATTTTAATCCTAGTAACCAGAGTTACTGGCCTGGCAATATAGATAGATTAATACTAGATAATAATTTACCTAATATCAGGGATAAAGAAAAAGAATTTTATAGGGAGAATATAAATGGTTAATGGTATAGAAGATTATATAACTGACGACCCTTCTCTTGCAGATTATGCAATTGAAACATATAAGGTAACTACTGACTCTGAAGCGACCGAATCAGGTAAATGGCTATTATGGTCGGAAAATATCTTTGCAGAACCAGCTAGTGTAGAGTATTTTGATAGATCACTCTATACAAATATTGATATTGCATTTACTGAGCTAGATAGAATGACTGAGTACGGTGAATTAGATAATCCTGAAGCTATTTTTGTTCTGTCTCAAGCTTTTAATACTGATAACCCTAAAGTGATTAGATTCTGGAAAAATAATAAATTATACATTAATGGTATTGACTATACTCTTAATCCTCAAGGAAATCCAATACCCCGCTCATATTAATGGCACAAGCATATCCTTTTTCTGCTGATTTTCCTATTAATGATTTATTATTACCATATAAGCAGCAACTTATAGATGAATACTACCTAGCATTAAAAAATAGTAACGGTTCAGGTTACAGTAAAAGAATAACAATACAAAAAGTTTTAGATATAATAGAACCTTTATGGATAGATATTATAGATTACCACTTTAAACCTATTAATAGATCATTACCAGAATTTAAAGTATGGTTATACTCTCAAAATAATACTAACAATAGATCAGTATGGCATAATCACCCTGAAGCAGAGCTTAATTCAGTTTTTTATTTAGATATTCCTAAAGAAGGTGGTCAATTACAAATGCTTAATGTTGATCCGGCTATTAATAAATTCAGAGAAGAAACAATAACGGTTCAAAATAATAAACTTTATATAATGCCGTTTTGGTGGTACCACAGGCCTCTCCCACAAAAGGATTCTAAAGAAAGATTATGTTTTAATATACAATACTATTCTAAAGACAGAATCAGACTAAAACAAAGAAATGGAATTAATTGGTAAAAGGAGTTGACCTCTTACGCTCTAGCGACTATAATATAGTTATAAATTAATTGACACAAAGGAGAAATATTATGTCACATGAAGTTGAAACTATGGCCTACGCTGGAGAATTACCTTGGCACGGACTCGGACACGAAGTACCTGCTGATCTTTCGCCCCAGCAAATGATGGAAGCAGCTGAGCTAGATTGGTCAGTTGAAAAACAAACCCTTGTTACTTTAGAAGGTGCAGAAGTACCTGAAAAGAAAGCATTGGTTAGATCTTCTGATAATAAAGTATTAGATATTGTTGGTAAGAACTGGAACCCAGTTCAGAATATTGAAGCTTTTGAATTCTTTGACGACTTCGTCAGATCAGGAGACATGCAAATGCATACCGCTGGTTCACTTAAAGGTGGTCAGATAGTATGGGGTCTTGCTAAAGTAAATGACTCATTTGAGTTATTCGGTGGTGATAAAGTAGATTCATATTTACTATTTACTAACCCTCATAGATTTGGACAGTCTATTGATGTTAGATTTACACCTATACGAGTTGTTTGTAATAATACTTTAACTCTTTCATTAAGCCAAGAAGCTAATAATGTTGTTAAACTTAATCATAAAAAGCAATTTGACGCTGAAGAAGTAAAAAGAATGCTTGGTGTAGCCGAGTTTAAAATGAACCAGTATAAAGAAATGGCTCAGTTCTTAGGTACTAAGGAATTTAAATTAGATAACGTTAGAGAATATTTTAACGATCTATTTCCTACTTACTCTAAGAAAGAGTCTGATGAGTTAGTAATATCTAGACCTGGTCAAAGGTTAGAAGAACTTCTTAACTCACAGCCTGGCGCTAATTATGCTCAAGGATCATGGTGGTCTGCTTTTAATGCAGTTACTTATTATACTGATCATGAGAGAGGTAATGATGCTGATTCAAGACTACAAAGTGCTTGGTATGGTCAATCTAAAAACCTTAAGATTAAGGCATTAGAAAAGGCTTTAGAGTATGCAGAAGCAGCCTAATTGGTTATTATCTAAAGAGCTAAGGGATGCGGTTAATAGCCGCACCCCTTTTTATATTCCTAATGCTGTTCCTACTCTTAATTATAAGTGGGATGATGTTATTGAGCTAATCAATATGGATAAGCAGCTTACCAGGCATATGAAAGCAGGCGGCTTTTTAATTCATTTCTTAAACGATAAATTTCAAAATATTGTTGATCTAGCAGATCAAATACAAAATATATTTCCATCACGTACTGGAGATATGTCAGTTCATCTATACGGTTCATTATCAAGAGAATCAGGATCACATGGCAGACATAAAGATACAGCTAATGTATTTTTCATACAAGGATCAGGTAGAACTAAATTTGCATTTGATGATGGAAGCAGCTATAATTTATATAACGGGGATTTACTTTATATACCATGCGGTGTATATCATGACCCTGAACCTCAAGGAGCCAGATTCGGTTTCTCGATAGGATTAGAGGAAGGTAGATATGAATGAACTAACTGTAGGAATTATTTTAGGTATAGGTATGTTAGCCCAATACTTAGGTTATAGACAAGGGCATAAAGACGGAGCAGGTGCTATGTATGATATGCTCTACAGTCAAGGTAAGAGGGATGGTAAATTTGTTGTTATTAAACTTATTCAAGAACCAGGTGTAAATGATGGACGTAATTTTTGACGTAGATGGAACATTAATGGACTTAGATCATAGGCGTAAATTCCTAGACGGATCTATGGGTAGAAAAGATTGGAGTGGATTTGTAGATGCTACTAAAGATGATACTCCTAAAGATCAGGTTCATTCAGTTGCTAAAGCGCTTGCAGCGCAGGGACATAAAATAGTTATTTTAACAGGTAGAAATCAAGCGCAGCATGACATAACTGCGTTACAACTAAAAGATATTCCATATGATACTATGATAATGAGACCAGATGATAACTATGATGCTGATCAGGATTTAAAATCTGGTATGCTAGATCATCTCATTAGTTTAGGTTATAACCCTACTTTAGTTTTTGATGATAGAGATACAGTAGTAAATATGTGGAGAGATAGAGGGCTTATATGTTGTCAAGTAGCCCCAGGAGATTTTTAATGAGTCAATATGATGAAATAGTAGAAAGGCAAAGAGCTTTATTAGAAGCAGAGAAATGGGCATCAACAGTTAAATCAATACATGCTCATGCTTTTAATTCAATGTGGTATGATACTAGAGGAGAAGACGGCTCTGTATTAGATATTGAGTACAATAATGGGGTTATAAAAAGAGAAATTAAAGAGACTGGAGAGGTAGTATTCTTTGGTCATGAACTAACCGGTGAAGCACTTTTAGATGCATACAGCAGGTCTTAGAGGTATATAAATAATAATATGAATGTGATAAAATCTAAAGTATGTACTGTGGTCGATGGCATCTTTTCTGATGCTCAATTAGAACATATGGATAACTATTTTGCAAGCTACCCTTTCTGGGGACTTGGTTATGATATGCAAGAATATGGAGCTAAGTCTGCTACGTTATGTAAATCTCTTAAGTGGGAACAATGGGTAGGCTTTCATGGTATTATTCAAGATATAAATGATATAATGCAAAAAAGACTTTTAGAGCTGGATATTGAAACACCTTTATTCTCTAGAGCTTTAATGAATAATTTTAAGTTCGGTGACTCACCTATGTATCATAAAGATTCACCTAATAATCCTAAAGGGTTAACTTATATGGTTTATCCTAATATGTGTTGGGATCATAACTGGGGTGGTGAAACTAAATTTGCAGATGAAGATCATAATGTAGTTGACTGTGTTAATCCTAAACCAGGTAGACTTGTTATTTTCCCTGGTAATGTTGATCATGCAGGAATAGCGCCTACTAAAATACACGAAGGTTATGGACGATTTTCAATAGCGTATCAGGATCCGTTAGGGTTTCCTAAAAGTGAAGATCGTAAAACTGTTCAAGCCGAGGATATAGAAAATACTTCCTACGTATCTTTATATGGTGATGATTATAAAAGGCTTAATTAATGGATGAATTATCAAAGTTTAAAAATAAAAAAGTGAAACTAAATTTCTTTCAAAGAATATATAGAAAGTTATTAGTTAAATATAAATTATGGAGAATGAAAAAAAATGACCCTTTCATTTATGAAGATTGATTTATTTTAATGGTTGCAGTTATACTTATGGAATAGGTACAGGTAGGCATGACACGTTGCAAATTTGCAGTAAGTATTGTTATCCTACAGTAGTTTCTAATAACTTAAATAAAGAAGTTATTAATGAAGCTGAGCCAGCTTCGTGTAACTTTAATATCTTTAGGAAAACAACTAAGTATTTAAGTTCTAATAATCCAGAAGCTGTAGTTATAATGTGGTCTGATCCGTTAAGGTTTGAACTTTTTAAACCTGAACTTTGGGATAACAGTGCTTTTGATTGTGGCATTAATCAAATTACTCCTCAAAATACGCAAAATATAAAAGATTATTATGTAAGAGAAGCACTTGAAGGATATTTTGGCTTTATTGCTAATGAATCTAAATTAGCATTAGATACTTTAACTATGATGGCTAATATACAATTACTTTGTGAAGCTAGAAATATACCTATTTTACAAATGCAATACAAATCTAATTTAGAAAGATATGTAAGACATAGTAAGGTTTTAGATACTGATGTAAGAGATAATAAATTATTATTAGATAACATTAACTATTATATTGATTTTTTTGATACAAAAGATCATGTATATGGTTATAAACCTCAAGACATGCACTCATTTGAAACATTAAGAAAGGACAATAACTTACCTAACTCTTTATTTAGTATGGGGCATCCAGGAAGAGAAGCTCATAAATTTATGGGTGAATGGGTAAGTACATATTTTAAAGAAAATGACTTTATTAGTTAACGGTTGCAGTTTTAGTTATGGTGATGAATTACAGAACCCTGAAGAAGAGAGGTATTCTACTCATCTTGGTAGGCTTCTTGACATTGATGTTATTAATAAAGCATGGCCTGGATCTTCAAATGAAAGAATATGGCGCACGACAAAAGAACAACTATTTGAAGATAGAAACATTACTAAATGTTTAATATTATGGAGCGATATAGCAAGAGTAGAAAATATTCACTTAGATAGTCATTTAATTAGTCATAAATGGGATATGCCTAGACCTGATCCTTTTTTTCAATTTTCTCCTGCTAGATTAGGTTCTGATCCTTGGAGAGCTCTTAAAACTGAGTATGAGGATTATTATTCAAATGTTTATACAAATGAAACAGGAATAAGTAAAACCTTTTTCTATATGTATGATATTGTTATGACTTGCAAGCTTTTAAATATAGATTATTATCAAGGCTGGTTTCATCAAGGAAACAAATATACAATATCAAAAACTTTTAACAACCGTAATTTAGGTCTTAAGACAGGCTTAGAGTTTGTTGAAACTTATGTAAATGATTTAAAAGAGAAGCTAACCGGTAATCAGAGTATAGGTTTTGATAGTCGTTCTTTATCTTTTAACGAATTTACAGAAAAAAATAATTTAGATAAAATGCCATTAGGTCATCCGGGACCAAAAGCGCATGAGGAGTATGCTAAATATTTGTACGATAATTTTATGAGGTGATTTATGTATTTAGGATGGAGTGAAGGTTTTCATGATGCAGCAGCATCAGTAATTAATAAAAATGGTGATATCGTATTTGCTTCTCATTCAGAGAGGTTTTCAGGTAATAAACATGAGAAATATATCTCATCTGAGCTTAAAGATTATATTGATAGTAATTTTAATATAAAAACAACAGCACTTTTTGAAAAACCATTTCTTAAAAAGACTAGACAGTTATATGCTGGTCAATTTAATACTGTTTTTTCAAAGAGACAACTTGCATGGAGTCCAGATAAAACATTCCATCATCACAAGTCACATGCAGCTGCAACTTTCCAAACATCAGACTATAATGAAGCAGCGGCTGTTGTTGTTGATAGTATTGGTGAGTGGGATACGACTACTATATGGAAGTGTTCATATGATGATAATGGATACGCTCAATACAAAAAAGTATACACTAAAAGCTATCCTAATTCTATAGGGTTATGGTATACAGCATTAACTCATTTTGTAGGATTAAGACCTCTTGATGAAGAATATATTTTTATGGGCATGGCTGCATTCGGAAAATATAAAAAGGACTTATTACCTAAACTCTTTTCATTATTCAGTCATAACTTACACAAAGGTATACCTAAATCTATGGTTGATGCAATGGGACTTGATAGATACAAGCCTGCTGATATTGCATTTAATGCACAAATTATTTTAGAGAATAAATTAGAGGGATTGTTTAATAAGGCTCTAGAGATATCTGATAATGTTGTTTACGGAGGAGGTGTTGCTCTTAATTGTGTAGCTAACTCTAAGTTACATGAACAATGCAAAGGCAACTTATGGATATTTCCTAATCCTGGAGACGCAGGGGGGTCGCTTGGCGCTGCCGCTTTAGCCTACGGCAAAAAAGTAAACTGGGAACATCCATACTTAGGATTTAATATTGAACCATCTAAACCTATTAAAGCTCTAGCAAAAGAAATAGTAATTCATATTAAAAAATATGGTATGTGTGGTGTAGCGGTTGGTCCAGCTGAATTTGGACCTAGAGCTCTTGGTAATAGATCTTTACTAGCTGATCCCAGAGGAGCTAAAGCTCAAGATCAAGTTAATACTATTAAAAGAAGGCAGAAATTTAGACCGTTTGCTCCTGCTGTATTAGAAGAAGATGTTAACTTGCATTTTAAGCCAGGTTATATTTCACCTTATATGCAAATGGTAGTCGACTGTACTGATCCTAATTTGCCAGCCATTACTCATAAAGACGGTACATCAAGAATACAAACTGTCTCAAAAAACGAGCCTACAATCTTTAGAGCAATTCTAGAGGAATGGAAAAAAAGAACAGGATGCTCAGTCCTGTTAAATACTTCTCTTAATATAAGAGGTGAACCTATGGTTAATAACATATCAGACGCAGATAGGTTCGAAGAAAAGTATGGGGTTAAAGTTTTTTATTAACCCCTAATTTGCCTAAATAAAGGCATATGGAAACATTTTTAGAATTAGTAGGCGAACTCGGAGCACCCATTGCAGGATCATTAGTAATGGGTTTCTTTATCTTTACCGTTATTAAACAAATTCTAGAAGGAATTGTTGACGATATTAAAACGTTAACTGGTTTCTGTAAGATGCTTGAGAATAGAGCACGTACTATGAGCAATGAAATGATTAAAATAGATCTTCTTGTTAGTAGTGCACTTGAGTTAAAACCCGATATTGATAGAATAGCTCGTGCTGAGAATTTTATCGAAGATGATAAGCTTGATGTAAGGAGAGACTAATGGATGAATTAGTATTAGTTGCTTCAGAAGATCCTACTATAGTTACGCTTATTAATGATTATGGCTTTCCTGTTATAATGTCAGTTGGTATGGGGTATTTCATTTATTATGTATGGTGGTTCATTGGAGAACATATTGAACCACAAATAGAAGAAATGCATATGGCATTAATAAGAGTGATTGATCAGACTAGAATGCTTGATCAAGATCTTATCCGACTTCAACAAAAAGTAAATGTAGTATTAGAATACAGAGAAGTGGAAAAACTAAAGGAAAAAGTCAATGAAAAAGGTACTCGCAAGTAGTTTATTTTTAGCATCTATAGTTAACGCTCAGGAATTAGTCCATGAGTTTAAAAATCCATCATTCAGTGGAAGCGGTCAAGGTGCTCACTACCTAACAATAGAAAATCAAGAACATTCAAGAAAAAAAGCTATAGAAGAAGCTCTGGAATCTGCTAGAAAGGCAGCACAAAGAGAAGCTGATAATACAACTATGGCTAAATTTATACGTAATTTAGAAAGCAGAATTTATGCTCAAATGTCTAAACAACTAGTTGAATCTATGTTTAGTAATGATGGTTCTGTAAGATTTGGATCTTTTACTCTAGAAGGAAATGTAGTTACATATGAAGTAATTACAAATGAGGATGGTTCTGAATATATTAAAATGACCATTACAGACTCAAATGGTACAGAGACAATAATCGAAATTCCAGTTGGTACAGGTAATTTTGGTCAGGATCCTGATGTTGGTTAGATATTTATTAACAGCACTTCTACTTACAAGCTGCGCATCAGTCCCTCAATGGTCTGAAGGACCGGGTCAGTGTGCGTATGAATCAGGTAAGTATGAAGAGGGCTGGAGTAAAGACGTTGTAACTGGTATCGCTAAATCAGTTACTAGAAAATATATATGTATTGAAAATCCTGAAGTTGTAAAGCTTCCTTCTTACTTAGAGTTATTACAATTACCTCCAGCTAAAGATAAGCCTATAGTTACAGTTTACAGCTTTATAGATAAAACAGGACAAAGAAAAGCAAGGGAAGGTATTGCAGATTTTTCAACAGCAGTAACGCAGGGTGGAGTTGAGATGGTTATTGATGCTCTAAAAACAGCAGGCGACGGTACCTGGTTTAGAGTAGTAGAAAGAAATGGTATAGACCATTTAGTTAGAGAAAGACAAATTATTAGATCAGCGAGATCTGATATGGCAAATAAAACAGGTCAAGACGATAAAGGTATTCAACCATTGTTATTCGCTGGTATTATTTTAGAAGGTGGTATTATTGGTTACGATACAAATATCAAATCAGGAGGACGAGGAGCTCGTACTCTAGGAATAGGTTATAGTAAACGATATCGTCAAGATGTTGTTACAGTTTCTATGAGAGCAGTGTCGGTTCTCACAGGTGAAATATTATTAAATGTTCAAACGAGAAAGACTATACTGAGTTATGGCTCAGGAGGAGACGTCTTCCGTTTTATCGAGCAAGGAACTCAACTAGTCGAGTTTGAAGATGGTGTGGGAAATAATGAGTCAGTGACTTATGCGGTACGTACAGCTATTGAAGCTGGGGTACTAGAATTAATATACCAGGGTCACGATAGAGGATTCTGGGTAATCGAGGATGGGCATAGACACCCACATCAACATGATGGCAAGAATGAATTGCATCCTCAAAACGAAAAGGTAAACGAAAATGAATAAACTTATAAGTATAGCTTTGCTATTGTCGACTTCTTTTATTTTCGCGCAAGCCTCTGATGATAATGAAATTCTAATTGAACAAACCGGTGACACTTTAAGCTTATTTATAGACCAGATTGGTTTTGGTAATAAGATAGGTGGTACTGATTTTTCAAGTTCCAGTTCAGATATGATAATTACTGGATCAAGTTTAAATTTCGATTTAGACTTTTTAGGAAATCAAAATATTTTATTTGGAAAAGTAGTAGCTGATAGTTCGACATACAAACTAGATTTTACTGGTGATTCAAATGAAATAGATTGGGATATTGGAGAAACTGGAAGTTCAGATTCTTCTAATATTAATTTTGACGTAACTGGAGATTCTAATACATTTGATTTAGATCAAGGTTACTTAGCTAGCGCAGAAAGATTAGATGCTGATCTAATATTATTAGGTAATTCTAATGTATTTGATATTGATTGGGAAGCAGATGATATCACATGGAATTTTGATGTTACTGGAGACAGTAATAACATTAATACATTACAGAATGATGGTTCACAGTCCTTAACTGTAGAACTTAATGGTGATTCTGCTGATATAGATATTAACCAGATAAGTGGTACGTGTGCGGGCAACATAACAGGTTGTGCAACCCCTAATGCTACTATTAATTTAGATATTACATCTGATAATGCTACAATACAAATTAATCAAAAAGATTCAGCTAACGACTCTTAATTTGTTACTCATCAATGGGGTCTTTGCTGACCCCATCGGTGATATTATAGAGCAAACTGGTTCAGCTCAAATATTAAGAGAATCTGATCAATTAATTCTCACCCCTGACTTTCTCCCTGAAATACAATTATACGATACTGCTGAAACAGCTAACGGCAGAATGCTTATTGAATTTAAGGATAAAGCAGAACTCGCTCTTACTGAACATACAAAAATTTTAATTGACGAAGTTATTTTTGACCCTGATCCAAGCAAGTCAAAAATGACAATGAAATTCGTACAAGGAACAGCAAGATTTGCGTCAGGTAAACTTGCTATAATGAATAAAAAAAATATAGATATTCAAACTCCTACAGCAACAATAGGAATAAGAGGTACTGACTTTACTACAACTGTAGATGAAATAGGTAGATCATTAATTATTTTATTACCTGATGAAAATGGTGATGCCTCAGGAGAAATAACTGTAACCAACCTTGGTGGCACAATTACTTTAAATGAAGCCTACCAGGCTACGATGGTCAACACTTTAGATACAGCTCCTAGCCAGTCGCTTACTTTAAATAATATCACTCCTAGTATGATTGATAATATGTTTATTGTTAATCCTCCTCAAGAAGTAAAAGAACAAATTGAAGAAGAAGCAAGAGCTGATATGAATGAGGATCAAGGTATATTAGATGTAGATTACTTAGCTTATGATGAACTTGATAAAGACTATGACGATTATGCTAATGATCCTGATTATGATGCAAGAAACGGCAGGATTGATATTGATTACCTAGCTGGTGATTTTTTACCTGATTTATTAGATGCTGTTGAAGAGCTGTTGAGGACAACCGATGAGCTAGGTAGTGAACAATTAAGTGGTAGTGTAGGTGGATGGGCTCTTAAAGGTGCTCAGTTTGGACTTAATCAAGATAGTCAATATAATGTCTTTGAAGAAGATGGTAAGTTAATATTTTATAGATCAGTTAACGGTGTTATAAGTATTACTTTTGCTTCAGGAGCTAGTTTTAGTTTAACATCTAATTTAGACGGCTATCAAGGTACTATATTAGGTAATGGTGGTGATGATATCTTTATTACTATTACACAAGGTAATTAGTTGATTAATTTAACAATTGAATATATAATATGACTAAAATAAAAACAGAATATTTATGGATGCTTAAACCAATATCTAAAAAGAATAAAAAGATAAGAAATAAAGCAAAAATAAAAGATGCTAGAAGAGCAGGAGTATATAATGCCAACTAAATTTAAACCGTCAGCTAAAAAATTCGTAAGAGGTGGTAATCCTCATACAGCACCTATTGAACATTTTTATATTAAACAGACACCTAAAAAGGAACTTATTGACTATATAAATAATGGACAGAAGCCAAAAATAAAACAGAAATGTAGAAATGAGTTAGACCGTAGAGGTATAGAACTAGTATGGAAGTAATAAATGATTAAAAAAATAGTATTTGGTATAGTTTTCATTATCATATGCTTATTAGCGTTTGCGTCTAATGCTGACGATAACGTTATATCATTAGAACAAACTGGCGACACCTTTCAACTTGGCGTAGATCAATATGGTTTTAATAATAATATAGAGATGCTTGATACTAATTCATATATTACAGCATCTAGTTTAGACATGTATTTAGTACAGATTAATACAACCTCAGGCGGCCTTCCTAATAATATTACTTTTGATGAAGTAAGTGGTACTGGTAATCAAATGAAACTAGCGCAGGGTGCTGCATGGACTACACTTGATTCAGATACTGATTTAACTTGGTGGGTAGATAATTATGAGAGTGGTGGTCATGATATAGATATTACTTTATATGGTGATTACAATAAATTAGCAGTTCAACAAACAAACCAAACAGGTGCATTAGATGGTCATAGCTTTGATTTGCATTTAGCTGGAGATTATAATGAGGTCCAAATAAAGCAGCAAAGTAATGGTGCGAAAAATATTGACCTTACAATTTACAATGACTATAATGATGTATTCATTAGACAGAAAGGGAATGGCGCTACACACAATGCCAATATTACTCTTGACGGGTTATATGGAACTGATTTAATTTTAAAGCAAATGAGTGGAACAAATCAAACATATACTTTAAGTGTCGACTGCATGACAGTTGGTGGATGTTCAACATCAGTAACTCAAGAGTAAGATGAAACTCTGGCATGCCGGGATTACCTTACTTGCTCTTTTAGCTCTAAGAGTAGCTGATCCTTTTTTATTAGAAGCAACAAGATTAAATTATTTTGATATGCTTCAACGTAATCACGAGGTGCAATTATCTGATCAAATAATTTTGGTTGATATAGATGAAAAGTCACTAAAAAAATTAGGTCAATGGCCATGGCCAAGAGATGAGTTTGCCTTTGAGTTAAATAATATTCCTCCCAATAACCTGGTTGCGCTTTCTATTATACTTTCAGAAAAAGATAGATTTAATGGTGATTGGAATCTTGCAGAAACATTACAATATTATCCTACTATATTAGCTACTGCCCCGACCAATCAAATTCAAACTGAGAGAGAATTACACGTCGGTACAGCAACTTTAGGTAGAATACCAGCTCAAGAATATACTTTAGATTTTCCAGGAATATTATTACCATGGGAAGTTTTAGCTAAATCCACAGACGGTTATGGATCAATAGGTGCTGTACCTGACATAGATGGTGTAGTTAGAAAAGTACCAATTATTGTTTCTGCTAATAAAAAGGTTTACCCTTCTTTTGCTCTTGAAATACTAAGAGTAGCAGTAGGAGATATATCCTATCAAATAAAAACAAACGATATTGGTATTGAATGGGTGCGTATCCCTGCGTATGACAAGATCTCTACGTTAAATGATGGAACAGTATATAACACGTACTGGAATAAATTTAAACGTGTTAGCTTAGGGGATATAAGGGGAGAGAATATACCTCAGGGTAGTATCTTGATAATAGGAGCTACATTTGAGGGAACAAATATTATACCCACTCCTGTAGGTGCAATGTACCCTCATGATATTCAGGCTAATTTAGTAAAGACAATGATAGATGGTACCGTTATTAAACGTCCCAATTATTTTTCTTTTGTCGAGCTAATCGCTCAAGCACTTCTTGGTCTTCTTTGTCTCGTTCTATTAAGTCGAGCTGCCGTTTGGATGTCTGGTGTTGCCAGCCTCGTTTTCGTTGGGTTTGTTGGTTTAGCTTCTTCTTCAGTTTTCTATTCAAAATATCTCTTATTTGATCCAACTTGGATTATTGTTTCTACCGTATTAGTATTTAGCCATGGCGCATTTGTACAATTTTATAATACTTATAAACAAAAGCAAGAGATAAAAAAACAATTTGGTACATATGTATCTCCTGAATTAGTTAAACAATTACAAGATGATCCGTCACTTTTAAAGTTAGGTGGTGAGAGAAAAGAAATGAGTTTCATGTTTATGGACATATGTGGATTCACTCCCATATCAGAACATTATAAGAACAATGATGATCCAGAAGGCCTTGTAGAATTAGTAAATAAATTTCTTGATTTACAGACTAAGATTATCCTAAATAATAATGGAACAGTTGACAAATATATGGGTGATTGTATCATGGCTTTTTGGAATGCACCTCTCCCTTGTGAAAACCATGCTGATATGGCTATAAAAACATCTATAGAAATTATAGAAGCGACTAAAAAACTTAATGAAGAACTTAAACCTCTCAATCTTCCTCCTATCAATGTTGGCATTGGTGTCAATACAGGTGAGTGCATCGTCGGAAACATGGGATCAGAAGTTAGATTTGACTATTCCGTTATTGGAGATGCCGTCAACCTTGCCGCTAGACTCGAAGGTCAAACAAGAAATTACGAAGGGGTGGACTTGCTGCTATCACAGTTCAGTCGTGAAGCAAGTACAGAAGGAAAATTCAGAGAAGTTGATAGAATCCAAGTCAAGGGCAAGACTGAAAAAGTTACGGTTTATACATGTAGTTAATGAGCCCACTGACTTTCAATTAAACTACTTTTGGCTTATGAATTTTTTAGATATGAGTATGTCATATCATTATGTACATGATCATCCTAATATAAAAGAAGGTAATCCTCTATTACCTGAAAAACCTAATGCAGGGCAATTCATATTACAAAAGGGACTTACAGCTCCTCTTCTAGCTGCAAACTCTAGTTACGAAGATATGGTATTTTATAATGTAGTTCTAACAATAGTTGTCTTAAGAAACCATTACCTGTATAATACGACATCAAGATGTGCTGGACCTGCTAACTATCACGTTGATGGTTATAATGTAAACTGTAATTAAGGTATAATAAATAGTTGAACTAATACATAATCTATTATATAATATACGGAGTAAATATGTACGATAAACAAAAAGTAATTGATCAATTAAAAATTGACGAAGGTATAGTTTATGAGATCTATAAAGATCACTTAGGTTATCCTACATTCGGAATAGGACACTTAGTTCTAGAATCCGACCCTGAGTTTGGTCAAGATGTTGGTGTTCCTGTTTCAGAGGAAAGATGCTTAGAAGTATTTGACCATGATCTTGAAGTTACTGTTAATGAGTGTAAAGTATTATTTTCTGACTTTGATGAAAAGTTAGATGAGGTGCAGGAAATACTTATTAATATGATGTTTAATATGGGAAGAACTCGTTTAAGTAAATTTAAAAAATTTATTGGAGCTCTTGATGAAAAAAATTATGATGAGGCAGCTAATCAAATGATGGACTCAAAGTGGTATAACCAAGTTGGTAAAAGATCAGAAAGATTAGTTGAAAGAATGAGAAATGCAGGATAAAAAAACAATCCAACAACAAATAGACGAAAAAATAATTACAGTAAAAGACTTTGCTCTATCTATAGAAACTTTTGTTAATGATAAAAAAATAGGCTATTTAGATGCTCTTACGCATTATGCAGATCAAAATAGTGTAGAAATAGAAACAATAGCTTCTCTAGTAAAGAATAGTCATGTATTAAAGGCTAAACTTGCTGCTGAATCTGAAGGTAAAAAATTATTAAAAGCATCTGGCAATAAACTCCCTATCTAATGGAAGGTTTTGTTGTTAGAAATCTTCTATCGCGAGAAGAAGTAACTGATCTTATGTCACTCTGTAATAGAGACTGGGAAAGAGCTTCTTCTATAGATGCTAAAGGTACTGAGCTTTCATATGATTCATCTAGAATTACTGAAATGGTTGGTCTAAATTTTCATGAATTAGGTAGCATTCCATCAAAAATCATAAAAAAAGCTAATAGTATTTTCAATAATAAATTTTATACTAATGAGTCTATTAGTATTCTTAAATATGATTCAAGGCTAGGGGCTAAATTTGACTATCATACTGATGATATTAACTATAAAGTTTATATTGACGGTAACGGTAATAGAATAACAGACCCTGAAGAATATTTTATTATTAATTCACGTCCTAGAAGAAAGATTTCAATAACAGTTGCACTTAATAATAAATGCGACTATAATGGAGGTGACTTTAAAATTCAACCCGATGGTGAGCAGAATTCGTTTGAATACAATGCTAAAAATATTGATTTGAATTTAGGTGACGCTGTTTTATTTGATTCAAGGATGTATCATGGAGTTACTCCTGTTACAGAAGGTATTAGATATTCAGCTATAATATGGTTATATCATTTAGAGGAATTTTATGATTGGTGGAGCACAAACGATCAAATCCCTTCCGAAGGGTTCGATAGATTTAAGAGGTACTATGAAAAGTACGATATCCCCTTATGAGGTTTATATAAAGTATCTTGCTCTTAAGCAACATTTTACAACAGAACATTATAATTATTTTACTTATAACGGTAAAGTAAGAGCATCTGAACACGCATTTAATATTAGAAAAGACAAATACTTTTTTATGAAGTTATCTAAGCATAAAGATGTAGAAAATTTCCTTTTAGCTAATATAGTTGACGGTGATAAAGATTTCTGGATTGGTGAATTAAGAGAATCTGCACCGGAAGATGTATATCGTAACTGGAAAAAAAGACAAGAAGCTTTAACTTATACTTTTAAAAACGAGTTAAGTAATCTTGATGATAATTTTGATAAAAACTTTGCTGTCGAAAAGTATGGCCATCCGCACTTGCTTAGGTTATATTTAAGAAATGAAGTTTGTATTGAAACAATGTGCATACTTGATATGCTAGTGAATTATAGTAAAACTTGGAACAAATATTTACAAAAAGACTTGATCTGGGAAGATAAATATACTATAATAACCAAGTATAGGCCTTTTCTATCTATAGATTTAGATAAGTTTAAGACCATTACTTTGGATTATTTTAATGATAGATAAACCGCAAATAAACCGCAATATATACCGCAATACGCAAGGAGATAATATGTCGCAATCATTTGAAGCACTTAAGAAGAACTCGGCTTCTGAGCTTAATAAACTTACCGAGGCACTAACTAAACTGGATAGCAGTCCTAAAAAGCAAAATGGACCAGATGATAGAATCTGGAAACCTGATGTTGATAAAGCAGGGAACGGTTATGCAGTTATCAGATTTTTACCAGCACCAGAAAATGAAGATGTACCATTCGTAAGAGTATGGGATCATGGCTTCCAAGGACCTACTGGGCAATGGTATATCGAAAAATCTTTAACTACTGTTGGTCAGAAAGATCCTGTATCTGAGTATAATACTATGCTCTGGAATTCAGGTATTGAAGCTAATAAAGACTTAGTTAGAAAATATAAAAGAAGGCTTTCTTTTTATTCTAACATTTATATTGTTAAAGACCCTACTAGACCTGAAAATGAAGGTAAAGTATTCCTCTACAAATATGGTAAAAAGATCTTTGAGAAATTAAATGATCTTATGAACCCACAATTTGAAGATGAAAATCCTGTTAACCCGTTTGACCTTTGGGCTGGAGCTGACTTCAAGCTTAAAATACGTAATGTAGAAGGTTACAGGAATTATGATAAGTCGGAATTTGATAGTCCAGCACCGCTAAGTAGCGATGACAGCTTGCTTGAAACAGTTTGGAAAACAGAGTATCCTCTTAATGAGTTTACAGTTTCTGAAAACTTCAAGACATATGATGAATTAAAGACTAAGCTCTATAGAGTTTTAGCCTTAGGTGAAACAAGTAGTCAACCAGTTGCTTCAGCACCTCAACCTCAACCTGAGATAGCTGCACCATCTATTCCTACTACATCAGCCGATGAAGATGTTCCTCTTTCTTCTGACTCTGGTGATGACGACACAATGTCGTTTTTTCAGAAATTAGCTGAATAGCTAATTCTCTTCTGGGGGCGGTATCATGCTGCCCCATTTTTTTGTTTGAGCGCCCATAGCTCAATTGGATAGAGCAACAGCCTTCTAAGCTGTAGGTTCCAGGTTCGACTCCTGGTGGGTGCGCCAATTATTTAGAAACTAATACTGATACTGGAACGTATGATGCCGAACCACCTGAACCATAAGTTATTGTTTTACTTGATGAGGGTGCTGTGACGTTTGTTTGTGATGAGTTATCTATTACTGAAGTATTTAACACTTGCTGTACTACAGCCGTTCTTAAAGCATTGACCTGTCTTTCAGTAATAGCTTGACCTTGAACAGCGACACCTAAAGTATCAGCTATTTCTGATATATTACTTAAGTTATCTGCATCTAATTTAGATATTGTTTTTATAAACTTGTTTAATTTCTCGTAGTTAGAAGTTCCTGCAATATTTTCATCTGATAATGTGCTCATAACATTACGTATTGCATTAGCACCAGTTACAAAATTTGTTAATTGTTCCTCATCTACTTCTTCATAACTTTTAATAGTAGCACTCATTAATTGCATACCTTTTGCGGCATCTTCAAGAGGTGATTCTTTAAATATACTAGCAAAATAATTCATACCATTATCAAAAACTAATAGCGATCTATCCCAAAATCCTGAATCTTGCATTTGTGTAAATTCTTCTGCAGTTGTTTTACCTCTTGATCCTGTGACTACACTATAAAGTGCTTGGCCTATCTTTTCAAAGTTTTCTGTATCTATAGCAGGTAGTGCATTCAAACTTGCAATACCCTCTTCTAATTCTACTAAAGCATTCTTATCAAATAAAGATCCTGCCCCTGTTAACTTTCTTAAACTGTTTACTTTTGATCTTTCTAATCCACTCATTAATGCAGTTAAAGATTGACCTAAAGCTTCAAAATCTGATTTTAATACTTCTGAATTTCTAACTGACCCTACCTTTTCGCCCATGTCATTAAGTATATCTACTGGTTTAGATACCAGTGATTGAAGGTCTTCCATACCTTTTACTAGAGTAGTAAAGTCTTCTGCTGTTAATGATGTCATTACCCCTGCAGCTTTAGCATTTTTAAAACCGTCTAACATTGCTTTAACACTCTCACCTATTAATGTTAAACTCTCTTTTAACCTTTCTTTATTAGGCATATTGTTTAATGTTGTTAGACCAAAAGCTAAGGACTTTAAGGTATTTTTCTCAGCTAATGTAGTAATAATATTAGCACCTTTTTTATCATTACCAAAATAGTCAGTTAAAGGATCTAAGAATTTTTCAATTGCTGTTCCAGCACCAGCTAGGTTGCTTTGTAGCTTATCATCATATTTAATAGAGTTTAAATGGTTGATACCATCAGCAAAACTTTTAAGGTTTACTTCTGATAGTTTTTCTATTACAGACACCCCGCCTTTTCCGCTCCAGAATGTATAAGAATTACTTGTAAAGTCACCTATACCTTTTCCTACTTCTGCTATTCTTGATGCGAACATAGGATCAACTTCTATATCTGCTAAAGTTTCTACTCCATCTTTTAATTTTTGGTAATTAGTAGCATTAAAGATTTGTAGTCCAACAGCTCCTAAAATTGGAGTCTGTAAGCTAGTTATTGCAGCTCCTAGATCATCAAAAACTTTGGTATCAAGCTCCGTGTTGTTTAATGTGGTAACACCAGCTGCTAAATTTTCAAAGTTAGATCTAGAGAATATATTAAAGCCTAATGCTTCCCCGGCCTGAATATCTTTATTAATAGCGTTTATTGCAAGGTTTAATTGTTTAAATTTGTCTATTGTAAGATCAAGGCCGTTTAATCTTCTCATTCCTTCATCGACTTTTATAAGACCTTCACCAAATGTTTCTACTGCTTTTGCGCCAACATACAAAGCACCAGTTACCATTAAAAGTCCACCACCTAGTAATCCTAAAGTGCCTCCAACAACTGCACCACCCATCATTCCAGCCCTGCCAAGGCCACCAATTGCACCACCTATTGTAGCTCCAACTATTCCTCCCCCTAAACCTGCCCCTGTCATTCTACCAGCTTGTTTATCTAAATTTTTATAAGATGAAGCAAGCCTATTTACTGCCTGTGTATTTTTATCTATCTCTGCTGTAGTCTGCTTATTTGGTGAAAAGAAGCCAGCTATACCGGACATCATTCCCCCTTTACCTACTTTACCTTCATTTTGCTCAGTAGCAAATGCGGCAAGCGGGGCTAGGCTTGAGCCAATATTACCTAGTATAGATTGAATATTTGTTAAAACTGTTAGCTGTGAACCAGCTAGATTATTAGCTTGATTTAATTGTGTATCTAATGTATTGACAAGGGTAGCGTTTCCTGAATCTATTGCAGCAGTTAACTTATTAATACGCATAACCTGCTGACCAATAAGCCCAAATACTTGTGCGTTAGTTTTAAGATCGCCTTGACCTTTAGGTAATTTCTTTCCTATTTTAGGTTGGTCGAAAGTCCCGCTACCATCTTTTGCCATTTATTTTCCTATTTACCGAACGCTTTTCCAGCTTCACTAATACCAAATGCACCAAGTGTTACTACAACAAATGATGTATAAATTGTATCAGATATAACTAGATCTTGACCCATAAATGCAGTGATTAGATCACAAACACCAAATATAGTCATTAAACTAAATGAAATAAATCCAATTATTGCCTTTTCATTTACGTCATTATCATCCAGAAATAAGTCCATAAATTTTCTTTTAGGAGGAGCTAGCTGCTTACGTGCTGCTTCTGCTTCTTCCTTTAATTCCTTTATAGTATCTTCTTGACCATCAATCTTTTCGATTAAAGCCATATACTTATCCAGATCTATTTCTACTTCATTCCTGTCATTATCTTTAGCCATTATTATTCCTCTTTCTAGCTTCTTCCTGAGCCTTTAAATAATCCACTAACATTTCAGTATATAACTCACGCTCAAACGGATACATATTTTCTAGCTCCGTTAACGAGTATTTATGATGCTGAGCCAGGTTAAACTGTAATTGATAATGATTTCCTAAGTCCGTATGGCTTAGGCTAACATAAAAAAATCAGCTAACCCTCTCAACTCCCTTTCAAATTTATCACCTTCTTCATTTTCATATTTTATTTTTAAATATAAAACTGGAGCTAATGATAAAAATTCTTGTATTTGTGCAAAGTTCTTTGATGTTAAACTTGAAAGAAATTCATCTTTCTCTTCTTGGTTATAGTCATCTAAAACATAAACTTCACTACCATCTTGATTGTAAACTGATTCGATTACACTTGATATTAATGATACAGCAATATCTCCTGCTGCTTTATCTTCATTAGGTTTCATATCTATAGCATCTAATTGAGAGTATGCTGGGTATCTTAATTTAATAGAATAGGTATCATCCAATTTTATTCTGTCAGCTATTTCTTTTTCAGAGTTTACTTTTATTTCTGCGTCATCTAAATTTAAATCTGTTTGAATATAAACTGGTGTATCTTCAGTTGAATTCTTTTCATCTAAAATATTTAATTTAATTATATTATTAATAGAGACTGCTCTCAATTTAATAAACAGATATTCTAATTCGAATGAAGCTAATTTTCTTACATCAATATCTTCTACTAAACAGTTATTACAAACCTGCATAACTGATTCAATAATTGACTTATCTGAGTTTGATTGTTGAGCAAAAAGAAGTAATTTTTCTTCTTTTACTGTAAAAGGTTTCACTTTAATCACTTTTTTAGATATTGGTAGCTCAATATCAAAAATTGGTGTATCAATTTTTGGTAACATTATTTTTCTCCATTATTTAATCGAATCCCGATCCTAGGGTTTTTGCATTATTAATTAAGTTTAAAGCATCTTGAACATTCGATGGTTTTTCAAAGCTTTTAACTACCTCTACAGCACCTTTCATTTTACTTATAAATTGAAATAAATTTAATCCTTTACCACCCGCAGTTCCTTGAGGTACTGGGTTAGATTCTGGTATAAAACTTCTGTAACTTAGCTGTACTGTTAGAGTTGTAATCTCATTATTTTGCTGCCAACCTAGCTCAATATTGCCTAAGTTAATTATTGCAGCATCTCTAATTTTATATGTTGTAATAGTTTCTGATTCTGACATAGGTGAATATATTTCTATATCTAAATCCATGGCATAGTCTTCTTGGTATCCAACTTGGCCAAATAAAGTCTCTTGACCGTCGATTTCAGTTACAGAATTCTCAGAGCCTACTTGATAATTAACATGTCTTAAGGCCCATTGGTTAAAAAAATCTAAAACTGTGTTATTGTTATCTAAAAAGAATTCAAGACTAATTGTACTAGGAGCATAATTTACTGCTCTTTGCTCTGAAACACCAAACCCTTGTCTTCTTACTTGAGTAGTAACTAAATTTAAAGCTGGTATGGCAAAGGCATAACCTAGAAGGCTCAATGATTCTCTATTTTTAGCCCATCCTGGCTGCTTACCTCTAGGGTTAAATTTTACTTGACATAAGTTAGGGACTTGTAATCCCTGCATTCCATTAACCTTAGATTTTATGTCATTTATATTAAATGTCATTACTTATTCCATTTATTACGAGAATCATTAAATACTCTTTGTCTATTAGCTCTAACAAATCTCTCTAGCGGTAGCTGTAAAATAATATCCCATTCTTGTGGATGTATCTTTAATAATTTGCCCCTTATATTAGTATTTAGGTACTTTTTAAAACAGGGTTTCCAATAACTCTTAGGAACATCTAGTAACTTTATCTTATCATATGTAACATCTAAGAATGCTTTATCTCCCAACATAGTATCTAGACCTTCTGTACCACTAGTATCTTCTACTAAAAAATTATATAGTTGAGTTAATAAAACTGCTCTTTCTTCATATGGTAAATAGTGGAAGTTTAACCCACAAACATATTCAGGTGTTACATCTACTAGTACTATTAATGGGTATCTATCATAGTATGGTAACAGTCTCTCGTTGTTTGCATTTTTAGGCATATAATTAAAAAGAAATATATCACCTGGTTTAAAAGGTATTTGAGCAGTTGCATTTTCTTGAACTGATTTTCTTTTAAGAATATTAGCCGGTCTTTGATTTTGTAATTCACCAGCTTTTTGTTTAAAGTATTCCCTAGATCTCTTATTCATATCAGCTGAAATATTTAAAAGAGCTGCATCTTTAATAATTTTTTGAAAAAGATATTGTAAAGCCATTATTTGATCCCTAGTTCATTCTCGGTCATTATTTTAAAATCCCAGCCTCTATCTTTACAATATTCAGTAGCTGCGTTCCATTTAGCCTCATTAACACCCCAAGCTCTAACCTCATTTAAATACTTTTTAGTAGGGGATTTACTTTTAGTTATTTTAGGCGGCATTGTCTGTTTATATGGTTTTACTTCAATTAAAGATTCTTTAATACTGCTCCCTATTTTTCTTTTAACATAAAAATCAGGAAAGTATCTATGCTTTCTTCCATCTAAAGGGCTACGATATGGGATTGCTATCTCCTCACTTGCCCATCCTATTACATCATTATGCCTGTCTAAATAGGACATTAGCTTACATTCCCATAGACTTCGATAAATAATATTTGTAGGGTTACCTAAATACTTGTAATAGTTAATAGGTTTAAATTTACCTTTATACGCCATTTAGATATTTATAGGACTAAACATGTCAGTAAGAGCCGGTTTAATTAAACCACCAGAAGTAAAAATGAAAGGAAATAGGTTAGGCGGTATGAGTCAACTCGCATACCCAGATGATTTAGCTCAATATGGGTTTATAATGAACTTTCAAGAGTATACTTATAGAGTTAATACAGATAATCCTCTAAAAATAGATACTAAAAATTCTATCATTTTACCTTTACCTGAGAAATTAGGTCAAGAATATAATGCTTCCTTAAAAGATGAAGAATTAAATCCAATAGGACAAGCTATCTCTTTAGCCACTAATGCACAAGTAAATGAAGGTGCCGGTGAAGGATTCACAGGTACTATTGATGCGGCAATTAACAACTCTAAAAAAAGTGCTCTAGAAATGCTAGGGGATATGTCAACTGGTGGAGCCCAAGAAGGTTTTGCTGGTTTAAGAGGTCTTCAAGCAGCTGCAAAAGCAGCTGGTAAAAGTATATCTCCAGATTTTATAGTTTCAGCTGTTGAAGCGGGGGCAGGAAATATATTTAACCCTGCTAATATTACTGCATTTAAAGGTACACCAATAAGAAAACATAAACTAAATTGGAAATTAGTACCAAGGAGCAAATCTGAATCAGAAACTTTAAGTAATATAGTTAAATTAATTAGAAGAAGTATGCATTCACAGCTCGATGGGTTCGGAGATGGTTCTTCTGCAACTAGCGGAGCTTTCTTTCAAAGATATCCAGATATTATACAATGTGCTTTAATTACACCTGATATTAATAATAGTATTTTTTATAAACCAGCTTTAGTATCTGCTTTTGGAGTTGACCATACCGGTCAAGGTGGTCTTAACTTTTTCCAGGGTACTGGTAGTCCAGTAGAGTATACTTTAAGTTTAGAAATTAATGAAATAGACTTTATTACTAGATCTGACTTTGAAGATGTTGAGGAAACAAATGATAACACTAATAAGAATAGAGGTTATGCGGGTGGAAGGAGTTTTAGTTAATGAAATACTTTGATTCATTTCCAGAAGTAGTATATAATAATTACACAACAAAAAATATTATATCTAAAGTAAAGCTATCAGATATTCTATCAGAAGATCTTTTTTCATATGCTAATTATACTATGTCACCTAATGATAAACCATGGACAATAGCTCATGATTACTATGAAGATGTTGATAGAACATGGCTTGTATTTTTAAGCAATAATATAGTTGATCCATATTATGAATGGCATTTAGATCAATTTAATTTTGAAAAGTATATAATAAAAAAATACGGTTCATTAGAAGCTGCAACTACAAATATTGAGTATTATACTAATACAGATGGGATTAAATATTCTAAAGACACATATACGTACGCTGACGTATCTGTAAGGAATACTCTTACACCAGTATACTCATACAATAGAGAAGATGATGATAATGAAGCTAAAAGAGTCATAAGACTCTTAAGATACGATTTAGCTGGTGCTGCAGAAGAAAATTTAAAAAGGCTTTTGAAATAAATGAGTGAAATTCCAGCAGTACATCCAGGTGCTTATTCTTTTACTGAATTGTTTATAAGTGCAATAAGCGGTGGTGAAGAGCTATATCTTGATTTAATGCCTCTTTTACGTAATGTAACTATAAGTAGTTCTATTAATCAGAAAGCCATGACAATTAGTATGGTTATCTTTGATTCAGCTGGAATATTTAAGAGGTATGGTTTAAAAGGAGATGAACTAATAGTAGCTACCTGGAAAACACCTGAGTATATATCTACTACTAAACAAAGAGAAATAGCTTTTAGAATTACTAATATAGGTGGTCTAGGGTATAACGAAACATCGGATGAAAGTGTTTTAGCTATAGCTGGAGTATCTGAATTAGGTTACGTGCAATCATTTACTTCCGTAGATAATTATTTTTCAGATAATATTTCTACTGCTGCTCAAAAAGTATTCGATAAAGCAAAAGAAAAGGCTATAGAATTAGATAAAAAGTTTTATTTTGATTCTAAGAATAATTTAACTATTGATGAGACAGAAGGCACTAATGATTTTATAATTCCAAGTGATACTCCATTTGATACTATGGACTACTTAGCAAGCTGGGCTAAAACTTCTCCATCTTATTCTAATTTATTTTTCTTCTATCAAGATCTTGAGGGGTATAATTTTAAATTATTAGATAATCTTTTTCATGATGTGCATGATATTAGTTTACAAGAAAGAAGTTTTAATTTTAGTGGTGCAGATAATGCCCGCTCAACGATTACAAGACCAGATATAGCCTGTAAACAGATAATAAGTTTTAATCAAATTAATAGAAGCAGTTCATTTGCTTTTGCTGAATCTGGAGCTATACATAATACTATAGCTACTGTTGATTATTTTACAAAAAGCGTTGAGCGTAAAAGCTTAAAGTATGTTCAAGAAGATGTTGATCCTTTATTAAGTACTTTACCAGTAACAGATGATTTCCTAGATACGTTTGGTAAAGAATCAAATTCAACAGATTGGCTTCATATTAATAAGGGCTTGCCAAATTATATTGATACTAGTGACTCACATATCGCTAAAAAAATATATGGTAATGTCTTTTTTAATAACTTAATTCAGATTAGAATACCTGGCAATTCTGATTTAGATATTGGTGAAGGTGTATATTTAAATATTAATGAAATGAATACTGCTTCAAATAAAAAAGAAGCTGATTCTATGCTTAGTGGTAAGTTTTTAATAAAAGATTTAACACATTCCTTTACTGCTACTACTTATTATCAAATAATTAATTTATGTAGAATTGGAGATTATTAATGCCTAAACAAGATTTAAATTACAGTAAGTTTCAATGGCATTTTGGGGTAGTAGAAGATAGAAATGACCCATTTAATATTGGTAGAGTAAAAGTTAGATTCTATGGAGTTCATTCTGATAAACTAGATAACGTAAGCACAGCTGATTTACCATGGGCTACTGTTATACAATCACCTATGTCACCTGGTACTTCAGGAGTAGGTGGGCCTTTAATAGGTTTAGTAGAAGGCACTTGGGTTATTGGTTTCTTTATTGACGAAGGGTTTTATCAAAAGCCTATGATACTTGGAGCCGTACCAGGTGTACCTGGAGAAGAACCTCAAGAAAATACTGCATTTAATGATCCTAATTTAAACTATCCAAGAAACACAAAAGGGCTACATGAAATAGGAGAACCAGACGCTAGTTATTTATCTCGTGGAAAAAAAGCTGAAGATCATGTTAATCTTAAAAAGAAAAGAGCATCAAGAGTAACTAAGGTACCTACTGCTAAGGCACCTTCTTTAAAACTACAAGATGACAAGCCTACTGCTGACTATGAAAATAAAACCTGGGATGAACCTCATCCAAGAGGGTATGATGGTAAAGCACCGGAAAAAGATTACGGATCAAAATACCCATTTAATTATGTTTTTGAATCTGAAAAGGGTAGTATTTTAGAGCTAGATGATTCTCTAGACAATGAGCGAATACATAGTTATCATAAGTCTGGTACATTTCAAGAAATTCAAGCTGATGGCTCTAGAGTTACTAAAGTAAAGGGGAAAGACTACGAGATATATTTAAACGGTAAAAATGTTCAGGTGACTGGAGATGTTAATATAACAGTAACAGGTAACGTTAAACTATCTGTTAAAGGTGATAAGTATGAAGAGATCGAGGGTAATCATTTTGTAACTATAGGTAAAGATAAGATAGAAAAAATTGGTGGTAACCATCTTACTGAAATACTTACAGACAGATCAACTCAAATAAACGGTAATAATGCTATGCGAGTAACAGGTAATGATATAAGATCAATAGAAAAAAATGAATCTTTACAAGTTGGCGGCACCCATGATGAGCAGATTGTTGGTAATCAATCCGTAACTATTCTTTCTGATAGAAAAACTATAGTAGGCGGCACAGATGCTACAGCTGGAGCAAAAACAGGTGATTATGGTTATGCTAATAATTTAAATATGGGTTCTGGTAAAAATTTAAATATTAAATCAGTAGAAGCAACACAGCTATTAGCAGGAACAACTCAGCTTATGAATGCTGGAACAACTCAGACTTTAACGTCTACTACACAAGATATTAATGCAGAGACTGGTACACTAGACTATAATACAGGTTCTATTGATGTAGTAACAGGTAATATTACTGATACTAATGTAACATTACATACTCATACTCACTTACAGACAGGTGGTACTGCTCCTGATGGAGACGGACCAGATAATAAACAAACTGTAGCACCAACTGACGGGACTTAAAAATGGCATGTGGACCAGGTAAAGGATTAACTAAATTAAATGGACTAAAGGATGCAGCTATGGGAGCAGTTGACGGGCTCACCTCAGGTGCAGAAGGTATAATGGGAAGTCTCGATAGTTTAGGAGCAACTTTAGATGCGCAGGTAAGTAGTATAGCTGGTGGTCTAAAAGAGATGCTCCCTACTATAGAGCTACCAGAATTGCCTACTATTCCAGAATTTAAAATACCAGAGTTAAAGTTACCAGAATTATCTTTACAATTAGAAGTAGGCAGTATTATTAATAAAATAAAAAGTAATAATCCACTTGATAAAGCCCAAGCGTTAAAAAATTTAGATAGCTTACAAGATAAGTTTCCTGATATGGATTTAACTAGTTTAACAGCTGATATTAAAGCAGGTAAAATTGATATAGATAATCTTTGCAAAATGGTACCTAATGTAGAGAAGATAGATGGAGTATTTCAAATAAAAGGCATTCCTGCAACAGCACCGGAAATAGACGCAGAATCAATAGCTGCATTTGCAATATCGGTTGATACAGCAGGACTTGAAAAGGCTGCCAGTGAGTTGGTTGAGTCAGTTGATCAAGATAAATTAACATCTGCTTTAGCAAATATTACAGCTTCTATAGATATAGAAAAAGTAGAGCAAGAAAAAGAACAGATTAAAAGCATATCTACATTTATACGCATGTAGAACGTAAGATAAATAAAAATATGGCTACGACTATTACAAACAATATCTTTTTTTCAGATCTTAGGTCTGACTTAGCTGTTAATCCAGCTAATGATGATGTAATTTTAAGTGTAAATGAAAAAGCTATAGAGACTTCTATAATAAATTTATTACAAACAAATTTCTATGAAAGACCTTTTCAACCAGAAATAGGCTCTAATATTAGATCTTTATTGTTTGAACTTGCTACTCCTCAAATGCAGTATAATTTAAAAGAGGCAGTTTTAGAGACTATTGAGAACTTTGAACCTAGATGTCAGATATTGGATGTTTTAGTTGAGAGTAATGAAGATGAGCATAGTTTAAAAGTTTATATTACATTTCAAGCAATAAACGCAGAAAGACCAGTCACATTCGATTTGGTTTTAAATAGGGTACGATAATGGCAAATACGGTAACATCAGTAGTAAATTTAGATTTTGATACTATAAAAAATGAACTAAAAACTTTTTTAAGAACACAGGCTAATATTAAAGATTATGACTTTGAAGGGTCAAATATTAGTACTTTACTAGATGTACTATCATATAACACCTATTTAAATAATCATTATACTAATATGATAGCTAATGAAATGTTCTTAGATACAGCTCAAATAAAAGACAGTATAATTTCACATGCTAAGGAATTAAATTACGTACCTAAATCTTCTAGTTCAGCTAAAGCTGTTATTAATGTTAAGGTCTTTCCTAATAATGACCCAGGCTCAGTCTCAATTCCAAAGTGGCATAAATTTCAATCAACTATAAACGGTAAAGTAAAAACATTTTCAACCCAGAGTGACTTGATTATTACTAAGTCAGCCAATACCACAGGCGGCGCCGAATGGATTGGTAATAATATAGAAGTATATGAAGGTACTATTATTGAAGAAACATTTGTTGTAAGCACAGCAAATAACTTTATAGCTGAAATATCTAATAAAGATATAGATACAGATCATTTAGAAGTTAATATTAAATTATCTAATACATCAAGCACTAATGCGGTTTGGTCTAAAGCAGATACTTTATTTGGACTTAGTGCTAGTTCAAACGCCTATTTCATTGAACCAGCTAAAGCTGATAAATTTAGAGTTTCTTTCGGTGACGGTACTTTCGGTAAGAAATTGACTCCAGGTAATTTAGTAAGAGTTAAATATAGAATTACATCAGAGAAAGAAGGTAATAATGGTAAAGTATTTTCTAATTTAGATTTAGTTTCAGGACAATATGGTAACGTTACAGTAACAACTGTTACCAATTCTTCTGGAGGTGCAGAAGCAGAATCTATTGAAAGTATAAGAAAAAATGCTCCAAGAGCTTTTCAAGTTCAAGAAAGAGCAGTTACAAGCAATGATTATGAAATACTAGGTAAGAGAGAATTTCCTGAAATACAAAATATTTTAGCCTTCGGTGGCGAGCAATTAAACCCACCTAGATATGGAAAAGTTATTTTAGCTGTTGACATGAAAAATGCAGACGGCGTTCCAGCGTCTACTAAAAAATCTATATCAGACTTCTTTACTAAAAAAACACCAGTGGGTATAGATGTAGAAGTTGTTCAACCAGAATTTACATTTTTAGAAGTAGTGAGTGATATTAAATATAATATATCTGTTACTGCACAGAACTCTGATACTATTAAAACTAAAGCTCAAAATGCACTTCTTAACTTTGCAGAATCAAATATTAACGCCTTTAATTCTAAGTATAGAAACTCTAAAGCATTAAATTCAATGGATAACAGTGATAATAGTATACTGTCTTCAGAATTAAAATTAAGGCTATTTAAGAAAATAACCCCAAATTCATTATTGGCAGCTTCTTATGAATTGCTTTTTGATAATGAGCTACAAGCAGATGATATTTTTAATTCTACTACATCTAAAGCTTTATACTTACCTGCTATAGAATCATCTTTATTTACCTATAAAACAGATACAAATGCTTTCTTTATTGATAATGGAACAGGTGGCTTAAAAATAGTAAAATTAGATACAGCTAATAAGTTTGTTGAACTATTATCTGATGCTGGTACTGTAAATTATACTACTGGAAAAGTAGATATTAACTCTATACTAATTCCCTCTTTCAGTGGCGGTATCTTAAAAATATTTGCAAGGGCTAAAAATAAAGACTTATTAAGTAAGCAATCAAATATTTTGCAATTAAATTCTGAAGATATTTCTTTAAATGTAATACAAGAGAGATTATAATATGTATAGTCCTGAGTTTATTTCAAACTTTATTGAAGATCAATTCCCAGAAATATTCAGAGAATCTAACTCAGAAATTGTGCAATTTGTACTTGCTTATTATGAATGGCTTGAAACATCTAATCAAACAACTAATGTTCTTCGTAACTTAAGTAAAAACAGAGATATAGATGACACCATCTCAGATTTTATAATTCATTTTAAGAAAACATTTCTACAAGGCACACAATTAGAATCTGAATCAGATGAACGATTCATGATCAAACACATTAGTGACCTTTATCAATCTAAGGGCAGTATACGTTCTATCGAACTTTTAATTAGAATGTTATTTGGTCAAGAAATAGAAGTTTTCTTACCTAGTTCAAGAGTTTTAATTCCTTCACAGAGTTCATTTACAAAACCAGTATACTTAGAGCTTTCACCATCAGAAAGAACTCGTAACTATATTGGTAAAGAAGTAATTGGATCTAGCTCACTTGCCACAGCGTTTGTAGAATCAGTTATAACTAAAGTAATAACTGGTAAAAGAGTTACTTTAGCATTCTTATCTAATGTAGTAGGTAATTTTCAAACTGGTGAATTTATAAGTGATGATGGACTTATTGAAGATGCTCCAAAAATGGTAGGTTCACTTACTAATATAAGTATCACAAATGGTGGAAGATTATTTCAAGTAGGAGATACTTTTAATGTTATATCTACTTCTGGTAAAGACGGTAGAGCAAAAATTACCGGGGTACAAGATGCTACAGGTAAAGTAGATTATACATTAGCTAATGGAGGGTATGGATATACAGTATCTAATACTTATACACGTACGCTATCTTCTAACGCTACTTTAGTAGTTAATAATACTAGTAACTCTAATACAGAAATAGATGACTTTTTCTTATTTGAAACAGTAAGTCAACCGCTTGCTAATGTTACCTGGACATCTGGAATGACAGCAACTAATTTTATAAATGCAGCTAATAGTGGCAGTTTATTAGTTGGTGTTAACATTGCGTCAAATACAGCTGTTGCTAACGGGCATTGGGTACAGACCGGTACTGGTAATTTAGTTACTATTATGGTAGCTAACGGTAATTTTGCTCATGCTGATTTTATTCGAGTTGGTGCAATCAGTAATGTTGTAAGTAATGTTGCAATTGATACAGTTGTTAATGCTACAGCTACAGGTGAATTTATTGGAAGAGAGGTAAGAGAAACTGCTAATGTTATAGGTTTAAATGCAAACAATAAACCGTTTTTTAAAGGACCTTATACATATGTTGTTGGGTCATCTAGTAATACTTATGCTAACGTAGCAAATACAGGTACAGGAATTGGTGGTGATTACGAAGTTGGTTCTCTTGGCACACAAGAAACACTATCCCTATTTACTGATATTATTGGAGCTAATAATACAGCATTAAATCCAGTACCAACATCTAATGTGCATGTTAACGGATCAAACTCAGGAGTAGGATTTGTTGATTCAGTAACTATAGATACTAAAATAGGTATTAATAATATAGCTAATTCCGGAATGCCTTTTGCAGCTAACGGTACCTTTTCAGCTGGTGATTATATATTTGAAGCTAATGTAGTAGTGAATAGTATTGCAGTTACAACAATAGGTTCAGGGTATAGTAATTCAGATACAGTTGTATTTACAGGAGGCAGTCCAGGGACTGTCGCTACAGCTAATATTGTAACAGATGGTAGTGGAACAGTTCAAGGAATAGAAATATCTAATAACGGTATTCAATATGAGAGTGTGCCTGCAGTTACTATTACTTCTTCTGGAGCTGGAGCTGTACTTAAGGCAAGAATGAGAGCATCCGGTAATTCAATTGGAGCTGTAGGAACTATTAAATCAATTAATGCTACTCATATAGTAGCTAGAAATTTATCAAACGGGACTTTTACTAATAGTAGAACTATAACTAATGAAGGTGTTAATGCATTTGCTAATGTTACTTCTTCATCTTTAATGGGTGGTACAGGATATGCTCCATCAGATACAGTTACATTTTCTGGTGGATCACCTAACGTAACAGCAACAGGAATATTCTCAGCTAATGCAGCTAATTCTGGTTCTGTAAATAGTATAACTTTAAATGAACCTGGCTCAGAATACGACTCTAATGCCACAATGAGTATATCAACATCAACAGGCACCGGTGCTTCATTATCTGTAAATATGGATTTTGGCTACGGCTTACCAAAATCAGGTCAGGCAGATTTAACTACTATATTATATAATGCCCTTACGTTTAGTACATTTACTATTGGTACTATAGAATCACTTAACTTTATTAATCCAGGAAGCAGTTATAATTTAGATCCTGTTCCTCTTGCTCATAATCCTTATGTAGCTGGGTTTAATAGAAGAGATATAGTATGTGTTATAGGTAATAGAAACGGGTTATTTATTCCTGGTGAAAATTTAGGCCAGACTTTATCTTTAGCTGGGTTCTTAGTTTTACATAGTGGTAATGTAACTCTAGATGGAGGAGCTGCTATTACTATAGGAGAAGGTGTCTCTCAAGTAGCTACAGGAGCTACTGGTGTTATTGAATCATCTAATGCTACTCATATTAAAATATCAAATCCAATAGGTACCTTTAATGATGCTACAGATATTATAACTCTTTCATCTAATGCTGCTGTTAATCCCGATTCTTCAGGTGTTACTGCTAATACTATAACTTCAATTGCTACAGGAAGATATAAATCAACATCTATTGTTAATGAAGTTGAGCAGGTAAAAATAAGAAGATTAAAATTTGGCCAGGCTTTTGTTGCTGGAGCATCGCTCACAGGCTCAACATCTGGAGCAACTGCTGATGTTTTATTTGCTTACCAAGACGACACAACTTTACCAATTGGATTAAACGCTGTAATTAACGCAACTGTTATCACCGCAAACGGAGTTGCATCTAATTTAGAAATAATTGATTCTGGGTATGGTTATGAGGCTAATACTATAGTACAATTGCAGAGCAATGATACACCATTTATCGTAACGGGAAAAGCATTTACAGGTAAACAGGGAGTAGGTGCTGGTGAATGGAGAGATAGAATAAGTTTTATTAGTGATGTTTCAAAAGTCCAAGATAGTAATTACTATCAAGAATATTCTTATGTTGTAAGAACTGGTATCGCGTTAGCTAAATATGAAGAGCAACTTAAAGAAATATTACATGTATCAGGTACTAAGTTATTTGGTGAGGTAGTTAAAGTAAGAGAATCAGATACGTTGACATTAGCATCTGCAAATGCAACTATAACAACGAGTTAATATGGCACATAGTTTTATTACAAATAATTTTAAAGTTTCGAGCGCTGAGCAGTTTAAAGAGTCATTAACTGAACCGGCTAATACAATACTGTATCTTTATTATGGTAAGCACACACCTTTTCCTAACGGGGATGTAACTCCAGCATTTGAGGAGTCTGTTAATGCTATCCATTATGAATCATATAGAAATATGATTGGTGGTAAAAAGATTGATAATGTAGATGTTATGCATATGGTTAACAGAAAAGATTGGTCAAGTGGAACAGCCTATTCAATGTATGATGATACTACTGCACATTTAGATGAAACTGATTTTTTTGTAATAAGACAAGAAACATCTAATTATAATGTCTTCAAATGCATAGATAATAATTATGGTGCTAATTCAATTCAAGCGCCCTCATTAACAGAAACAAATGCTAATGATACAATTTATATAACTGCTTCTGATGGTTATCAATGGAAGTATATGTATACAATTCCAGAATCAGTATATGATAAATTTACAACAGATGATTATATACCAGTTATTGCTAACACAGATGTTATAACAAATGCTATAGATGGATCTATTCAGGTAATTAAGCTTACTGATGGAGGTAATAATTACTCAAGTTATGCAGAAGGGTTTGTTACTCAATTTGGTGTAGCTGGAGACAATAAATTAATCTCTTTATCTGGAACAACAAGTACCGTTCTTAATGTAGGTAGTACCTCAGGGTTTGTTAAAGAGGAAGTTACTACTTCATTTGTAAATGGTTTAAGAATATTAGACGGGGGTGCTGGTTTTACTACATCAGATACTATTGCTATAACCGGGTCAGCTACTGCTGTGGCTACAGCTAGTATTTCTAGTGTTGATAGTAATGGAGCTATTACTGGAGTTAACTTAACTTCAAGAGGTAAAAGTCATTCAGGTACTCCAACTGTTACAGTTACAGGAGCTTCTAATACAGCAGCTGCTTCTATTTTAGCCAGTTTAGGTACAGCTAATGGTGTTGTTATAGATTCTAATTCTACTCATTTAACTGTCTCATCTATAAGTGGGGTAATAGACACCGCGGATGAAATAACAGGCACAACATCATCTACTAAATCTAATATAACAGCTGTAACTCAGATAGGTGATAAACTTTCTTCTAATACAGACTTCTATAAAGGATCATCTTTTTATATTGAATCTGGTACTGGAGCAGGTCAAATAGGTATAATCGATGAATATATAGTTACAGCAAATGAAAAAAGAGTCTTACTTGCTTCTGAATTAGATAATTCCTTAGCTTCAGATAGTAAATTTTCTATCAGTCCACAAGTTATAATTACTGGAGATGGATCAGGAGCTGTAGCAAGAGCACGAGTTAATAGTTTATTAAATGCTAATGTTGTAGCTAATGTAGAAGTAATAAATGTTGGATCTGATTATACATATGCAAA
>Ga0181399_1000051_pt1 | contig 35608 bp, 37 predicted proteins | sample 22SPOviralmetaG_FD_130128 | JGI IMG/M metagenome (GOLD analysis project Ga0181399, IMG submission 130128) | Marine viral communities from the oligotrophic San Pedro Time Series (SPOT) site, San Pedro Channel, CA, USA - 22 SPOT_SRF_2011-05-21 | ecosystem: Environmental > Aquatic > Marine > Strait...
GCGAAATATTTCTCACAACAACAAGAAAACGGAATTGGAAGTAAAACTAAAAACAATGATAACGTAGATAAAGTTACTCCATTGTCTGATAAATAAAAAATCCGCGGATTATAAATGTAAGAAATAATAACCGAAGTAAAAAAACAAATCAATTGAAATAATAAACATATGTAAACTTTAAAAACAAAATTTTTAGACTCTCTAAGAGTCATTCCTTCTTGTGATTCTAAATCTTCAATAACCGGTGCTCCTTCTAGTAATGGAATAATCATCTCACAGAATTAAAATAATAAAATAATCTTATATAGTTTTATTATTTTAATTAAATATTTTAATAATACTTACTGTTTAATTTACCATAGACCGAAGCGGTTCATGCGCTGCTTACGGAGACGGTAAGCGCGGCGGGCAGCCTTAGCAGCCTTTGTCTGCTTTAGCTTTCTGCGCTTGCGACGACGAAGCTTCTTAACAGCGCGACGAACGCGACGCTTCTTGGGCGAGAGCATGTGGTGCTTACGCTTGAGAACCTTCGCGTCAACGTATGTGCGACCCGACTTGGTACGGTAGTAGAGGCCGCCGTTCTTACCACGGTGGAGCTTGCGCTTGCGCCCACGGACAGTGACAAACGCCTGACGCTTCGAGAGCGACTTAACATAGTGACCACGTTTTGGTCGACGACCGGGCGACTTCTTAGCCGCGCGACGCTTCTTACCGAATAGGAGACTTAGTACATCCGACATATTTATTTTTAATATATTAAAAAGAAAAAAAAATAAATTTAAATTAAAAATTAAAATAAAATTTTAATAAATTTTGAAATTACATTTTCTTTAAAATTATGTTTTGTTAAAAATTCCAACAATTCCTCTTTATCTACAATTCTCTTTTCGAAAATATCAGGGGTCTCATAAGAAAATTCTTTAAAAATTTTTCTAGAAACAATGTAATCAAAATTTGGATGATCTTTTTGCATTGTACTAAAAATATTTTCTATGTTTCCATGTTTTTTAATAAGATTGTAAGACGTAACCGGACCTATATGCGGAATAGGTTCTGTATAATCACATCCTGATAGTATACAAAAATCTACAAATGAATCATGGGTCATTTCAAAACGTTCTAAGATTAATTTTGTATTTATTTCTGTTATATTTTTGTTTATAGAAGTCTTTAAAATTGTATCACAACCAAATGTACTAGCATCCGTATCATCTGTGATAGTGTAATCTACGATACCGTTTTTTTGGAGGAAAGCACAGTATTTTTCGGCATCTTCCGGTGCAGTACAATAAGGAATACCAGCCTTTTTAAGAAGTTCTTTACTTTCCTCAACGTGACTCTTTTTAATTACTATTAACTGAGACATTAATTTTTCGATTTCTTCTTTTATGCTATTATTTTCTTCATCAGTCTCTGGAGTTTTTGCCTTAAGTTCTTCTAATCTGACATACATCTTTTCTTTTACAGATTGTCTTTTAAGAATTGTTGCTTTTTTTGCATCAGGGGGTGCTCCATCGAATACAAATATAGGAAGTATTCCGTTCATAAGATAAAACTTAATTCTATTTGCTATACCTATTAAATGAGAATTTTCTGCTCTTGAAGCGTATTTAAATTTATACAGTAGAATACTACAGTCTATAGCGACTTTTGAATTTTTATATTTAGATATATCACAAACTTGAATAGCATCTGGCGCGTATCTTTTAATGAGAGCGTTTAATCCGCGGATACCCATTTTGTTAATATAGTATATTATATTCTTTTAAGTAATATCTTTTTCTGTAAAAAATAACACGGATTTAATCTCTGAACGAGTAACCATTTAATACAATATTTGACTCTTCTGTTTCGTTTTCATTTGTCGTAAGATCAATTATTTTCTTCTCTTTTTGAAATTTAGGATGACATCTGATGTCATTTTTTCTATAGTATTCAACTTCTTTCCAAAATGTTTCTAATATAGGCACATTCTTATTTAACCAATTTTGGTCTCTATAGACTCTTACTATATTCATAGTATCCGGAGGAAGATACTCTATAAAATCTGCAACTTTAAGATCGCATATAAATAAATTTAATTGAACCTGTGGTAAATAATAATCCGGTATTTTACCAAATTTAATTTTTCTTTTGTAAGGACATTTTACTTCTAGAAGAACTGGTTCTGCATTTGTATCATTTTTTGAAATGGCTATTCCATCAGGGGAACCGGCCATCCAGTAGTATTCTTGATTATAGTATACATCTTCGTGGGCAATAAGACCAAAATTATAGTTTACTTGATCCGTTAGTTCACAATACTTTTCTATCGCTTCGTCTTCATATTTCTGACCATGTCTTGTTGCTATATTACCGACAAAAGGTTTCGGATCGTGTCCGCATTTTTTAAATAAAACTTCATGGGGTCTTTGATATGGATTTAATCCTAGAACAGTTCCTGCGTCAGAACTTGTCAATTTGTTTTCACGTTGTTTAAACCACATATCAGAACGCTGTTCATACTGGGGAATCTCTAGTAATTTATTTATTTTTTCCATTACATTAAGTTTAATTTAAAATATAAAGTAACTTTAAGTTAAAGATGCATAAAGATATTTTTATATCGCACACTTGGCAAAAAGACAAAAATGGTAGAAATAATCACGTCCGTTGTAAAAACTTATGCGATAAATTAATAAATAAAGGTTACACAATATGGTTTGATCACTATGACATGGGAAGAGATGTAAATACATCTATAACGCGTGCAATTGATAATTGTAAAGTTTTTATAGTATGCCTTACAAATGCTTATTGCGATAAAATAAATAATGCAGTTAAAGATAATAAACTAAATGACAATTGTTACAAAGAATGGAACTATGCTATATATAGGAATAAATACATCATACCTGTTATAATGGAAAAAGATATGACAATAGATTATTCAAATAAAAAGGGTATAATAAACATGTACCTAAACTCTCTAATTTACTATGATATTTCAAACGACAATTACACGTTGAATGACTTTAATGTATTGTGTAAAAATTTAAGAAAACAAGGAATATATAATAATTCTGAAAAAGAAATTTTGTGTATACGCGAGACTTTTTCATTTAACAGTTTTCTTGACTATATATCTCAAAATTTTAAAAATAAAAAACCTGTTTCAAATAATAGAATAAAACCTAGGACTATTGTATACTTATAATGGACGACCCTGACATTCTTGTTGTGATTTTGAAAAATATAAAATTATATGACAGTTTTGAATACATATGCATTAATAAATTATTCTGTGAAATAACAAAACTTATCATATCAGATAATATAAATAAGTTATATTACTTCAAAAGATTTAAGAAAAGAACAGTCTTTCTCAAAAAGAAACCTACAAGAGGTAGTTATTACACGTTAAAGAATAAATATATAAATAAAGAAGAGTACCCTATTTTATTTTTTTAACTTTTTAACAGTTACACTTGGAGTGTTCTTTTTCTTTAATTTCTTTTGATCATATTCTTCTACTGTTTTGGCTTTCTTTTCATCATAATTTTTCTGACAATATTTCCAGAGTTCTTTTGAACCAATTTTAAATGTTCTATTTGGTTTGGCTCTATACCAAAAAACACAATCTTGTATATTATTACTTTTTGAAGTATTATCTAGTACTAGACAATCGTAACCCTCTGTACAACTATTTAGTACATCTTGAAAAACGCTAAAATGAGGAAAAATTCCAAAAAAATTTTTATACAGTTTTTCTTGGTTTTGTATTATATTTTCTCGTAGTATGAAAACATAGTCAATATTAGCACGCAAATCAGGGGGTAAATCCATACAGTACTGCATTGTTAACATAAATGTTATTCTCCAATGTCTACCATTCATAAAGATACCGCGGATATTTGTGTCCCGAATCATACGCTTATCATACATACAGTCGTCTAATAAAACAAAAACATCCCCTTCATTGTCTTTTTTATCTCCGTTTATTACTTTTTTCTGTCTTGTTATAACTTGTTGGATAATTTCTGGTTTATACTCCGAATGTATTAGTATATCAGGTATAAAACTTGAGTAATAAGCATTACCGTCTTCTGTCGCAGATATAGCAACACCTGCGTTAATTTTACGTAGATAATATAATATATCTGCTACAAGTGTACTCTTTCCTGTTCCTCTTTTTCCGATAAATACACAAGTTGCAGGTCCAGACCCCGTTGTGCGTCTTTCTTCTATTTTTTTTGGATTAAATTTTGACAAAGAAATAGACATACTATTATAAAAATGTATTTATTTTAAAAAATGAATTACTCCCAGAAATTAGTTGTTAATATATCATCTGGTTCTATTGTTATATATGAATAGAATATACTGAATAATATACCTACTACAAAAGACAAAAACGCATTAAATATGTAATTTTCGTCCTTATTTGATTCAATATAATTAATTACTGTAAAAGTGAAAAAGGATACTAATAGTATTATAACGAGCAAAGTTAAATCTATTGTATAAAAATCTAATATTGTCATTTATTAATAATATATATAATTTTAAATTGTAAATACAAACTTAAAAAAATAAAAAATGTATATTTAAAATGGGCGTAACTCTAAATAATCTTTCTTCTTATAACTCGGCTATGAAAATCAACTATGGAGAAACTATAATTTTTTTTAAATTTGGTGCAGATTGGTGCATTCCGTGTGTTGAACTCGATAAAGTATTGGTAAATATTCCCAATAGTATGATTTATCATATTTCAATTGAAAACGAAGAATTTGAATCTTACTTAACAGATAATAAGATTTATACAGTCCCTGATACAATTGTTAAGTATAAAGACCAGACAATTAGATTTCAGGGAATGCGTACAACGGAACAAATTATGAAAATAATCGAAGATCTAAAAAGTACCGTTGCTTAATTTTGCGAACCAAATTTTACTAAAAAATAACTGGTTTAAAAATTTATTTCATTTTATAATCAGTTATTGTAGTATGGCGGAAAACTACAAGAAGTATACGCAAATCGAACATGTTCTTGCAAGACCTGGTATGTACGTTGGTGATACCAAATGTACAACTAGCGACTGTTGGATCATAAAAGATAATAAAGCGGAACTCAAGTCTTGTAAATGGAATCCAGGAATATTCAAGATTTTTGATGAAATTTTGGTGAACGCAGCAGACGAAGTTCAGCGCAACAAGTCTATTAAATGTATCAAAGTTACAATCAAAGATAATGAAATTTCTGTATTCAACGATTCTGGAATCCCCATTGAAATCCATCCAGAGTATAAAGTTTATATTCCAGAGTTAATTTTCGCCAATCTTCTTACTTCAAGCAATTATGATGACTCGCAAAAAAGAACAACAGGTGGTCTTAATGGTCTTGGCGCAAAGCTGACTGCAATTTTTTCAGAATGCTTTATAGTCGAGACTGCAAAAAATGGTAAGAAATATACTCAGACATTTGAAAAGAATTTAAGTAAAATTAATAAACCTAAGATTTCTACTTCTAAAAGCGAATACACTAAGATTACATTTAAGCCAGACTTTGAAAAGTTTGGAACAGTCGGTATTACCGATGATACTCTTGCAGTTCTTACAAAGCGTGTATTTGACATCTGTGCTATTACTAATAAAGATGTAAGCGTGTACCTCAACGATAAAAAACTAACAATTAAGGACTTTTCTGAATACATTTCGGCTTATATCGGTCCTAAGAAAAATTGTTCGCGAGTTATTCAAGAGAATTCTCGTTGGCAAGTTGGCATTGCTCCGTCAGATACCGGTTTTCAATGTATATCTTTTGTAAACGGAATCAATACTTCTGATGGCGGTTCACATGTTGACCACGTTGTAAATCCTATAATCAAAAAGATAACAGAAATTATTCAAGAAAAACATAAAAATTTAACAATTAAGCAGCAATACGTCAAAGACAATCTTTTTGTTTTTATCAACTGTCTTATTGAAAATGCTACTTATTCTTCTCAAACAAAGGAAAAAAATATAACCAAGATTTCAGATTTTGGGAGTAAATTCTCGGCATCTGATGATTTTATTACATCAGTGGCTAAGATGGGTATCATAGAAAATATTCTTGCTATCGCAGATGCCAAAGAAAAGAAATCTCTACAGAAAACAGATGGTAAGAAAACTAACAGGGTCATCATTCCAAAACTTGATGACGCAAATAAAGCAGGTACAAAAGATTCAAAGTTGTGCACAATTATTTTTACAGAGGGAGATTCAGCAAAAGCAACTGCTATTTCTGGTCTTTCTGTAGTTGGACGTGATACATATGGAGTTTTTCCACTTCGTGGTAAACTTCTCAATACACGGACGGCTACTTATGCTCAATTGGCTAAAAATGAAGAAATTAATAATATAAAACAAATCCTTGGTCTTCAAAGTGGTAAGAAATATTCCTCTGTTTCAGAGTTGAGATACGGAAAAATTATGGTTATGACTGACGCAGACACCGATGGATTTCACATCAAAAGCCTGATAGTGAACTTCATCGGAAATGGCTGGCCAGAACTACTAAAAATAGATTTCATTTCATCTCTTGTAACACCTGTAATTAAATTATCAAAAAAATCAACTGTTATTCCGTTTTACAACGTGGATGACTATAAAAAATATAAAAGTAATCACGACATCTCAGGATTCAAGGTAAAATATTACAAGGGTCTTGGTACTAGCACATCCACTGAGGCAAAAGAATATTTCAAAGACATGAAAACTTTAAATTATAAAACAGAATCTAAAGAAGATGAAAATTATCTTAATCTAGCATTTACTAAAACAGAGGCAGATGCTAGAAAAAAGTGGATTCTAAGTAATATCAAGAGTCCAGAAACCCTTGATTACAATATTAAAAAGGTAAACATAAAAGACCTTATTAATAAAGAACTTGTACTTTTTTCAATCGCAGACAACGTAAGGTCTATTCCAAGTCTCGTAGATGGACTAAAACCCTCTCAGAGAAAGATAATCTTTGCTTGTATCAAAAGAAAATTATACTCAGAAATAAAGGTGTCTCAATTGGCAGGGTATGTTTCTGAAGTATCAAGCTATCATCATGGAGAAGCAAGTCTTCAAGACACTATTGTAAATCTATCACAGACATTTACTGGTTCTAATAATATGAATCTTCTGGAACCAGTTGGACAGTTTGGCACCCGTTTACTCGGAGGCAAAGACTCTTCCAGTCCTAGGTATATCTTCACACACTTGTCAAAAAACTTTAAAGAACTTTTTAACGACGATGACCTTGATTTACTTGATTATTTAGACGACGATGGTCAACCTATTGAACCAAAGTTTTATGTACCAACACTACCGATTATCTTGATAAACGGAGCATGTGGCATTGGAACAGGGTTTTCTACTGATATTCCTTGTTTCAACCCAGATGATATTAAAGATCGTCTTCTTAGACTTGTAGAAGACGAGGACGCCGACATTGCAGAGATGTGTCCGTGGTACAAAGGTTTTACCGGTCAGATTAAAAAGATAGAAGAAAACAAATGGACAGCACATGGTATTTACTCTATTAGAGCAAACGTAATCACTGTTACAGAACTTCCAGTTGGAACTTGGACCGAGGACTACAAAACATTTCTTGATAAATTAGAAACTGAAAATACGATTTATGGTTATAAGAATATGTCAACCGAAACAAATGTACACTTTGAAATTAAAATGCCTCTCGAAATAGTTTATGAATGGAGAGATAATCATGAAATTGAAAAGAAACTAAAATTAGTAAGTCATGTGTCCGCAAAGAACATGTACGTCTTCAATGAAAATAATGAAATAGTTAAAATGGAATCACCAGAGGAAATAATATATCACTTCTGGAGAATTAGGAACGAATACTACAATAAGCGTCAGACCAATTTAGTAAATAAACTAAAAACAGAATTAGACATTCTCACAGCAAAGATTAATTTTGTAAATGATGTAATGGATGAAAACATCAAGGTGTTTCGCCAAAAACTTGACTACATAAATAAACAATTAGAAGACAAAAAGTACAACAAGGTAGAAAACAGTTATACATTTTTAACAGACATGAAAATACACACATTCAGCGAGGACACCATCGGCAAACTTGCAAAGAAACAAACCGACATTCAAGAAATGTATATTAAGATATCAGGATACAAACTAAGAGACTTTTGGATGAACGACATCAATTAAATGTAAATAACTATTATAGTCTCCTAGGAGACAAAAAATTCATTTACATTAAATTTTAAAAAAATATATTTTATTTAATTTAAATGAATCTATTTACACTAGTACTTTTAGCGACTTTATCTTGGGTTACTTTTTCTGTTCTCAATGAATTAGCTTCGGCTAAGGACGGTAAAGGCTGCTGTGAAACTAAAGACTGCGGAAAAAGTTTTTTCGATACAGTATTTTGGTGGACCTATTTAACAATATCGATTTCTGTAACTATTTACATTCTAGTAAAGATTTACCAGGACATTCCTTTGCCGTTACCAGGTAAGTCTGTAGCAAAGGTTGCACAAAAGGTTGCAGAAAAAGGAACTGAGATGGCGTTTGGTCTCTAAGTTGTAAAAGTATTATTAATTTCTAGTATAACAGGGGCGTGGTCGCTGGCTAAAGGAATTCCTTCATAGTTTTCTCCAATGTGTTTAAGGCATCTACTGGCAATTTGATTAAATTTAAAATTCTTAGTGAAGAAATAATCAAGTCTCCAGCCTTTATTTCGATTGCGTGTTATAGCCATACCATTTTCTTTGCGTTGACGAGGATCCCACCATGTATAAATGATGTCGTCATCTTTCATAGCATCACTGTAGCCAATTGTTTTTAGATTGGCATAAAATTCTAACTCGTGTGGATAAATCCCGGGACATTCTGGTACTTTTGTTCTATCAAAGTGTGTAGACACCGCTACATTTAAATCGCCACAGAATACAACCGGTTCTGTTACATTATTTAAATAGTCTATAATTGCATCCATGAAAGAAATTTTATTATTGTAATTTGTTCCGCTATTTGGCGCGTAAACCGTAATACATTTAAAAGTTTCAAAATTGATTATTATAACTCTACCTTCTGTATCGTCGTAGCCTGGAAGTTCAGTTGAAATGTCTATTACATTCAAATTGTCTTTATAAAAAACTGCTGTACCAGAATATCTATCCGGTGCTCTTGCATTCGTCATCTTAGACTCATTAAAAAAAGATTTATACCCTGGTACGGTTATCTTTTGTGCATTAATTACACTACATCTCGTTTCTTGGATGCAAAAAATGTCAGGGGCGCGTTCGTCGAGTAATTTCTTAAAAGGACTATTGTCTTCGGGCGAAATTGATTCGTCTTTTTTGAGTTTTGAACTTATTTTTTCATTAAAAATTCTAGATCGAATACCATTGACGTTCCACGTGATTATCTTCATTTATTATGAATTTATAACTGATATTTTTAATATCGATATTTTTTTGTAATTATTTAATAAGTTTATTCATTTTAAAAAATAATTCTACATCCGTTTCGGTTTCTGTAAATTTAAGAGGTCTTTGGTCGGGCGGATTCCATAATTTAGTTATTAAGTTGTAAGCAGTTTTCCATTTTTCAGACCCCTCTGTTAATATACATATACAATGGCAATGTTTTACGATGATATCATTTAATTCTGTTATCATATTAATAAGTTTTATATAAGAAGACAGGGGAAGTTCGTGTTCTTTTTTACAAATTCCTAAATTTATAAATAAGTAATAACTTAAAGAATTATCTTTGATGTATATCCAAGTATTCTTAAAATATTCTAAAAATTCTTGAAATCCAGATTCATTGTAAGGTACATCTGCTACTAAATTAACGCTAAATATAAATTCATCCGGGTTTAATTTAATATTAAATGCCTCTCTGTCTATTATAGTTATTTCAGTCATTTAATATTAAATGTTTAATTTATTTTTGATAATATTGCGCAAATATTACGTTTTTATAAGGTTATTAAGATATTTTACATTATATGTAATTGTACTGTGAGTGATGACAGGAACACTACTAGACGACATTTGGCAGCAGGTTTCAGAAATGAAAGAAAACGAATACACTACTATATTAGACAACTGTATGTGTCATCATTTAAATATACAGTATGATCAACGAGAAGGCAACAAAATATGCACGGACTGCGGAGAAGTTCTATCTTGTAAGATATATGAAACGTGTGAATGGAATAATTATAAATCCGAAGACGGCGCATTTGGAGTGTCTTCGCAACGCGGAGATCTTTATATATCAGATAATCCATATGAGATAGGAGGAACTATACCAGGTTTTCATAAAAGTAGTTTAGCAATGAGAATACATTTACAACAGACATTTAGCCATAAACAAAAAACTTTTTGGAAAATTTCAGAAAAGTTTCAAAATTACTGTAATTTATTAAAAATCCATGAAAGCGTTTTACCGACTGTTAAAGATATGTGGCATGTTTGTATGGAATCTGGCACATTAACAAGGGCTTCTGTAAGAAATGGGTTGATATCTGCATGTTTGTATTACGGTTGTATACATAATAATCTTCCTGTTGATAGGCAAAAACTCATCGACATTACAGAAGGCAATCAAAAAGGATTTTTAAAAGGAGAAAAAATATACTTAGAGATAATGGAAACACATAAGGTGTATAATTCACTGGGGAAGCAAAAAATAGACATTAAAGAAAATGATACATTTGTAAAATTTTGTAATATATTAGAACTACCTTTTAAGACCTGTCATATCTGCAATGAACTTTATACAAAATGCTTGGATAGACTTGACTCTGTAACGCCTAAATCTATAACCGCAGGTATACTGTTTTATGTAGTTAAAAATAAACTTAAACTTAAACAACCTTCTAAGGCTAAGATATCGACCACTGTTAACGTTTGTATCCCAACGATAAATAAAGTAGTTTCAATTCTTGAAACAATTTCTAATTAATAATTAAATGTACATTCTTTGCGCTTTATTTTCATTTATACTTCAAACCCCTACTGTATTTTACAAAACAAATGCTGTTCCGCGAGCAGTAGTGTCTCTAGAATCGGATTTAATACATTCTTTAGAACCTCCTTCGGGAGGATCTTTAAAGCTTTTAACCCATTTAAATGCAGCAGGTTGGTCTTACAACTGGTTAATGTATATTTCAGCAGAAGACACTATAGATTTTGATGAGCACTACTATATGGATTATTTTAATATGAGAGGTCTTTGTAATATATACACAAATTCTAATTTTTTTTATCTTGGGTATTACCCGGATGGTGTTCATTGTAGAGAAGGACCAATGTACATTGCTTTATTTGAACTAATACATTCTAAAAGAATATTTAATTGTAAAATAATAATAGAAAATCCTCATTACACGTTCTTAAATTCTACTTTAAAAGAATTCAAAGATGACGTAAAGTATTTAACAGACACTGCATTTGTATTTTTTAAATACTCTGATTTAAAAAGAGAAGGACAAATGAGGTACTACCTAGAATGGAATTACCAAATTAATTAAAATATTATATTATTATAATATAAATGGCTGATCCAAATGTTTTAGATTTAGGACACGTGCTCGCTATGAGATTTGGTGAAAATATATCATTGCTAACTAACATAGATAAACTCAAATATTTTATAGGGTTTAGATTACTAATTTATTGTGATGAATGTCATGATTTTTTAGGACCGAGAACAGGTTGGGATAAAAATATTAGACAGCAGTTTTATGAAAAAAAGAGAGATCAAGTTTATACTGACATCGCGTGGTATATTAATTCTCTTGGAGGACCAAGTGCTATTAATTCTAATGGAACAGAGGCATTTTATACTATGTACAAAAATAAATTACTAATAAGCTGGGCGCGAAGTAAACACACTACCCCGGCGGCGCTTAAACAAGATTACATATCATCTGAAGAAATGTCAAAAAAGGTTACCGATTTTGTAATAGTGAATATTTTTAAATTAAAACCGTTGCCGTTATCTAAAATATTAGGATGCGGGTTTGAATTTGATATTTATAAAACTGCGGCTATATTAACTTATTTGAATACAGAACATAGCGGCGGTGCTACATGGAAAACAGGGGAGGCGCTTAATCTATGCGTTGATATGACATTAAAGGGTAGAAATTTAATGCCTTTTTATCATATAATTTTTAAAGATTATTTTAGAAGAAAATCTCAAAAAGAATGTAACCAGGATAGCATCGCAAATATTATACAATACGGGTTTCGATCTTCTGAGCCTATTGTTAGCGAATCGGCTATAAAATTTGTACAAACCCCTGCTCAACAATTTGATTCTGCAGGTTCAGATGCTATTGAAAAGTTATTACAAATTGATGAAACTAACATCACTAACTTCACAGATCTTACAGGATTACGAGGCGATGCTGGGTTTACTTTAAATTTTTTTGGTAGTACTATTATACAATACAAATTTACAAATCAATCCGATGAGAGAGCTGGCGTAGATTTAACTATAGGTAGATTTTTTTCTATTGATTTACTTTCTACAATCACGAATGAGACAAGAAATAGCAATATCAGTAGCGTTTCAAAAATAGCAGAAAGCATGATAAATGAAACATCTATTTTAAGTAAAAAAGAGCTTTCTATGTCTATATTTAAAACAATGGGAGATTTTTTACAGATAGTATCATCTATTCAAATCAATAAACTCGTTGGAAACTTTGGCTTTATAACTGGAGATATAATTTGTGGAAAAATTGCTTCTTTATTCATTAAAAGTGCTTATTGTGAACTTGAAATACCAGATGATCCTTTTGCAGGAATATCTATATATCTATCAGATTCGCAGATAATTGCATTTCAAAAAATAAAACCAGATATTTTAGCTATATTACAACAAATACTTACATCGACTGCGTTATCTCAAGATATTTTATCTACCTTTGAAGAAGATCTTCAGTTGAACGAAAATGATTTAACAGGTTTTCAACAAGCCTTTGAAGACCAGCGTAGAAAACGTGGTCGCGGAGCTTTCGGTAAAAACCCCAAGTCTAATAAGATAAAACACATGCCTATAGAACAACTTAAAAGTAAACTTAAAAGCATCGGGATAAACGTTACTAAAATTACAAGGTCTGGAAAAAGACTTCCATTGACTCGTAAGGAACTTGAAAGAAAAGCGGTTATGTTTAAAAATTTACAACTTCGCGCAAAGAAAATGGGTATAAAAATTATGTACAAGTCTAGAACAAGGGGATACGTTTATAAAAGTTATAATCGCCTGATGAATGAAATCGAAAAGACAAAGACAAAACGGGCTTCTAAACGGGTTTCTAAATTTGGCTGACCCGCGCGAGAGGAAGAATCTCGCTTTGGCTGAGGTTCTCGCAAAAAGTGGTAAATAATTTGCTTTGTAAATTCGAAATGAAGAAATACAATTAAATAAATTTTTGTATTTCTGAGAAAAGAATTTAAACTAAATTTAAATCTAACTCAATTATAAAACAATGCACCTAAGTTCTCCGTTGGGATTTTTAATTATGATATTCTATTCATTATTAACCTTTTTTATAGGACCATATTTAACGATGCCTTTTCTTGAGAGTGGTCCGGAAAACTGTGTAGCAGGATTTACAGTAGGCTTTGCTATATCAGTATTTTTATGGTTAAAATTTGGAAAAAATTTGGCTTAAAGCAGTGTAAAAATTTATAAAATTAATATATGTTTATCATAATAATACACATGGCTTGTTTGCAATATTATTATGAAAACCCAGAAGACGCAGAAAAATATAAGATAAACTGTAGCGGTAAAGTATTTGAAAATTTAGATGACATTGAAAAATTTAATAATAAAGACTTATTAGAATTTGTCGAACGCGAGTACTCGGGTAAAGCATTCCCTGAAAATTCGCCATTTGAATTTAAAGATGATTATATACAATTGTCAAATAATGAAATCTGTAAAGCAACTGATATGTCGCTTGCTCCGCAGCAGAAATTTATGGGGCAGATTATGGGACCGGAGTCTAATTTTAATAATATGTTAATTTTTCATGGTCTTGGTTCCGGTAAATCTTGTACCAGTATAGTAATCGGCGAGGCTCTTAAAAACGCAAGCAATCAACGGCTTCTTTTTGTCGTTCCCGCTCCTCTTGTAGATCAATACTACGAAGAAATATCAGGTGAAATAAGAAATGGTAAGTTTTTTTCATGTCCTTCATTTTGTTTAGTAAGAAACGGCGGAAAGGAAGAAAGAGACTTTTATGTATCCCAGGCTAAAAATTCCATTCTTATAGCCAAGATGAGAAAATACACCTCAGAACAAGAAAAATTATATGATATTCAAAGGATAATAGACTCAGGGGATAACACTCCTGCAACTGCCAAATTATTTAAAGACCAAGAAAATAGAATGAATATTGTTAAAAGAGACCTAAACAATTATCAAAAAGATCTCCGCGGAAAAATAATACGAACTTTTGAAATAGTAACACATCAGACTTTCATAGAATCTATTTATAAAACCGGTAAAAATGGACAATTAATAAAAGGTTCTAGACTTCTAGAAGACTCTGCTCTTTTTCATGAAAATGGTCTTCTAATTATCGACGAGATTCAGCGACTTATAAGCGAAGGTGGTATATTCTATAAAAAACTATATAACGCAGTAAAATATTATTTTCACCCAAAGTTAAGAATGGCAGTCATGTCTGCTACTCCAATATACGATAATCCATATGAACTTGCTTTAACCATTAATTTATTAAGACCAAGAGTTCCTTTCCCAATCGAGAAAAAAGACTTTTATAATTTTTTCGTAGGAGAATACAACGACGATAAATGTGTACCATCTAAAAGTAGTAAATCGTGGGTATCAGAAGATTCGTGTATAATAAATAAAGAACTTATTAAATTTATATGCTCTGGTTATGTTTCTTATTTCAAAGGAGGTAATCCTAATGCATACCCATATAAGCGTATAATAACAATGGAACATACGTTTTCCGCACAACACAAACTTGAATACATTAATGCTCTAAAGTCAGATGTTTCAAAAGATAAAAACTTTGGTAAAAAATCGACTGGAATAGGCGCTTATGAAAATGTACTTCTTGGAAATTATGAAACCGAGTCAGATGACAAGGTATCAGGTATGTACGTCACTACCCAGCAGTATTCAAATATATTTCTTCCAAAGATAGGAGAAAACATAAATAAGACTCTCGCTGAAAAAAGACAGGCTCTTCAAACATTTAAGACTTCATTAATGGCTATGAATTTTCAAACCACAACAGATATTATTAATTACATCAAAGTTTATTCTAGTAAATTTGCATCTATAATAGAATTAACGCTTAATAGTCCCGGTCCTGTTTTTATATTCTCAAATTGGTTAACATACGGAGTAGAACCTCTTGCTATAATTTTAGAAGCATGCGGACTTACCCAGTTTGACCGCGAAGATCGCGGAAAAGGCAGGTATTTCATATGGAGTTCTGAGACCAAAACAAAAGATCGCGACGGAACTTTAATCAAGAAAGCGAGAAATACATTTAATTCAAATGAGAATAAAGATGGAAGTCTATTAAAGGTAATCCTTGGAACCCGTTCTGTTATGGAAGGAGTATCTTTTAAAAATGTAAAACAGGTACATATAACAGAGCCTTGGTGGAACGAATCTAGAATAGAACAAATTTTAGCACGTGCTTCGCGTTATTGTAGCCATTCTAGTTTACCTATAGATGAACAATATGTAGACATTTACAGACACTATAGTGTACTACCGACAACTGGAGGAAGAGACGAAGACGTCGCGGCAGTCTTAGGTGAAATAGGAAATCCAGACTGGCAAGGTTTATCTACATACGGTATAGATCAAAAAATGTTGATGTCTTCTTTGAAAAAATATTCAATAAATAATGAATTAGAACTGGTACTAAAGAGTTGTGCTATAGACTCCGAAATAAATAAAAATGGAAATATAATACGTCTTGAAGAACATGTTATACCGTTAAAAACGGGCATGTATAAAATTTTTTATAAGAACCCTTCTAATGGAAAAATGTACATTCGGGAAGGTATTCCAGAAAATGTAACATTTGTTAGTGTTTACAATAGAGACTATAGTTTTCCAAATAAAGACTTTCCTGTCAAATTCACCGAGGCTTATCAAAATGAAACTGGAGACATCGTTGCTTACCCTGATCCAGAAATTTTAACAGAGCCTACTGTAAATATAGACTTAAATGTAAAAGAAAATATTGAACCCTGGAAATCCCCCGACACATTTAAAAATTTAGAAATACCAGATGATATAAGAAATTACATGTCCAATCTTTATAAAAACTACAATTTATTACCTATTTTACGTAAAAACTATTTCAATCAATCTGGAACTTCTAAAATACAATTCAGAGAAGATCCTGCAAAAAGATTTAAGTTAATTAAATGCATTAAGGAACTTTCGGTTCAAAATCTAGTATCAAGTTCAATTAAAAGGGAAATTGCACAAGAATTTAACAAGGAATCGCAAAAACAAAAGGTAAATCAAAAGGTACTAGATTTAATTTATAGATACAAGGTTTATCCAGAGTCTTACTTAGAAGAACTTCTTGAAATAGCCGTAAATAATCCTGAATCTATTAACCAAACTCTTAAAAGCGTATCTCAAACGAGCAATTAAAATATAAAAATAAAATGTAATTATAAATATAAATGAGTGCAGAAACATTAAAATTCTTTGAAGATAAAAACACGGAAGAAATTATAAATTGGATGTTAAGCAATCTTTCAGAAGATCAAATAAGAATGTGTCTTGATCAATCTGGAATACCTGACACTTCTGTAATTAAAGGAAAAGGAAAGGAACCGGTTGCAGCAGCATCTGCATCGTCTAGTTCAGCACCAGTTGCGACAATGACTTTACCAGATGGCAGTCAAAAACAACTTCAACCAGGGGAAGGAACATCTTCTGAACCAGTTAAACCTAAAGAAACCAAAAAAGATATGATATCTCTGTTTCTAAAAAGATACAGAGATATGTGTTACAATCACGGCATATTAGTTAAGTCAGTTACTATCGAAAAGCGACCAAAAAAAGACAATCCAGAAGAAGAGGAAAAAATAGTTAAAATAGAATTTTACCAATTTAAGGAAATTGACGAAGATGAAGTCGTAGTTTCACCCGGTTCTGGCCAGGGGGATATAGGATGGGTAAAAAAAATTGTTTCTCCATCTGAATACTCTAAGTTATGTAAAGGGAGTCCCGGAGAAGAAACCAAAGACACTTTTGAAACACTTAAAAGCGAAGAACCAGAAAAATTTTTAAATGCACCACCCGAGGTACTTGAGACTTCTGCTAATTACACCGAGAGTGGTTTAGTACCTCCGATACCTGTTCCAGTTTCTGCTCAGATTGAAGTAACACCGGAACCTACCCCTGTCGCCGAAGCAGAACAGGTTGAGATTACCGAGCCTATGTTAAAAGCCTTAAAAATACAACAAAAGTCTTCAAGTTTCTTAAGAGAATCTTATCCGGATTTATTTTCGAAAGGTTTAACAATGTACCCAGTGTTTATTTATAATTCGGATAAAAACCAGGTTTTACATTTAACAGCACAGGTACAAGACGGTAAATTAGTACTTGTTCAAGATTCTACTAATAAAGGTTTATTGAATACTAAATTTAAAAATATAACAGAAGGAATTAAATTAGCAATTGATGCAGGGTTGTACACACCGTCTGGCGATATGCAAAATGAATTCAATGAAGCACAGAAAGATATCCCGCAGGATATTACATTTAGAATAAGCAAAATTTACGACCCTATAAGACTACAGGGTTATACTTATTTTGGAACTTTAGAAGACGAAGACATTGACATTGACACTGACATTGACATGATGGATTTCGGAGAACTTGACTCAATGGCATTTGGTACATTTGACATGGACGACATGTCTAATTTACAAGAAACTAAAGAAATACCAACTGTAGTAGGCACGCCTGTAAAACAATTTTCTACAAAAAGTAAAAAAATTTCTGATATGACTATTCCAGAACTAGAAGAAAGAATGAAAATCCGTTTTGGACCTCAGTATGTAAAGGATTATAAACCTGAAAAATACGTAAATTCTCTTGGTGTAACAAACGTGAGATATGTTAAACGCGAAGATTGTTCAAAATGTCCGGGATACCCATCTGAAGAAAAACCAAAATTTACAGGGTTTGGAGTTAAACCTTCTCTAAATTCTGAATTAAATGAAAACGAGTTTGGTGCAGATTCTGACGAAGAACTACTCTTTGATTAGCGTCTTCTTCTAGAAGGTTTCTTTTTAGAAATACCAGTCAATTTAAATTCATCCGTAAGAGATGAAACGCCCCCTGAAAGAGACATTTCCTCAATTTCGTTAAATAATATCTTAGCATTATATTCGTCTGCCATTTTAACTAATTCCTTTTGTCTCTCTAACTGCGCAGTCGTTTCTTCGCGGTATCTATAATTATACTGCATGATTAATCTTTTAAAATTTTCTTTTAGTATAGCCCCCCACGCGTCATTTATTTTATTGACGCACCTGTGAAAAATTTCAGGATTATTTATATTATCATCGAGTATTTTTTTAAAAAGGGGTACCTCTTCTCTTATACGAGGATCTACGCGTTCAGTGCCGAATATATTATAATTCATAGATTCTACTATGTTTCTAGCAGATATTTCCATTATACTATACAATTATATTATATTTTATATTAACGTTAATTATTTTTAGCAATTCTCGTATTAATTAATAAATTAAAATAAAATGTTATGTAAAACGTAAGATGCCGGTATTCTCTGTACATAGAACAGTAAGGCCAGGGCCTAAAGTTGAACCAGAAGTTGAACCAGAAGTTGAACCAGAAGTTGAACCTGAACCAGAAGTTGAACCAGAAGTTGAACCAGAAGTTGAACCTGAACCAGAAGTTGAACCAGAAGTTGAACCTGAACAAAAAGTTGAACCTGAACCAGAAGTTGAACATGAGTCTGAACAAAAAGTTGAACCTGAACCAGAAGTTGAACCTGTAAAACCAAAGAAAAGACAGACAAAGAAAAGACAGACAAAGAAAAAGTAAACTTATTTTACAGAAAAAAAATTAAGTTAAAAATTTCAATTGAATTTTTAATAAATATGAATTCACTTGAAATTTCTTATATTGGTGCTGCATGTGGTAAAAATAAATACGAACCAAGGGATAAAATATTACTTCTTTTATTATGCAGAGAATACAAAGACATCTACAAAAATATATTTTTTGAAAACGGGACATTTGTTTTAATAAAACAAGATGAGAAAACATACGATAAAGAACTTAAAAAAATATACTCTGAGTATAAAAAAGATATTTCTAACCCAGATGAATTTAATAAAGTAAAAGAAGAAATTAAAGATAAACTAAAAAGTGAGAATAAAGACTTATCAGACAAAGATCTTAAACACGCAGCCGATTTTTTAGACAATTCTTTAAAAAAAGACTGTGGTACAAATAATGAACAGAAAATTATAAAGAAAATGAAATACCAAAAAGGAAATAATAGAATGTATTACTATTCTGAAAATAATTGGACTATAAAAGGATTTCATGATGCGACGGATAATGACGTCGTCATAGAAATTAAAACAAGGATGAGACAGAATAATGTAAGAAAAAATGAATACGACCTGTACCAATTATTTGGATATATGCTTTCTATGGGGAAAACGAAAGGTAAAATAGTACAAAAATTTAATAAGAGTATCTATGATTCAGATACGGAGTCTGATAAAGAATACGGGGTTGTAGACATTTCCATTCCAAAGTGGAAAGAAAAATTCGAAACATTTAAAGAAGAACTCAACGAATTCTTTGAAGAAATAAAAGAGTATAAAAATAAAACTTTTGATACTGAAAGTGTTATAAGAAACGAAGAAAAACCAATTGCTTGTTTTGACATCGATGGGTTACCACACAATGTTAATCCAAAATTTGAGAAAATAGTTAATACACTAATTTAGTCTTTCCCTTTGTACTTATAATATTTATCTCGGGTTTAGCATCTTTACGTTGTATTATTTCTAATGCTTGTAGAGTTTTACTTGAAAGAGTACCTCCGAACGCTCTCGAGAGAGATATATCAGTTCTTATTAATGTATTATTACAAGCAGAGTTTATTTCTTTGAATCTAGAATGACCCATAACTACATAATTTGCACCTTTAAAGAATTTTAATTGTTTATCAAATTTAGAACACTCTTTCTCATCAAAAACTTTAGATTTGGAATACAATCTCGAAAATACAGGGTTATCTTCATTCATTTCTTCTAGATAAGGAGGTATTTTACCTTTACCTTGTAACCACATACTGGTTTCATTATTTATTTTAGAAATATTTACTTTACCAGTGTTAGAATCTATACCGCTTTTAATTAATTTATCAGTTAGAGACCCATGAACAAATAAAAATTCTCCTAATTGTAATACCAATGGTCTTGTACGACCAATTAAAGAACCACCGATACCTCCGGGTATTAAAAATTTAACCCTATCTATATTGTAAACCTTTTTAAATTGTTCCATGTCCTTTGTTTTAACATATTCTCTTAAAAAGTCTTTATCATTTTGTAGATAATATGGGTATAATTCATGATTACCTATTAAAGAAATAACTCTTCCATTAAATTTTTTAGCCTGAGAATCTAACTCTAATATAAGTTTAATTATCTCTACTTCGCCGCTTTCTTCAAGAAAAGATTTTTCTATTTTAGCATCCGGTCGTTTACCATCTAATGTATCCCCCAATTGTATCAAATATGTATCGCCTCCTATCCATTCTAATTTATTATTTACTAAATTACACATTAGGAGCACCTTTATAAAAATTTTATAATCACCGTGAATATCACCCACTGCTATTATTTTATTGTACATCATATTATAATTACGATATATTATAAATTTGTATAATAAATTTGTATAATAAATTTAAATGTCAAATATTTCAGCAAGGGCTTCGTCTTGGGGCAATCCTACAATAATTTGATTTTTTGAAATTATAGTAGGAAATAAAGCTTGTCCGAAATCAAATAATTTTTTCGTTTCGTTAATTATACTTTCTCTCTCTTCGGTTGTTAGACTGCTAAATGTATCATCCAATTTAAAACTGTCTCGGTCTGATACATCTATAATCGTGTACTTATTCTTAGCACTTTTGATTTTTTCCTTTAATTTTTTACAATAGGGACATGTCTCCTGAGACAATATTACTATACAGTCAGATTCTATGTTAATCTCTGATTCGATTGGTTCTTCAATTGGGGGTGGACCCTCGTTTATTTTAAAATCTAGATGTATTCTGTATAATAGAAATAAAGTTACAAGGATAATTACGCCAGATACGATATAGTTTAACATTTACATTACATTACATGTTATATTAAATTTTACATATTTTTACACAAATTAGAAAATTTAACTATTTAAATTATGAGAATGAACGTTCTAGTTATAAACGACATTTCTTGGGACAACTTCGCTATCGTTTCTAAAAGACTTAATCCAAGTTCTATAGGTTCTGAATACAGAATAAATTATTTTTATGGAAAACACATGAGTTACATAAGTAATATATGCCAACAAAATAACTTACACCTGATAAGACGATCGCTATTTGAAGAAAACACAGAAAAAAGTATAGAAGAATCTTTTAAATCTGTTAGATTTTGTATTATATTTCATAATTTTATAGAGTACAATACAATCAGTTCTTTGTATATAGAATTATGTAATAAAAATAACATTCCCTATTTTATAGTTTCAGAGCACTGCGAACGTTTTTTCTTAAACGGAGAATACATAACAAAATCTAAATTTAAATCATGTGTCAAAAAAATAAACTTTGAAGATAAACACATTATCATAGAAATACCACCAGGGATTAATTTTAAAAGTACAAGATTATGCCTTAAAGAAATCGAAGAGGTTAAAAATAATCTAAGAAAGAATTACGGAGTTTTAAAGAAGAAAAAAGAATCTCGAAAAATAATTCAAATCGTTTAAAGAGTGTATTCCTTTGCAAAATGAATACCTTTTTTATACATGTCTATAATTAGTTTTTTATCGAGTTTGTCTAATTTAAAATAAGTACTTATGTCAATTTTATTGTCACATTCAATTATATAAGTACTTCTAGGTTTCACCCTGTTGAACACAGAACACATTATATTCGTTGCATAAGACTCAATGTTTTTAGAATTTAAGATTATACTGTAGCCGCAAATGTATACATCACTTGGCGGAGAACCGTATAAATTTTTACAACAACCATCAACGTATTTATCATCGTTTATTATAATAGGTTTAAATAAAAAGGGTATACTCATAGACGCCTTCAAGGCGTCTTTTAATTTAACTTCCGGGAATTCATTATTATTTAAATTTACATAGACATTTTTAGTCAAATTCGTTGCATAAATATTTACACTAATATTGTATTTATCAGAAAATTCTTTGAGAGTTATTTCTTCGTGATTGTATTCCCATAAAAACCCAACTAATGCATCAAGTAAAGTATCATTAACTATAAAATTATCGGACATAAGATTATTAAAGTCATATTTAACAACTTCTTGAAGATCCAAATCTAAAAATTTAGCAAGTATACTCTTAGGATTAAAACCCGACACGTATAAACATCCTATTAGAGAACCTATTGAGCAGCCATAGAAATTTTTAAGATCTAATAGTTTATTTTCATGAATGTACTCAAGGGCTCCGATAAATATTACTCCAGAGTAACCACCTCCGCCTATAAAAAGGTCATTCATTTACCTATATCATAGGTTTTTAAAACAAGAATGTTTACGTACTTTGGTGTAAAACTTTGTAGGTAATCGTCTTTAACTTGCCAATTTATATGATGCCCTCTGTCGCGGGTCAAAGAATGCGCAAGTTCGTGAAAAAGAGTTGATATTATTTCAGTTTCTGGATACAACTTACCGGTAGAATCATACAATTTAATTCCTATCTCTCGACCTTTATCATAATTCCAACCAAGTATATTCGGATCGTTGTAAACTAATTCTTTAAAAGATGTGTTTTGTAATCTTTCTCTTAATAGTATTCCGTCTTCGGTATTTATACTATAAGATAAATGTATAGAAATGTCTCGCAATATGTCAATAAGTTCAGCGGAATGAAGATTTCTTGCCCTATACATTCTCCCCGATTTAGTTCTATAAGACACAGAGCAAGGTCTTGTTATTAAAAATAGTAAAAAAATTATAAAAATTATAATTATAATATTCATTTAGTATTAATGTTAGAAAAATTATTATTATTTTTGGGATTAAAATCGTGGAATATAGACATCTGTTTAATCAAAAAAAATATAATAAATGATAAATTTCTAAAACCAAATAAAAATATAAAATCTATTAATCTTTTGAAATTATTAGAAGACGAAACTCCTTCTCCAAAATTAAATTTATATAAAATTAATAAATGTAGAAAACCGGACATTTTATGGAAAATATTTGCTACATTTTACACAATGTATTTCTTGTTAATAAACTGTATTCTTCTTATTCAACCGGTTTATACATTAATTATGTTCTCAAACGATCCTTCAAAAATAAAATATTTAACGTCTTTTTTCTTACACGTAAATTTATTTATAATACACATATGGTGTAAAATGTATTTTAAGACAAATCATATCGAGAATATATTAATATGTAAAAAATTTAAAACAAGTATGATAATTTTGTCAAGCGCAGTTTCAATGATGATAAATTTTGTAGACATAAAATCTTTTTATAATGAATATCATTGGTTAAACCTTGTGAATAATAATATCGTGTTCTTTTCTGTAATTTCTATAGAATGGATATATTCAAGACTTATTTTATTTTTATTTGTGTATACATTTATGTTTGTAATTAACAATCATGTATTAAAACTTAAAAAAATTAAGAATCAGATTAAAGCGAACGAATTTGATTTTGAAGAAAATATATGCCTTAGTAATCTAATTTCTACTATAGCAAAAACAAAAGACGAAATTGAAAAAACTATAAATTTATTTAATGGAATTATATCTTATACTACTATTTTAGGAGGTATATCTATTGCAGTATTCATAAAAGATGTGTTTCCTAGTGGACTTACTAATAATTTTAATTTTGAGGACCATGATAGATACCTGTTACACCCGATTATATTGTACATCTGTAATCAAATTGCATTATTAATTAATATGTCTAGATACTCTTATTCACGGGGAGACATCCTACATTTCATAAAATCAATAGATTTTATTAATCGATTTTTGACAAGGATGTCTACAGAAAAAATAATTAAAAAATCAAATGGAAATTTAAACTTGGTAACCCTTAATATAATCGAAGATTCTGCTACTACAATAGATTGGCTAATACTTGGTAATATGCTATCAGAAAAATGGCTTGATTTTACAATATTTGGTATATCAACATCGGATGGTAAACTAATAAAACAAAGTATAACTATAGGCGGTACGATATTATTCGCTGTAAGTTTTTTACAAAATAATAATTAATTTAAAACAAAAATACATTTAAATGTAACTATGGATACATTCGTCAGAGGGTGGAAAGATGTCTCAGAAAGAAAAACATTATCTTATCAGATTCTTTCATGGGAAGCGTGCGACGAAGAAATTGAAAATTTTGATTCTGACAATGAAGGAAATCCAGATATAAGATATCACATTTATTCATTTGGTGTTGATGAATATGGAGAATCTGTTTGTGTGAGGTTTGAAGGATACAAACCTTACTTTTTTGCATGTATCCCAGATAAACTTCAAAAGACTTTCGATAATTTTAAGAAAAACGAAGTTGAGCGTTTCATTCGTAATAAACTTTTCAGGAATCGTGATGATCTTGAATCTGTAAGTATAGTATCCAGAATTAAATACAAAGGTTTTACAAATGAAACTCAATGCAAATTCCTTAGATTTGTATGTAAAAACTTGAACACTTTTAATCGTATTAAGTACATTCTAAATCCGAAGGATAAAAGTAAATTACCAAAGATATCAAGCGTATTTCATAACGAACCAATTAAGTTTGAATTGTACGAGTCTAATATAGAACCTTATCTTAGATTCACTCACAAAATGGAAATCCAGATGGCAAACTGGGTTACTGTTAAGAATATAACAAAAGACGTTGAAATGTCAAGGTGCCAAAATAGCTACATTGCAAATTATGCATCAGTCAAAAAACTTGATCGTCAGGAAACATGTAATCTTACACTTGGATCTTGGGACATCGAGGCTTTTTCGCATTCAACACGTTATGAAAACAAGAATGATTTCCCTGATCCAACTAATGAAAAAGATATAATCACACAAATCGGAACAAGTTTATATAAATTTAGCACAAAAGAATCATTTAAACATGTAGTTACTATTAAAAGTCCTATAGACAACGACTGCGACCCTGTAGAAGGCATCTGCATTGAAACATATGATACAGAGAAAGATCTTATAATTGGTTGGGTTAAATTTATAATAAAAGTAGATCCAGACATTTTAGTTCAATATAATGGTTATGATTTCGATTGGAAATACGTTTGTGCACGTGCAAAAGTTCTTGGTATTGAATATGTACTTGAAAATCTTAGTAGGATCGAATCAAAACCTGCGCAATTACACGAGGATCAACTTAATACATCCGCGTATGGAGACAATACTATGAAATATCTTAAGATGTATGGCGTAACACAGTTTGATCTTATGTTTATAATCAAGAAAGAACACAAACTAGAATCTTATAAACTTAATGCAGTCGCAGAACACTTAACTGGAGATAAAAAAGACGATCTTAGCCCAGCAGACCTTTTTAATTATAACACATCAACCAAGGACAAGATGGCGCTTGTTGTGAAGTATTGCGCGCAGGACACCTGGCTTCTCATAGATCTTATACTTAAACTTAGAATCGTAACAAATATGATCGGTATGGCTAATATCACGATGGTTCCGATGCAATACATCGAACTACGTGGTCAACAAATCCGCGTACATACACAAATTGCATATGAAACAAAAAAAGAAGGTTATTTAATTCCAGCGGTTGATTATAAACCTAAGGACGCAGATGTCCCGGAAGAGAAATTTACTGGCGCAACTGTTTTAGAAGCAACACCGGGTGCTCACTTTGAACCTATAGCGGGTCTTGATTTTGCAAGTCTATATCCAAGTATAATGATTGCTCATAATTATGACTATGCAACAATAGTTGAAGACCCCATGTTTGATAATCTTCCAGGAATTGAATACTTTGATATGAATTGGGAAGAAGATGACACTGATGTAGATGGTAATGAATTTAAACGCCCAGTAAGTGTAAGGTTTGTACAAAATAAAACAGGTATTATGCCAAAGATTCTAGATCGTCTTTGGAAAGAGCGTAAAGCTATTCGTAAACAAATGAAAACACTTTCACCGGACGACAATCTTTACGCAGTACTCAATGGTGTACAACTTGCTATCAAAGTTTCTATGAACAGTATCTATGGTTTTACAGGTGCAAGATATGGTCGTCTTCCAAATAAAAAGATTGCTGCGGCGGTTACGGCGTGTGGTCGAGAAATGATTGCTCATTCTAAGAAATGCGCAGAAGAATGGTATGACTGCGAAGTAGTATACGGAGACACCGATTCTATTTATGTAAAGTTCAAAAGCGATCTCAAAGGACAAGACCATATGAACTATGTTTTCAAAGTAGCACCGGAATGCGCAGATCGCATTTCAGCGACATTCAAGAAACCAATCGAACTAGAGTTTGAAAAAGTTATGTATCCATTTATACTCTACTCAAAGAAACGTTACGCAAGTTTATTCTGGACTAATCCACTTAAGTATGATTACATTGATTACAAGGGTATTCAAGTAGTTCGTCGAGACAATTGTACATACGTAAGAGAAAATTCAAAACAAATTTTTGAGTACATTTTCCTTAACGACAAAGTATTAAATTACAATTTCGAAACAGTGGATGAACTCATCGAGACAAGCCAAGAGTTTGCTAGGTCTAAGATTCGTAAATTAGTTGATGCAGAAGTTCCGATGAAAGAACTTATGCTTTCTAAGAGTCTGCGAGCAGGTTATGCATTTGATCGCAAAGTAATCTGCAATGGCTGTACAAAAACATACTACGAATTGAATGTCATCGGTAAGAAAGAAATGGACATTACTGTACTTCACAAACTCGTTAACAAAAATAAGACACATGTCGAAGAATTTATGGAGAATGAGCACATGTGTCCTAATTGTAAAAAAATGCAGTCGTTTTCTAGATGCCCTGCTAATATTCCACACGTTGCTCTTTCTAGAAAACGCGAAGAGCGCGATAAGATGGACAGAGTTGCGTCGGGTGATCGCATTTCATATCTTTTTGTTACTTACGAAGGTTCGCGACAGTTTGAAAAAGTTGAAGACCCGGCTTACGTCATTAAGAATGCTATACCAATCGATTACGTGTATTATTTCGAACACCAGTTCAAATCCGCTATTCAAACTATATTTGAGCCTATGATGGAAGATGTTTCTGAACTTTGGAAAGACCTTATTCCGGAAAAGGTCAAAAAGACTCGTAAGAAGAAAACGGCTTAAAAATAATGTAAATGTATAATTATACTGAAATGTCTGCTCTAGAAGAAAATTTAAAGTGTGACATATTTACACCTGATTTTATTAGTTCGAAAATGGCAGATAAACTTTTAAAATCAGGTACTCTTTTGGATCCGTGCGTTGGAACAGGAAACCTGTTAAAATTTTTAAATTTGGATAATTACACACAAGTAGAATTATATGAACTAAAAGATGAATACATTAAACATATAAATGATAGGAAAAATATTGATAAACATGTCGGAGATTTTTTAAAAATGAATATAAATTATAAATATACAAATATTATACTAAACCCGCCGTATATTAAAATTCAAGAACTCGAAGCTGATTATAGGGATTTTTTACGTGATAAGTTTAAATTAAAAGGAAACTTGGATATCTATTATGCTTTTATATTAAAATGTCTAGATTTACTGTCAGATGATGGAGTAATGGTTAGTATTACTCCAAATTCTTATTTGTACAATAAATCTTCTTTTGACATACGAAAACATTTAATAGATAATAGGTTTATAAAAGAAATAATAGATTTTGGTCATGAAAAAGTTTTTAAAAACGCATCTGTATACACGTGTATAACAATTTTTTCAAAATCGCACAAAGAATCATTTATATATAACGGCGTAGAAAAGTTATACAAGGATATACATAATTATTCTTTTTTTGAAAAAAAACCAGTCTCTACAAAAACACTGAAAGGTATATGTAAAATCAAAAATGGGATAGCAACACTAAGAAATAATATCTATATACACGATGAAAAATTATTCGACGAACCTTGCTGGAAACCTGTAACTTCTGGAAAGAAAATACAATATATTATATATCCATACGAAAATGAAATTGTTGTATCCGAAGATACATTTAAAAATAATAATCCTTTAACATTTAAATATTTAGAAGAAAATAAAAAAGAATTAGCAAAAAGAGACAAAGGTAATAAAACTTATCCAATGTGGTATTCTTATGGAAGAACTCAGTCTATTAAACCATGTAAAAAAGCTATAATTATGCCATGTTTTTGTGACCCAGAAAATATAGAAAAATGCATAAATGTAGTAGAAGATACACTATATTATAGTTGTCTGTGTATAGAACCAACAAATTGTGACGATATTCAACTTATAATAGATGTAATTGTCAAAAATAAATTGTATATAAAACAAAATTCTTCAAAAAGATCAGGTGGTTGGGTCAATTTAAGTTCTAGTGTATTAAATTCTATTTCTCTTGATTAAACAATTTCTTTAAAAATACTCTCAAATGATCTAAAAGGAGTATCAGCATTAAACCTAATATTAATTGGAACTTTGTCAAATATTCCGCCTCTTTTACATACATGTTCTACGTCAAATATATAATTAATAACATCATATACCAATGGCCTACATTCTTCTCCTTCAAGACTAACCCTCCATTTTTTCATCATATCATAATTTTTAAGATCATTCTCATATGTAATTTTTTCAAACTTTGCAATTTTTTTATCAGAATTCGTTAAGTAAGGAGTATCTGTAAAATATATATTTAATGGTACTATTTTCAAACCTGGATTTTTCAAAACTAAGTGCATTAACTCACCACTTAGATTCTCGAAATAATTAGACTTATTTTGTTTATAATTACTCATAATCATCTTAATCGGTATTACTAGAAATGATGAACCATCTTTATAAACAACAATATCACTGTTTTTTTTGCCTGTTAAGTTATAAGATTCAACAGGTCTTTCCATAAAAACTTCATAACCGTCATCTTCTTTGAAAATATTTTCTTCTAGGTATTTTTGCAGAAACCCGTGAAAATATTTAGTTTTTTCTGAGCTACGAGGACCATGTCTCATATATACATCCCACATTTCATGGACTATTTCTATGAAATATTTTTCATCTAGTAGACGCCCTGACATACTTCCGTCATATTTACTTTTAAGCTTCTCCGATTTTAAAAGACAATCAATAAGTTCTTGTTTTGACATTTTCGTGAGAAATGGTCTGTATTTTTCATTCATTTATAGTATCTAAGTTTATTAATTTTTTGCAAATTTTTAATTAATTTAGGGATACATTTTATAAATTAATTATCAGGATGGCTCTCGACGCAAAGTTTAACGCTTTTAAGGTCAAGCACGATCTCGGCGATGAAGCAATGGCTGAAATGTTAAGTATTTTCAACGATTCCTTTATTGAATTGGCTCATAAACTACTTAGTTCAAATGACATTCCTGTACAAAAACCCGCTCCACAAAATAAATCAAAAACTTCGTCCGGTGCAAAAAAATTTGCTACTAAGATAGCAGCTGAATATGCAGCAGAAAATAATTTCACTCTCGACGATTTCGACAAAGAAAAGGTAACTAAAAAAGACATCGATGATCTTATTAAGGCATCTGCGACGACTACACGAAAGAAGACCATTCCAAAACTAGACACTACTCCAGTTGAAAAAGAAACTAAGAAACCAGTTACAAAGGAAAAGTGCTGCGGAATTACAAAAACCGGAGAACCGTGTAATAAACCTGGCACAGAAAAACCAGATGGTTCTAGTAAATGTTTCTGTTTTAGACACGCAATGGATTGGAAAATGTATGAAGTTTCATCTGATTCAGACCTTGAAGTAGAAACCCCCGAAGATGAAAAGTTGGACACTGAAGAAATTTTCCGAGATCTTGCTATAGTTTCAGAAGAATAAATTTAAGGACAAACCTTATACAATATTAAATAATGAAACTTGAAGATTTTCTCAATGGTAAAAATGTTGAAACATATTTCGATGAAAAACTAAAAGAATGCAAAGACTACGACGAACTCCCTAGGGAGTTAAACAATTGCACTTGTTGCGAAAGACATCGGGTTAATTTTCCGATTATTGGTCGAAAACTTGTATCTAAGGAATACACATCCAATTATCCAAAGAACGACTGTGAATGTCCATGTAGACACATGGCTAGACATATATGCAGAGAATGGGACCTTATTCACGAAGTTGAAGACATTTCAACAGAAGATTCCGAGGAATCAGATGAAGAAGATTCAGCTGGTTCTTTGGAAGATTTTATTGTACCAGACCGCGGAATTAAAAGAAAAGAACGTAAAACTCTCGATAGAGCACTGGATAAATTTAAAGGTAAAAAATCTCTTAGGAGATAATATTTACTACTGTTGAAATGACCATTTATTATGAGTCGCATTCTTACCACCATCTTGTGTATTGCCATACCAGCCACCTCTATTATCCCAAGCCCCAAACCAATTATCACCCTTAACAGAATTTTGAATATAAACAGTTTTATCTAAATTTAAATAATTACCAGCGGGTTGGTAAGAAGTGTCGGCAGCCTTTTTCATTGCGACAGCCTCTGCTTTAGTTTGAAACGTGCTTGATGCACCAGTCTGATAAGAACTTGCCGCAGACTTTGTCTGATATGTAGCAGATACATCTGCTGCTATACTTCCAGCCGCTGTGTCTATAGCAGTATCTACGTCTTTGACTGGTTGTAGGACAATGTCTCCGTCTTCAGTTAATGTAATAAATCTATTTCCAGATGCAAAACCCGCGGCTTTTTTATAAGGTTCAAATGAACTTGACGTTAAAATAGCCGCGATTAATAATCCAAATACAACTAATGTAAATAATAAACGATAATCCATTTAATGTATATCAAATAAATTAATTTAAAGGAAAAATAAATATATAACTAGATATGTACAAGACTTTGTTTAATCTATTTCTTCTTTTAAACACAACTGATGCATACAATGTAGTTTCCCCAAAGTTTGTACAAGAAGCAGAAATTAAACACGGGCGCGTTGCGATGGTTAGTTCTGTTCTTATTCCTATTCTAGATAATGTAAAACCAGATACACTCGGGGTCAATTTTGTAAGTTCTCTAGACCCTACAGTTCAATTTGGTCTCTTGGGAGTTGTAGGAGTTTCTGAATTTGCTCAGATGCTTAAGGCGTATAATTTCCCAGAAGACACTTCAAAGTGGTTTACGATGAAGGACGATCATATTCCAGGAGATTACTCATTTGATCCTCTTAATTTGAATAAAAATAACTCAGAAAAAATTAAAAAAAATGAACTCTTCGTTGGAAGAATTGCCATGGTTGCAGCTCTTTGCGAACTCACAAATGAATTTTTTGTACAAGAACCAGTTCTTAAACTTATTTAAAGGAAAAAATTATTTCAAATTGTAATGGACATTCTTCCTACCGAAGTAGTAAATATTATTTATAAGTTTGTCCACAATTTATACATCGAAGATTTGAATAAACAGTTTAAAAAATTTGTATTAAATGCTAAGTTTTATTATACGATGCAAGTATACCGCGATTCGTTTTCTTTTAATTACACAAGACATATTCATAATTATTTAAACAATTTAGAATTTACTGAAATTTGTTTCAGAAAACCAAGTTGTATAAAATACTTTAACTTTTGATAAATACAAGGGACGCTAGCTCAGTTGGTAGAGCGCAGGACTTTTAATCCTGTGGCCATGGGTTCGATCCCCATGCGTCCTAGTTTCCCTTATATTTATCAGTTTTTATATATTTATAGAAGTTCTCGTTTGTCTTGTTTCATATAAAACAGTCATTTCAGGAACCTCTTTTGAACGCTTTATAAGATTCATGAAAAACTTTAAAGACATCTTCACGTAAAGGTTTAAACCCCAAAGGGCATTGTTTTTACATTTTCATTTTAATATTTACGCCACAAATTCATTAAATTTCATAAGTATCTTTGTATTTTTTAATATTTCTATTGGTTTTTTTGTTGTTGTCTTTCAAGTTTTTCTTTTTTTCAGTTCTAGCACGCTTGATATGTTCGCGATTAACTGATGTTATGTTCAACTTCATTGTTATACACTATTGATTGTATCTTATTTTCTTTATAATTATTATTTTCTGTAATTTTTGTTTAGGCATTTAAAATAATTTATTTAGTTAATATAAGAACAAATGAATGGATCAGAGGCAATTGCTATGATTCTTGGATCTTTACAACAAAATGTACAACAAGTACAGGCAGATGTTAACAACAAAGGCGAAATTTTTGCAACAGAAAATCAAGTACCTATTGTAGACTTAGACGGAAATCTAATAAGTTCTAAATTAAAACAAGTTTCCACAGGCGTGTCAGTAGAAGGCGATATTCTAATACAATCAAGTGGTAAACTAGCAGTTGGCTCTTCGAGCAATTACGGAACTGCTGGACAAGTGCTAACGTCAAATTCTACAACTGATTCCCCGAGTTGGGAAACAATGGCTTTTACTAAATTGTCTGATACTCCTGAAAATTTAGGTACATCTGGACAAGTTGCCCAAGTTAATAGTGCCGGCGATGCATTAGAATTTGTAAATGTACCCACACATGTAAACAGCGCTATTGATGCGGCTATTAATGGACTAATAAGTTCCGCACCAGGGACTCTTGATACTTTAGACGAAATCGCGGCAGCATTGGGCGATGACGCTGATTTTCACAATACAGTTAATAATGCAATTGCAACTAAACAAAATCAAATTACTACTTCTTCAAGATTAAATGCGAATTTAGTAGGAAATGGCGATGTAGACAATACCAAATTAAGTCATCTTAATAGTGTTACGAGTAACGTACAAACACAAATAGATTCTAAAGAACAAACGCTGGCATCAAATCAAAAAATTCCATGGGACACCGACCAAACTTCAAACAATTATAAAATACATACTAATAATTTACCTTTTGCTACAAGTAATTTAGTTGGCGGTATAAAGTTAGGAGATGGTTTAGCTGCTAATCCATTAGATAGTTCAGAAGCAATTGTCAGTGCCGGAAATGGTATAATACTCTCGTCCGGATCTGTGTCAATACAAAATGATTTTACTACACAACCATCCGGTTCTTATCCGGTCATTAGATTAGAGTATATTCCATTACAATCAGGGGGCGGTCTATCGAAAACAAATAACGAATTACATTTAACAGGTGAAAGTTTTACATCAGCAGAAAAGACAAAACTTTCTGGTATAGCCACCGGGGCTGAAGTAAATGTACAAAGTGATTGGAACGCAACCACGGGCGATGCTTTAATTTTAAACAAACCTTCTCTTGTAACCGCGTTTACGGATTTAACTGATACACCTGCTAATTTAGGAAGCACCGGACAGATACTTCAGGTTAACTCGGGTGGAAATGCATTAGAATTTGCAACACCGAGTAGTGGTGCCACGGGAATAAATGATCTTACAGATGGTAAGGTTGTTAGTGGCAGCAGCTATCTTATAGGAAGTTTAAACACTTTGCTCACTGGAGCAAATAATTCATGTTATGGCAACGAAGCCGGAAAAAACCTGTCAAGTGGCTCTGGTAACGTGATGATTGGCGACGAAGCAGGGATAAACGCAACTACTAATTCAAATAATGTAATTATAGGTAGGCATGCGCAACGAGCCTCGGCGACTGGAACCCAAAACAGTGTTGCAATTGGTTTTGAGAGCATGTATAGCTTCCAGGGGCATAATAACGTAGCTGTGGGGCTTTCTAGCCTAAAAACAAATAATTACAACGGAAGTTGTTACAATAATACAGCAATCGGTCCAAGTGCGATGTTAAATCAAGATAATAGATCCATGGGAAACACAAATACTGCAATAGGCGGTCACTCGTGTCATTTTGGAACAAACGGACACCATGGTACTTACATTGGTCATTATGCGAATCCGGGGAGTTCTGCAACAACCGGAGGATATGAAACGGTAATAGGCGCTGATGCTACAGGATATGGCCCAGATACAATTACATTAGGAGGTACAAGTATCACTGGTTTATACATTCCAGGTTTATTCGCAGGTAAAACATCTGGTGATGTTCTGACTTATGATGGTACTAAACTGGCTCTTGCAACACCGAGTAGCGGAGGCGGCGGTCTTTCCGTTTACGCATATGTGCACCTCGACGCCGGTGTAAAAACTTTACAAACTTCAGACTTTGTAAATTATTATTGGTTTGTCGATTATAATAGTAGTAATGGAATGTATCAAAATAATTATACAGCAGCCGAAAGTCACACCGGTATAATTTCAAGTCTTACAAACGGTACAGATATATCATTCACTATTCCTACCGGACAGACAGGGGTTTATCATTTTGATGTCTACGCTCATTTTCAACACCCCAGTTCAGACGCCATGTTACACAATATAGATTTCCAACTTTACTCAAGTACAAGAGCAGAAATTGTAAGGGGTTTTTATCAAAACTATAATACATCTAATGATGAAACAGGGCTATCTAATTATTCGCCTACAATGTCAATTACAAATCTTTTTTCTGCAGGTGAAGTTATAAGAGTAAGAGTCGCAATCGGAGCAAATACTGATAGGGTGCAAAAATTTACAATGTCAATGTTTAAAATAGCATAAAAGTGTTTAAAATTAATTTTAAAAATCTAAACAGTTTATTAAATGGGACTCACTATTACCAATTATCCGCTTCTTGGAGGCATCGCAAGCGTAGACACTTCATATGCTAATATCAGAGACATTAAATCTACCAAGAGAGAAGACGGCGTACATGAATTATCATTCATGTATTACATATCGAAGGACGGCATTTCTGTTCATATCGGGGGTTTACAAAAAACATCTGAAACACCTTTTACACAAAATACATGGGAAATCTCTTACACACATCTCAAGGAATATCTCACAACCGAAGGTATAACTCACGCGGATCAAATTTAATTACACAATTTGCACGGTTTACACAATTTACACACATTACATTTTACATTTTTTTATATTTCCATACACTAAATGGGTAATGCGTTTGTGAAATGTGTACAGTGTCAGTCGGGCACTAAAGAGTTAGTTCCAGACCAAGAGACTCGGGATACTATAGAAGC
>Ga0181399_1000054_pt1 | contig 35144 bp, 19 predicted proteins | sample 22SPOviralmetaG_FD_130128 | JGI IMG/M metagenome (GOLD analysis project Ga0181399, IMG submission 130128) | Marine viral communities from the oligotrophic San Pedro Time Series (SPOT) site, San Pedro Channel, CA, USA - 22 SPOT_SRF_2011-05-21 | ecosystem: Environmental > Aquatic > Marine > Strait...
CCGAAAGTGTTTAAGAGATCGTCCTCGTTTTCAATAAACTGTGGAAGATCTACAGGTCCCTTGGCAAAAGGAGCAACAATCGCCCCAATAGAGCCAGAGACTGGATCGACTCTTCCAATAGTTAAGTCAACTTCTCTTACTACAATTCCAGGAGATGCTAAATTTAGTGGCATCTTTTTTGTTCTCCTTGGTCCAGAATTACCTGAAATTATTTATCAAAAAGGGCATTTTGAATGGGGAATCTAGACGTGAAGTCTACCAATCTGGATATTCCCAAACATTATTATCCTTTTTAACTCTTTTTTTAGTACAATCTTTACACTCATAAGAGTATGATGATACTACAGGACCTCTATCTTTTCTAGTCCTATAAAATCCATCAACTAAATTTTTCATTTCACCACAAGTTCTACATTTTCTTTCGTAAAGAAGTAAATGTCCTAATTTTAGTTGACTATCTAAGTCCACTAGTAATAATCCCACATATATGATTTATCTCCATATTCATCAGTATGCCAACGATCACCATTAGTATCTGTAAATGAAACTTCACCATTAATTCCATCATCTAAAAATCCAAATGGTGCCATATCCTGTTCAATTTGATTTTTCTGCTCATCATAAATTTTTTTACGGACATCAGTATCCGTCATCTCTTTAAAGTAATCTTGTGCTACCAACCAAGAGAAGATAACAAGGCACATTGCCAAGTCATCATTACATCCCTCTTCCGCTTCAAACGAATTGTGTTTTTGAGCAAACGTCGTAAGTTCAGATATGATCTCATAATCAAGAGTCAACAACTTATCATCTTCTAAAAGAGTTTTTAAGTTTGAACAACCAAGTCTCTTTACCTGCGCTGTTGTTCTAACTCCCATTTGAGATTTTTTACCCGAAAATCCATGACCAACAACTTGACCAGCACGACCTCTCATTGCTGCCATTAGCATATTTTCATATTCTAAATCATAATGAAGAATACTTGCTACTTGCTCACCAATATCATTAACTTCAATCAATACCCAAGCATTATTATACCCCTTTAAAGTTTCTTGAATCACATTTGGGAATAACATTGGTTTGATTTCATTATTCCTATACTTTGCTACAATTTTGTAAGGAAATTCTGTAATATCAAACACTACAAATGCAGAGTAGTCATTACCCAAACCACGAGCAACGTCTACAGTCATAAGATAATTGTGTTCTGGTCTTGGTTTTTCGTAAATATCTAATCCAGCGTTTCTTTGGATGGGATCTTCATAGACTAGATTCCTGAGTTTTGCCGGATTTATAAGGGTATTGACAGAACCAAGAAACTCACACTCGAACTCGACTTTGAATTGCTGTTCTGATGTGTTAGCAATCGTCTGTTCTTTCCATACTTGATCTCTTCCAGGAACCTCGGACCAATGAACATCAGTTGGAATGTATTCATTTTTACCTTTTTCTGAGTCGTGCCACATTCGGTAGAAATGATTCATACCGCGTGGCGTGGATACAATGATTACCTTTGTGCTTTGTCCAGAAGAAATAGTAGGATAAACAGAGGCAAAGAAGTCATCAGCAATGTGATTCGGGATGAACGCGAATTCGTCAAGAAAGATGACATTATAGGATCCGCCTCGGACAGCAGATGACGAAGTAGAGTTAGATGAAATTTTGGATCCATTTTCAAGTTCTAAACTACCTTTGTTCCAAGATATAATACCCTGCTGCATCCACTTTGGCAAATTTTCATAAGCAAGTTGTAATCTTTGAAGGAGATCTCTTGCAGTAGATGCCTTGTTCGCCAAAATTGCAATATTAACATTATCGTTAAAAACTGCATAGTGTAAAAGATATGATATACACGTTGTAGACTTACCAGTCTGTCGTGGCATTTTGCAGATATTAAATCTATTATCATGGAAGTTTTGAATCAACTTCTCTTGAAAAGGATACATATCAAAATTAACAAGACCATAATCCAGAGATACAATCTTGATATAATTTCTTGCAAAATAAACAGGGTCATTCTTACATCTGATAAACTCAATGACCTGCTCCTCTGTAAATTCGTGAGGAGTATTTGCTTTTTTTAGATTCGGATTACCAAGATAAATGTTATCACTCATAATAAAACTCCTAAATCAACATCTCCAGCGTTTACGTGCCTTACAGATTTTTTTGTCTGGGGTCTTTGAACAATCAATATTATGCATCTTCATCTGACCTTTAGAACGACTGCAATAGTTCTTACGGCGATTGGCATCTTTACTTCCCTTTTTAACTTTACCAGTTACTGCAGTCTGTAACTTTGAACCTGGATTTTCGCGCTTATAAGCATTTACAGATTTCTGACTCATACCATCAACACCGTCTTTACGGTTTGATTTTTGCCAGTCTTCCTTTACCTCTTGCTTACCATAAGTTTTGCAGGGATCTTTTCCACAACCACAGTTCTTTTTCTTTTTTTCTTGCAGATCCATATCTGATTTCCAATCAGAGAAATGTGCTTTTACACAATTTGGATATCTCTTTCCAAACATTGTCTTCATACCCTTTTTCTTATATCCTTTCCAACACTTTTCATCAAGATTAGCAGCAACTTTAGCAACTTTTTTAGATTGCTTTGCGTGCATCTTAGAAGCACCTGCTAACTGCTTTGAGATCTCTTTCAGTTTATCTTGTTTAGAGTTTGCTTCATCAAGCATATCACTTCCAAGACCTTGAGATTGCTGAAGTGGTTCGTTAGAAATCAAATCTATAGATTCTACTTCAGTTGCATGGAAATCATCTCTCCAGTTGGAGAACTCATAACTTTCATTTTTGGTCTTATTGCCCCAATTCTTAGCACCAACTTTGCGGCACTTAACTAGAGCACCTGATGCATATGCACTTGGCCAGACAGAATAACGTGACTTGACTTTATGGTAACAAGCATCTTTGGTGCCACTACCTTTTCCTTTTCTATCCTTCCCTTCTTCTACAATTTCACCTTCTGGTTCATATGAGTTTCTAAGTCTCTGCATTTTTGGATCCAAAGTTCCTGGTTTTGCGCCAGCAGCATTTTCAATTGCTCTTTGTCTAGCACCAGCACCAAACGGTTTTCCGTTAATAGTAGCATTTTGTCTGGCATTATCTAATGCTTCATCACCCTTTCTCTTAAGATATTTTCCTGCTTTATAAAGACCATATGCTCCTGCAGCAATACCAAGACCTCCAAGAACACCTTCGTCTAGTTCAGTTTTCCAGTTTGAGTAAGATTCTTTCATTTTTTTCTTTGGTTTGTCAGTAGAAACATAGGTTGGTTTAGCTGCTCCAGACTTTTGTTGTTGTCCGGGATCTTGTCTTGACTTTCTTGTGTCAGCCGATCGAAGTTCTTTCTTCGACATACTGGCTTTCTTGGCCGAGGAGTAACATTTAGGTGTTCCCTTCTCACCAGGTTCATTAGCACAAGGGGAACCATCAGATTGAACCCAACCGGGTTTTCCGTCTTTTGATTTAGATTTACCAAACCAATCACGGAGACCTTCCTCACTTACAGTCTGCTCATTCATTTTATCTGCGTAACCAGCAGCAGCATCAGTGTCGTGTGCGGTATCAGTAATCTTTGCTTGCATCCAGGCAGGAATATCCTTTTCCTTTTTACCTAATGCCTTTCTCAACTTTCTGATGTTTTCTGCTGACTTTTTGAGTTGACTCTGTGCCATTGCAACTTCATGATCACCATTTTTTCCTTCACTTACCTTTTCTCTACCCCTACAATGGGATTTCTGAGAGAATCCTTTTGGATTATCGCAATCGATGGATTTTTTATATTTCGCACTCCATGCTTCAGAGACGCCACCTCCGCCGCCTTCACCACCTCCATCAGAAGAGGAGCCATTCCCGTTGCCATTGCCATTTGAGTAATTTCCATTCCCATTACCATTCTTTTTTTTACCTTCAGTTTCCTTTTCGTCCTGATGCTCATTATCCCGCATCAAATATCCACTGGACATTACATGATAACCTTTAGGAATTTTCTTGCATTTTTTGGAGGTATTACAGTAGTAATAACCCTTTTTACAGGACTTTGCCATTATTTGGTCGGAGCGTCATTATTATTTAGAAAACCTTGTTTCAACAGTTTTGACAGTTCCGTTGTAGATCCAACAAACAGTGCATTATTTGTAACATTACTAGGACCTTTCTGTACAGAATCTTGCTCTAAATCTTTCACTTTCTTTTGCAAATCTGCCAACTTGTCGGTAGTATCTGCAACACTCTTAATAAGTTGTCCAGCAACTTCATATGCTCTAGGACTTGCACTTTCTCCTGCAAGTTCCATAATTCCATTTATTGCTTCTTGACCTTTTTCTATGAGAGAATATAGATTGGCACGAGTATATTCATAATCTTTAGTTATATCATTTCTTTCCTGTTTTGGGGGAACAGGTTTTATTGGTTTTGATTCAACAATGCTACTTTCAATATTAAGTGCATCGTCAATGGACTCATAATTATTACTCATGATTATTAAATATCAGTTTGTCTTGTGGGACTATATTTCTTAGAATCTGAGAAAAATTCCCAGTCCTCATCGAAACCAAAGTTGTCACCAGGTTGGAGAAGTTTATGATCTACCTCATTGATTACACCATCATCATTTCTATCAATCTTGGATGTTGGTGTAACGGTGTAGCGCATCTCACGTTTAGCAGTCTTCTGATCAGTGCTGGTATACATATCAACTTGAACCTTACGGATAAGTCCATCACTGCTATCGGCAACAGGACCAAACAGATATGTTTTTGCTGTAAATTGCAATGTATAAATTAAGGATCTTCTTGTATCAAAGTTTCCTTCATAATCATCTTGAAAATTTACAGATTCAAGGATGATAGGAATATCCCTCTTTTCTCCAATAGAGTCAATTAGATCAACAGTTAAGTTGAAATGTGGTTGAAAATATGGAAGAATTTGCTCTAAAATTTGCAATGAATCATCATTCAATTTTGACATAATATTGAGTTCAAATCCAATATTATATGGAACGGGCATAAAGACTTTCTTTGCCTTTGTTCCATCTTCACAAGTTTTGAAAGTTTGAACTAAACTAGACTTTCTTGTAGAATCATAGGAAATGTTTGACATTTCAAATGACATTCTAGGCATTGTAATTTGAATCGCTTTATTCAGATCTGCCTGTTGGGTTATTCTTGCCAGGAACTTTTGACTAGGACCATATGCTAGAGGAACTTTCAGGTCACTAACATCTTTACCAGCATCATCTTGATGGCGGATATGAATATCATTGAATAAAGTTCCGAATGAAATAATAGTTTTCCTAACTATTTCGTGATAATAATATGTTCCTAACATTAAAATATCCCAAATGGATTGGTTTCAGTAAAGTCTAAAAGATTATCTCCGAGAGTTTCAAACTCATCGTTCTCGGTATATTTATCATAAGTATCATCTTGTACATAACTAAAGACTGGATATTCTGCTCCAGATGTTTGTCCAATTACAGTTTCTCCAGGATAGAATCCAATTGGTTGTGTAGAACCAATACTTACATTAGAAATCTTAAGAATGTGAGTGTCTTGATCATATTCCTTGACTCTTGCTCGTATCATAGACCTAGATCCCATAACAATTTCATTAAAGAGATATGTTCCAAGACCTGCTAAAGTTTCTGGGTCTGCAATTGTAACTGTTGGTGCGTTACTATATCCTCTTCCAGGATCTTTGACGTAAATTGATTTGAGAATACGACTGGATCCATCAATACCAATAGAAGCGATACCAACTGCAGTATGTGCAATACCACTTGCTGGTGGACCTGTAATGGTTACGGTTGGTGCAGTGCCGTAACCAACGCCACCATCTTGAATACTAAATCTAATTACACCTTGACCACTAGTTTCAATGGATGCAGTTGCTGCTGCTCCAACACCACCACCTCCAGTAATCGTAATTGATGGTGGTGTTGTATATCCTGCACCAGCATTTGTCATCAAAATCTTTTCAATCGAGGTAACTCTACCTCTTGTTGTCAAGAATCCAACAGCAGTAGCATTATCACCAATTTGTCCTGTTGGTGAAGATGATATTCCGATGATCGGAACTGAGGTAAATCCACTTCCATCATTATCTAGATGAATTGTTCTTAGATAACCACTTGGAGTTGAACCACTAATTAATGCTGTTGCAGTAGCAGTTCTACCAACCCCAATTAATTGAAGTGTAGTAATATATCCTTCATCCTGAACCTGAGTATCGATTGTTTCAATAGTTGTATCGATAACTTCGTCTTCATATTCAAAGAGTTCGCATTTGAGTTGATAAACGTAGTTCTTTCCTAACTGAAAGAATGGATCTTCGTGCTCAACAAATTTTACTTCAAATAATCTTTGACCTAATGGAAAATATACTAAATCTCCCTCTCTGGGGCGAGTAGGAGTAGGCATAATGGAATCATCAGTTCCATCATCTTGTCCTGCCATAAATGGCGCAATAAAATCTTCAAATCTTTCTTTAGATAGTGTAATGATTAACTCATCTCTTACACTTACCCCAAATTTTGTTAGGATATCTCCTGCTCCACCATATCCTTCAAAAGTATTGACATATGCTTCAATAGAAAAATTATCATCAAACTTTGATGTCTGTACTTCTTCAATAACTGTCTTTGTATTGACGTATTTTCTTGGAATATAAGTTACTTCAACACCATGAAAAGACAGATGCTCGTTTATTAGATCTTGGACTAATCTCTGTTCAGATGCAGTCCCTTGTAAGAAAAAAGGATTAAGTGCCATTATCCAATAAAGTCGAGAGGTGGCATTTCATATTCCATAGTCATACGAGATTTAATATCACTTAATTCTTGTTCTGCTTGCTGTAAAATTTCACCACCATTTAGTTCAATTCCACCAGGAAGTTTTACTCCTCGGAACTTACTAAGATTTCTTCCCCACTGACGCTTAATAACTGCTGTCAAATATCTCTTGACAAAACTATCATTATAAACTTGTGAGAATGATTCTGGATCAAGTGCTCTATAGCACTCAAGTACAATAAAATTACCTGCACTCTGCGATCCCCAATCTATATCCAAATATAATCTATCTTGCCTCTTATTAAATCTGATCTGTTTGTCTGTCGTTAATAAATGATCTATAGATTCAAGATATGATTTCGTCATAGAATATTGAAGAAGTTCAACTGAATTGAAATAATAAAGATCATTCAGGAACATTTGATACTTGATACTAAACATCCCACCAGAGATTGAACTAGTATCAAATTTAAAAAGTCTTTCTACTCCAATTACGGAATCTGGAACTTGTATGAAATTTGAGTTTTCATAGAAGTTGAAAGTAGTTGCAGCAATTCCAGTAGAAGTTGCTGTAGTAGTTACAATACCAACTCCAGTTTTACCATTTACTTGATTGCCAGATGCAATATCTACACCTTTTCCTCTATCAATATCATCTTGAGAAATTTCGTACTTGAGGTACATTTTCTCAACACCGTCATAATGACGCTCATTAAAATATTGAATGGTATCATCAACCAGATCATCAATTTGATCATCATCCACGTTGATTTCCAACACTGGAGCACCAAGTTGACGCAAACAATAATCTATTAATCCTTGTCTAGTTGACGGTTTTGCCATATTAACCTTCTAATTTTGCTTTGAGGTCTGCATTTTCTTCAAGCAAAGCATCAGTTTGTTCCTTAAAATCTTGTGCCAAAGTTGCTAACTTTGCTTCAAGAAGAACGTTTTGATTTGATACTGCTGCTAATTTAGAATTGTATATTTTAATGAGAACATTAACATCCACTTCACTTTGATTTTCCATTAACTACCTCAGAATGTGCCCCCATCAAGTGTTGAAGTCCAATGAGGTTTATTAGTATATATGGGAGTAACTGAGTTTGGAACTGAGGAAAGATTTGCAATAAATCCATTCGCACCTTCCTTTCTTAGATTCTGCCCTGCTTGGAATCCACCACCCTCTACACCAATCAGACTTACTGTTGTTGCACCAGAAACACCAGTCTCAACAACACCATATGCATTTGAAGTATCTTGTCTGATAATATCACCAGCAGATACTGTAATTGCAACTGATAACACTAAAGTTTCTTTTGTAATAGCAGTTAGAATCTGCTTAGAGGTTGCTACTGGGGTCGCTACTGCATTTGTAGACCTTTGAAGTCCAGTACTATCAAAATATGCAACACCACCAGTTGCATAATCTCCAGACTGATAGTAGAGACCTTTAATATCAAGGAAACCTTTAGTTCCACTTACAACACTATTTGCAATACTTGCATCAGGAACATAAACCCATCTTCTACTATCATCTGCGTGAGTTCCGTGATTATTAACCCCTGCAGTGCTAGTGGCAATGGAGTCATCCTCCATACCAAAGAATCCAACTTTGTTGTTAGATGCTCCAGAACTTGTATTGAAGGCGAATGAAATACCTCTATCAGTGTTACTATCGTATGCGTGGGTGATAGTTACCTGAGTTGTGGTACTGATACCAGCGTTTGTAGCATTACTGATAGTAATTGCTTTGGTACCAGGATTATATGCAGTAACTGTGGTACTATTTGGAATACCTGCAGCAGCAGTAATTCCATCACCAGTATTGATACCAACAATAGAATCAAGAATCAGTGAAGTTGCACCACTGCTGGCTTCTGCCATAACAGTTCTAGTGCTAGTTACATCACCAATATGGAAGATTGGATCATTGAGGGTAGAAGTTGTTGAGTTAACAGTAGTTGTTGTACCATCAACTTGAAGATTTCCCTTAACAATAACAGTACCTTCATTACTTAACCCATCAGGATATGGATCAATGTAAATGGTATCACTACTACCTGGTGTACTAGAAATAATATTATCTTCAATTTTAATTTGATCAAAGGTTGAGTTACCAGCAACGCTGAAGTTTCCACCAACGTTTAAGTTTTTCTCAATACCTACACCACCTTCTACAATTAATGCACCAGTATCCTTATCAATAGAATCTGTAGTAACATTGATTCGGAGATCTGCACCAGTATAAGTTAACTGGTTAACTCCGTTTTCATCATATTCAAATTTTGCATCTTTATCGTCGCCAAATGATAGGAAAGTATCATCTGGAATATGAATTTCACCAGAACCGTGAGGATCTAGTTTAATATCTCCATCAGTATCGGTTGATGAAATTATATTTCCATCAATTCTAATATTATCTACGTTCCACTGGTCAACCTTAAGTGATTCTGCACCACTTAATCCAGAGTTAGTTGCAGGTGCCATAATGGCAACAACACCTCTGTCTTGGTTTCTTGTGTTATGAGAAGCAGCTGGAATATTTCCAGGAGCGTGCTCCATCATTGAGGTATAGTAAAAACCACCAACTGCATTGGAGTTTGTACCATCGTCTCCAAGGAATATCCTATCTTTGTATTGGTTGATTCCCCCGTAACTACCAATACCAGTTACGTATCCAAGTTCACCCCATTGTAAACTGGCTGGTTTGCTAGTACCTGAGGATCTTTTAATCCTAATAATACTTGCCATGTCAGAAATTGCCTCCGTTGATGTCTAAATTCTGCGTTGCGCCCGGTGTCAGGGTAAGAGTTGCTTCCCATTTTCTGATGCTGCTGTTATACACAAGCACCATACCATTCTGCAAGTTTGAAGCACTAACATCACTGAGTTCTGCCAAAGAAAGTCCTTGAGCACCTGCAAGAGAAGATATTACCTTTACTGCTGGTTGTTGACCTACTCTGACTTTAATTTCAGCCATTGATTATATACAGATCAGAATGTAAATATATTTATATTCCTTGAAGTCCCAATCCACTCACAACTTCTTGTTGCTTTAGATATAGTTTTGCATATGATTTTGCAATATCTCTCAAAGTATCATTATCATCGCAGGAATCAATCTCTCTGGATAATTTTGCATATTCAAAATTTTTAGAAACTTTATCTAATATAATATCATTTGGGTCCATTTGCTATCTCCCTTAGTAGTGATTTAATTTCTTCAATATCATCTTTAATTGTATCAAGTTCCTCTCTTTCTGTCTGCCTTCTTTTTTTCATTCTCATATATTGAGAATAACCGGCACTATCGGTATTAATGATAGCGCCAGTGCTTTTATCTCTGAAGAGATTCTGCTCATTTTCAACCTGTATTAGATCTTTATCTTCCATATTATGCAAGAGCAATTGCTCTGAAATCTTTCAATTGTACTGGTGTTGATTCATTAGTAGACGACATAACAACTTTAATTGCAAATGCCGTAAACTGATCAACATTATTTACACTGAATTGATATTCACTAAATCCTTCTTTATCATCTGCAGCAACAAAAGCATCTGCTCTTCCGCTACTCTTTTCAGGATCAATTATGCGATCTCCAAATCCATCACCATCATCATCAATTAGATTATCATATCCAGGGAATGGGATAAACTTCTGGTCAATTTCGCTAGAATCTGCTTTAATTAATTGATAAAGAACGCGGAAATCTGCATCCTCTTGTCTATTTGCTGCAATATAAATCTTGAGACTTGTTGCAGGTTGTGCAAGAGAAATTTGTTTGGTTACAAATACTGCTCCGTGAGGATCATTTTCAATTAGATTTGCTCTAGAATCATCAACATAATCTTTTACCGGTGCATTGGATTTGTTTCTACCAAGTATAAATGTTGCATTCTGAATATCCATTACAGGAGATAGATTTTCATCTTCACTTGTAAATTCAACTCTCATAGATAGTGACTTATTACTTGGAAGCACTCCAAGTCGTTCAATTTCATTAACTTTTGAAGCAACCATCCTAGGTGTATCGAAATGTATAACCTTGTTTAAAGTTATTGGTTCAAATCCTTGATCAATAAAGGAAACCTCATTTCCGCCAGCACTTGTTCCAGATACAGTTCTGATCAAGGAACTTGATTTAGTTCCTTTACCTGGAGTGATAATATTAAACATTGCTTCAATATTACTGAACTGATAATTCTGGGAGATTCCAACCGTGTTTCCACCAAATCCTTTTCTAGACTCGAAGTTAATCATTCCAGATCCAGAACCTCTTGAAGTCGGAGATGCTGTGGTTCTATCAAATTCAATATAATAATTATCTAGATTTGAATTTTCATCAGTATAATATGTTGCTGGGATGTTATGTGAAGTATTAATTCTTGTTAAAGATACTCCATTAACCTCATAAGGTTGGATGAATTCTCCCGTAGTATGTGAAGACTTAACAGAATTTCCTATTGCTCTGGCATCAATCGATAAAGTGCCCGCATCTCCTGCTCCAGCACTAATACTATTATAGGAAATGATTTCATTATTAAGAAGTGCATAACCACGACTTGTACTGATTCCTTCAAAGGTTCCAAACAGTGACGTATTAGCAACAGCAACTACACCATCAGTTTCTCCGAAAGTTCCTGTGATGGTAGTTTTTCCAGTATCTGGAAGAATGTCCTCAATTGAGATCTTATTATTTCCACCATGATGTGCATGATTATGTTGCTTGATTCTGAAAATATTTCCACTGTAAATATCATCAATTAAAGTGGATGATCCATTAACAGTAACATCAGCAGTTACTCTTGTTGCTTCGTTTGAGGGATCTCCATAGTAGAAGAGATTTAGAGTATTTGTGAAGTTTTCTCCTTGAACATTGGTTAAGTAGAGAGTATCTGCATTTCCAATTCCAGTAAGAGTAAATCTAGCACCTTTACCTGCTCGTTTTGTTACTGCCATAGTTGACGTAACAATTCCAACAGTTTCACCTTCAACATATCCAGTACCAACAGTGGTAATATTTACACCTTCAACACTACCAAAAGAGTTAATGGTTAATGTTGCTTTGGCACCAGTTCCTTTACCAGTCAAAGATACTAAATCAACATTGGCAATTGATGCACTAGGTTTATAACCAGTACCACTACTTGCAATTGAAACATTCCCTGTTCCAGAAACTGATGGACCACCAAGATTTTCAACAATTCCATTAACACTTGGTGCTGTCGCACCTTCAGCAACTTTTACACCAGATATAACACCTGCGTTAAGTGTTCCAGAAACGGGAAGTTTTAATTTTCTAGGCAAACCTTCGATTGGATTGTCCTCAAGAATAGCAGAGTTATCACCCTTTGGAAGTATGTCACTATTGTAGAAGGTAAGTGCTCCAGAAGGAACAAACTTTGCTTTATACAGTTTGAATGTTAAATCTTGATACTGACTTGCAGTCCAAATTGTACCATTCTGAGATTTAAACAGAGAACCGCCAATATATTGCTTAGTAACAACCACATTTTGAACATCTGGAAGATTTGTTGTTCTAACAGTCTTCTTGCCCATGGTTGCTGTCCACATTTCATATCCATCAGATGCAGGGGATAAAATAACAATAGCATATTCAGTATCTGCTTCCAGATAAACTGGTGATGGGAATCTTACTCTTGTAGCAATAGGTTCAAATGGATTTGCTTCATTGATATTAATCTGTTCAGGATTCAATGCAACCTGGGTATAGTCTTGAACCAGGAAAGATGTTGGCGTACCTAACTCCATAGTTCTGAGTTCAACAAAGATTTTTGCGCCAGGATCTTTTACTGCGAAAAATAGATCAAATGATGTTAGGAAACATCCCTTTCCATCTACAGTAAAGGATTGTGCAAGTGGATCTCTATGCGGTGCCTTAACTTTAACCTCAACTTCAGTCTTCCTTCTCTTTGGTTTGGGTGGATTTCTAACAGAAACCCGACTAGTCTCTTGTGTCAAGATAGTTCCAGATCCGCTGTAAGATCCAATTGCCTCAGAAGCAAATACTGTAGATCCAGGAAGAACTACCGTATTTGGTGGAACTGCAGTAACCTTAACTGTTTTAGTTCCACTCTTAACTCTTATTGCTGGTCTTGGATTTGAATTTGGATTCCTGAAGAAAAAGTTTGCAATAATATCTCCCCAGTTATCAGAAACTAACTCTGCCCTAGTAATAGTGCAAACTGCTCCACTAGTCTTTCCAACTACTTTAGCGCCCTTTTCAACGTAACCATAGAATGGTGCGGTTGGGTTTGCAAGCCATCTTACGCCAAAGTTAATGAGTTTAGATGTTGGAGAATATGTATCTCCTGGTCCAGGTCTATTTCTATCATATGGATCAACCTGATATTCTTCAACATAAACTGCAGGAGAACCCAATCCAGCACCAATGTCTGGTCTCGATTTATCACCAAACTTGTGGTTTGGTTTTTGGATTCTCATCACACCAATCTTTCTGCCAGTAGAATCAAAAACATCTGCATGTTCATAGATTCTGAAGGTTCCGGATTGCATTTCAATTTCACATACCTTCGGAATAATATCGACTTGCTGACTATCAAGATACAAATAGTGCTTAGAGTATGGTCTCAGACCATTAGCAGCAAAGAAAACATTTCTTGAGCGCATCCAAGGATCTGCTTCACCAGAAATTTTTACATCTTCAACATAATTAAACTCTCTTGCAGGTCCTTTAAGTTTTGGTTTAAACTTAGTTTTGGTTGTAATTGTTGTAGTAGTAAATGCTCTCTTCTTCTTTTCTCCTCTACCGCCACCTTTTTTGTAAGTAACATATTCAGTTTTCTTATCAACATCTCTAGTTACTGTTGCCTCTTGCTTCCACTGAGCACCTGTTGATTCAGTTCTATGATCATCAAGATATATTGTTCTGACCCAGTTATCAGATGCTGGATCCAAAACAACACCACCAACAAAAACAATAACATTAAATGGGTTTACATTTTCAACATTAGTAGCATGTGGTTGATTTAACCAATCTACTTCTTCATACTTAAGTGTAAGAAGATCTCCAGTTTTCTGAATGTTTGGATCTAATAATTTAAGATTTTGACTAAGATCGGTTGTTGTAACATCAATTCCTGGATCTAATGCCAATTCTGCTGCCATAGACCAGAAATCAACAGGTGCAATACACATAGCACCTTCTTTGGATATATCCACTGTTGACAAACGTGGATCCATCAATGACTTATCTCTAAAGTCACTAACAATAAATCCACTCTTAAATCTACTAAGACCGTTAGCATCTGTTACATCTAATGTCTTAGTACTCAGTTCGAGAAGAGATAGACTGGTTACTTCTTCTAGGTTTTCAATTCTATCTTCAAGTTTTCCAATATCACGCATCGTGAATCTTCTATTATCACGAAGAAGAATTTTAGGATCCTTGGTTGCACTATACAAATATGGAGGTAACAGAATTTGTGCAACTTCCATTGCATCATCGGTAAGAACTGGTGCCTGAGGAGTATCAGCAGGTTCTCCTTTAATAACTTCAATTTCACCCAGACGATTGATGCTAACTAAATCAATTCTAGGTAGATAGTAACTATACCCTAAGAATGAAGTTTCATCTGGCGAAACAACGTACTTATAATTGTATTCATACTGTCTAATATTAAATGCAAATGGAGACGCATTTGTAGAAGGATCAAACTCTTTGACTCTAGGTCTGAAGTCTAAGAGATCTGAACATCGTAAACCATTTGGCAATGTTGGGATATCACTGGTAAATCTATCCTGCGAATAGGAATTTACAGTGAAAATATCGCCAGTATTATTTGATCCAACTTTATATGAATCAAATACAATTAGCAGTTGTCTAGAAGGTACTGCACTACCCTTTCTTCTAATAATTCTAGAATAGTCGCAGAATTGATGACGATGACCCTTATCTAATCTATAATTTGCAGTTCTGTCACTGTAACTACCTGGTGTTATTTCTTGAATTACACTCTCGATGGCAGAATTTTTAAACTTGACGGATTCTCCAACAGAGAAATTATTAGTATTCAGTTTTACATATTCAATACCATTTGCAGTCGTATTTACAACTTGTGCTACTGCTCTACTATCCTGTCCTACAATTTTTTCACCCACAATCGCATTCTGATCCAAAGAAAGACCAGTTGCAAAAGTCAACTTATCAAGAACAGGTGCTGCAGTATTAGTTGATTCATAAATTGCACGTACATTTACAACATCAGGTACGTTCAGTGAAATTTCATTATCTTCAATTCTAGTTCCATAGAACTTAGAAGTTGTAAGACCAACTGTTGAAGTTGCTCCAGTAGTTCTGACAATTGATACCTTATTTGATCTTGCAAAGTCCTTCGTCTTGTTAGTTACACCTCTTTTCTTTAGAGTTGCCTGGACAGTAACTGCACCATTAGCAAGACCACTGAAAGTTACAGAGTTGCCGTTAGCACCTAATGCAAAGTTTCCACTATTAAGTGCAATTGGAGATCCATTATTGTCAGTAATTGTATATCTCTCAGCATCAAATGATTCAAAGAATACACTAGTAATTCCTGCACTTACATCTACAGCATCAGCAACTTGCAAAGTGAGAGTACCACCTGCAACAGTCTGACCTGTAATCTGTTTCGTAATTGTAAGATCAGCATTTGCTAAGTCAACAGTTGCAGTATTCTCTACTGGCATTGTTGCGTAGAGACCATTTGATCCGTATTGGCGGATTCTTGGAACCATCAATGAGAAATTATATTGACCATTATCTACACTGCTTTTGTTTACACCACCAACAGCTGTTGGTGCTGCTCCTAAAGTTACTGCAGTTCCATCAGCACGGATTGCATTGACAACATTAAAGTTTGGATCTCCACCTGTTTGGTACTTAATTATACTACCAAGTTTAATACCACCCTCACCATCTTGGAAGTTTCTTCCAGAAACTTTACCAGTATTACTGCCACTGATAACTAACTGATCCTTTACACCAAATCTTTCAAGCTCTTGCTCATAAAGAACAGTATCTGCAACGAAATTTGTAAGTAAAGCACTATTTAATCCGTTAGAATCTTGGAATACTGATTTAATATCTGAAGTATCATAGATTGCCATCCCTGTGATACCAGTCTTAAATTTAGGATTCTCATTGATGATTACTTGCTCACCAATTAAAAATCTTCCCGAAGTCTGAGTAAGACTATAATCATTGGTTGCAATAACTGAAACATACCCAGTTGCACCACTAGACAAACCTCTAATATATGAAGTGACAGGTACGTCACCAGTGGTATATGCGTTTGCTAAAGTTAATTTTGTATATGTTTGAATATCATAGAGATAGAGATCCCAATTAGTTGATCCATCTTTATAAGAATCATCCGTCACACCCCACCAGTAAACTCTTGCCTCACCAACCTTAGTTGATAATCCGGCACCAGATGCATTACCAGTGTTGGTATTTCCTGATGCATTTCTCCTTTCAGAGTATAATTCAATAATATTAGTGTTAGTAGTATTTGCACCACCTGCTGCAGCGTCACCAATATTTAAATATGGTGTTCCATGAACATTGTTTACTCTTACTAAACTTCCAAGAGCAAATGGAATCAGCGCACCACCTACTGTTTTAGTAGTTCTTGGTTTTTCTACATCAATTATACTAGAACCAACAAGATCAATATCATATCCTTTAACGTAGGCAGTGCCAGCAGACACTCTAACACCCATCAAATTGTCGCTAGGTGTATTCCCTTCATCAGTTACTTCATCCTCTCTGAAGAGACCTCCGTTGCCAGTCTCATTGTTTAAAGTGTCAACAACATCTACAATAAAACTATCAACAGCATAATTGCCAGATTCTTCGTAAGTTCTCTTTGCAAAGTAATCTCTAATCAAATTATAATTTGATTTATTCTGTAACTTTTTAATTTCACCTTCATCAATTCTTACCAACTCAACAAAACTAGTGTCTTCATTATCAGTGAGTTGTTTTTTAGTTAATTTAAGTTGAATTTTTAATCTATCTGCACCTGGTGCAGCATAGTTAGTAAAACCTTTTGCATTATCATTTAGTTTTGGATCTTGATCTGCATTTACAATTTCCTCAATAATATCATATCCAACTCTGAACGATGGTTTATTATCAAAAGGATCAAGAACAATCTGTTCATTTGGAACATCAACAAAAGTTCCTCTAATAAAATATACACCTTCTGCTACACCGACAGAATAACCTGTATTTGTTGCATTTACTGAATTAATGGTAAAAACAGTATCGCCAGAGACAATAGAAGTATTTCCATACGTTATATTCTCTTGAAGAATTAGAGTTTCACTATCTTCAAACTCAAAACTTGTACCATCGACGCCACCATCTTGATACTTAACAAATAGTGTAATTTCTTCAACACCTTCTTCAGGAGGAAGTAAATATCCTTTGATTGTTCCGACAATCTCCGAGTTTTCCCCCTTTACCTTGGATCCCTTACCATTATTTGCATTTATAACAGCATCCAAATATACTGTAATATCAATTCCTAAGTGGTCTCCATTAACCTTAACCGTAGTAAAGGCATTATCACAAGTGATTCCTCCAGGAATCACCATGGAACCTTCTTTGAACATATGACTGCCAAAGGATTCTATCTGATTTTGCAGAATCGACTGAAGACCCGATAATTCTCTAGCCTGAACAGGATACCCAGGTTTAAACAGAACTTTGTAAAAATTATCTGCCTTATCAAAATCATCATAATAAGGACTTACGTTTAAATTCGTCTTTTGTGGCATTTTTTAAAATTCCAGTATAATTTTGAGGTCTTCTTTTTGGCGGGCATTTCTAGCAATGCTAGATCTGTTGTCAAGATAAATTAATTCTCCTGACCCTTTATTTATTTCAGGAACTGCCATGCCACTGGTGAAGTCAACACCAAGATTAATTAACTTTGTTCCTGTTGGGTTTGTTGTGATTCCTGCAAATCCAGTATCGATGGAAGCGGAAAAATTAGATACATTACCACTGATTACATTTGATGATGCTTCAAAATCATATGGTCTACCATTTGTAGATATACCCGCATAATCTCTTTGATTAAAGGTTGTCTGGTTATAGAAGAGAGATCTGTCTCTAAAATACTTTAAAACCTTTGTCTCAAGATCATATGATGCAACATAACCAAATGCCTTTCCAGTTCCACTAGAAACAATCTGTTCAATCTTCTCTCCAATTTTTGGTGTTCCTGTAATTGAAGAAAATTTGAAAGAACTTAATCCGGAGAAAGTATTTTCTTGATATACATCACTAGTTCCAACTTTTGTTGGATTCTTTACGATACCAACTTGTGCAAAACTTGTATCAACTGGGAAATCTTTTGTGGAATCGTCAAATCTTGCATAAACAAGAACTTTATCAGTACCCAATTCAGTGTACACATCAAATCCATGACCCTTTGATGGGGGAATAATGGGTATTAAATGTGCCGGAGTACCAGTACTGCCTGAATTAATTGATCCCAAGTCAACTAATGCATAACTATAGTCTTTTCCCCCAGAAGTAACTGTAGTATTTGTAATGCGTGTACCTTCTACATCAACTCTAACTTTTGCTCCAGTACCATCACCAATAATATCAAACTCTTGTCCCAAACCATTTGCATATCCTTTACCAGATGCTTGAATATAAACAGTCTTAATCTGATTTTCATTAATACTTGAGTCGGCAGATTCCCTAATAGTTCTTATTTGAGATTCTGTACTAGTTTGCCACTCATTGGGTACTGTGAGATATTCTGTAGAATCAAATTTAATAATGTCACTTGGAGGAATAGTAAATAGATATTTCCAAATATATCCGTCTCCACTATCACCAGCTCTAGTTGGTTCTAGATCTGTAAATTTTGGTTGATCCTGAGAAACATTTCCTTTTGGATTATCACCACTAGATCCATTTTCAATACAAATATAAACTCTATAGTCTTCATTCATCACATAATAATTTGCATCATATAATCTAGATGCATTAGTTATGGGTGCTGGACTAGTAATGCTATAGTCATCACGATATATTTCATATCTGCTTCCAGAGACCCAATTAATACGTCGGACTAATCGTCTTACATTGGCAGAAGTTACCTTCTTACCATATAAAACAAGATCACCTGCATGGTTGTTATAAGCAACACTATCAATTGGGGATGGTGGATTGGTATTCCAAGCAACTGTCCTACCAAAACCAACATTAGTTGGGTTGGGTAGACCAACTGTGATATAGTAAGAGTTACTCGTGGATTCAACAGAATCCACAAAGTTACTGGCATTCAAAATTCTAAATTGATCAGTAACAATTGCTGACATCTTTATCTTTTTTTATATATTTATAGGAGATTACTGAATGTAAAATGACAAGTTGTTATCGGCTTCCAGACTTACACCATCAGCGCGTGGTTTTCTGGAACGTATTGCTCCAGTTTTGCCTTCACCAAAGTTTCCTCTCCTTTGGATAGTTGGGAAGGTTGATAATCCAGCATCAACAGTCAAACCAGTCACCCCAATAGAAATTCCATTAGTTCTATTGTCATAGTTATATATTCTTCCCCAAGAAAGTTTTCCAAGAGAAGTTGTTAATCCTGCCTGAAGATCATCAAAAGTGCCGCTTTCGAGTATTCCAATTACAGGACTACCGGAATCAATATTACAAATAATTTCTGCATTCGATGCAAGACTTGTTATTGAGTTGACAACATAAACGTTATCAAGGAATGACGTACCAATACCAACAACTGCAGAATCACTACTATTTACAGAAGTAACTCCATTACCAACTGTGGTATCATAAATCATAATGGGATATCCCGCTACCAAATCCAGTGCATCAGAAGCAACATTTGCTTCACCATTTTCACCATAGTCTTTCATTGCGCGGAAGTTAAACTTCAATGCAAGTGGATGTCCACCTGTACCAGTTGTTGTACTGATTCCAGTAATAATTCCACTAAATCCTTGAACATTTTGAACTGTATTGATAGTTTCATATAGAGGTGTGGGAAGTTCTGCAATAATTCTTGGTGGATTTGTATTTGTATATCCAAATCCAGGATTGATAACTGTAACTGAAGAAACTTGACCATTTGAAATATTGGCAGTTCCAGTTGCAGTGATTCCAATACCAACACCTATTTCTTTGGGTGCCGAGAACTTAATATCAATTGTAGAAGTTGTATATCCAAATCCGACATTATCAATGGTTACTGCGGAGACAGTGCCTGCAATGGAAACTGTAGAAGTAAACGCAGCAGAAACTGGTTCATTTGAAGTTTCCATCATAAATGCATCGAATGTAAATGTATTCTGATTAAGATCCAGAATAATTTCGTCGTAATCAAAGAATTGTGCATTATCTACAAAGATATCACTTGAAGTTGGAGTAACATCACCAATGATTTTTGCAGTTGGGAAGATCTTAGTTTCTAAGACTGGTCTTACCTTACTAACAATATCACCCTTTACATAGATATCTTTCTTCTGTTTAATCCAATCAAATGGTCTGAAGTTAGTATCATCAACACCTGGACCACTATAGATGTTAGTTTCTACAATATCAGAACCTACAATTTCGGTGATTGCCCTATCATTAATTTGTCTTTGAGATGTTGAAATTAGTGGTTGTCTCAACATTCTTACATCATCACCAATCTTGAGAGTCTCAGTGGTTTCTACCTGAAGAACATCAACACCATCTTGACCAATGTAGAAGAAAATATCAACTTTATCATTGACCTTAGGTGCTTCCATAAACAAGAATGAAGTTCCACCAGTAAACTGATATGCATAACCAGGTGTCTGCAATACACCATTAATGAAGATGACAAGAACTGAGTCAAGATCAATATTTGCAGAAAGAGGGTTATTTGGATCTAATTCAAAACTTAGAAGTTCGCCATTATAGTAAAGTGGGAATCTCTTTCTAGTACCGTTTTGATATCCAAAGATGCTGTCAATATAATCCATTTCACCAAAGGACCAGGAAGAGAACCTATCAGTAAATGTTTCAACAACTTCAAGTTGGAAAGGTGCTATTGGTTGTGTATAATTTTTTGCTGTTACTAGACCAACAGCTTCAAGAATATCGCCAGGTTTGAATGCATATCCAGATCTTGCAACCTTAAAAGTATCAATTAAGAATAATGTAGATCCAATACCAACATTACTTGTTCCTGCTGCACCCACAGTAAGATTTAACAGTAGATTTCTACCAGTTTCAGTTGTTGCACCAATACCCAGTCTAGAAACGCCAACAACTTCTACATTCTCATAGTTTGGTTCGGGAATGATCAATGCTGGATTGATATATCCCTGACCAGGATTTGTGATTGAAAATGCTAAAGTTCCACCAATACCAACGGTCGCATCAACTACTGCACCAGTTCCACTACCACCAGCAGATCCAACACCAACACTAATTGTATTAGTGGTGAATGATGTAATTCCTAGAGTTGCTCCTGCAGCAGGATCAGTTGCTCTTGGATATGGTTGCTCAGTAAAGAAATCATCATCAGAGCAAGTAAAGATCAAACCATCTGTTGCAATCTGAACAGTATCCGTAGTATCCAAACCGTGACTTGGAATAGTAAGTCTCAATACGCCTGTATGAGAAGTGTAATCTGCTTTAGTTGGTGTAAATGGTCCACCACTACTTGCAGTAACACTATTGTTCACAGATCTGATGAACTTGTGTTCGTATGCTAGATCTGTAATGCCGATAGAAACTGGTTCTCTATATCCAGATCCAAAATTATTGGTAAAGTATCTTCTAACGGTACCACCAGTCTCATAAGTATGTGGAATTGTAGATGGACCCACTCTGATTGAAACTCTGGTTGCAGAAATTACCTGAACAACATCAACAGGATAATCATAATCTGGGAAGATAGTTGTTGTACCATATCCAGTGCTACCACAACTAAATTCCAAATTATCCAGTTTTACAAAATCTCCACCTAAGATGTTGTGAGAGTCATTGGTTTCAATTTCAAGGATTCCTGTAATATTGTTATAAAGTGCTGTAGAGATAGCAACTGTAGATCCAACTGTATTAATACCGATGAGGTCAGTAAGTTGACCTGTAGAATTTTTCAGAACTTTAATTTCTGCACCAAGCAAAGGTGCATATCCAAGACCAGGAGTAGAACCTAAAGAAACAATCAGACCACCTCTTGGGAGTTGATTTTGATTAATATCAAAATCAGATTGAATAAATGATCCATCTACAGAAGTAATACCTGTGTAAATTACACTCGTGACTCCTACTGCACTATCATTATCAATTTCATAGTTATTTCCTGCATTATTTTCAGTGGTGGGAGTTTGGAATACGCCATTAATAAACAGAATACCATTACCAGCATCGATACCAGTAGTATTAGCACCGCCAACTTTCAATGTATATGTCTTACCAATTCCTGTGAAGGAATCTGAAATATCATCAAATACCATATTGGTGTCATAATCAGATCTTAGGAAAGTTCTTCCAGAGAATTGTGCAGTTACATATGGGAGATTACTTTCATTTCTTCTTGCTCTATTATTACCTTTTGGTGGATCAATGAAGTGAACTTCGTTTCCAACAATATTGAGAGCACCCCTGTAGATTTGAATAGTTGATCCATCAATGTGTGATGTTGCTGCAGATCCAACAGCACCTCTCTGTACAGCGACTGTTGGGAATGTTGCAGCAACACCAGCAGCAATAAGACCGTTAATAGGACCAAGAATTTGACCACCAATATTTGTGCTAAGACCAACCTCAACAACCTTCATATACTCATCATCAACTCTCAAAAGGTCTCTTGGTTGGACGGAAGAAATGCCAGTAACATTAAATGTCGAAATACCTACAGAGATTCCTCCACTATTAAAATCAAGTTTATGATTAATTGGGGTAAATGTTATTGGTTGTTGTACAATACCATCAATAGCAATGACAGTTTTACTCAACTTCTTAGTAAATTCTAGTTCATGAGCATTTCCGATTCCCGCATCAGTGAAGGTAACGGATATACCTGCAGTAGCGAACTGTGGCGTTGTCGATAATTTAAATGTATCTGGAGTTAGGGCAATTGGATAAACTCTATCTGGTAGTTTATCTGTTACAATACCAAGATGGTTTACAGTTGCACCAATTCCCATCGGTTGTGTTCCAATGCCAATAAAGGTTGAAGTTGGTCTGTAAATTAATTCTTCTCCAGTATTAAAGAAATGATCTCTTAATGTGAATACACCTGTTGAATAATTGATATTAACAGTATCTGTAGGATCAAATGTCTTCACATAAATTGGTTTACCTTCATGAGTCAATGTAAAGTTGGTTCTATTTGCTCTTAGACCATTAAGTCCATCAAATGCAGAGAGGAATACCAACTGATCAGTTGGACCGTATGAAAGTGAATTTGCTTGGTTATCAAAGTCCATCTCTCTGTAGAAGACTTCACTAAATGCTTGTGCCTCTACATTGTATCCCAAGTCTGGATAGAAATTGAGATAGAACTGATTACCACTGATCTCTCCACCAAATGTACCAAGACCAGTAACATTATTAACTGGTGCAAATGGTCCAGGAGTGACAGTAACTTCACTAGTTCTTGAATTTGAAAGAATGTTGACTTGATGGATTGCTGATGTTGTTCCTGCAGAAACACGAACGACTGCTGCTGCAGCAGAAATGAATCTGCTATCAAAAGTTCCAACTCTTACTATATCAGTACCAAATCCAATAGTTGATTCTAATCTTGCACTTCTTTCTGTTCCTGCAGGTTGATTGTTAAGAAGGAATCTATATGTTCCGATTCCAGTTGTGGTATTTCCAAATCCAACAATATGTGTTCTATAATCAAAAGCATCAACCTGATCAAAATTACGACCACGTACAGAAACAATACCTGAATTAGCATCATAAATTGCACTAACAAGTCCAACATTTGATGCACTATAAGACTGTGTAGTATGATCAAAATAATACTCACTTACATAAGTATTAGTTCCATCAAAATCAATTGCAGCTTCAACATAGTTAGTTTCTCCACTAAATCTATTGGAAATCTCAATGTTTGCAAATAATCCATTGAAATCAGTACCATTGAATTCTGCAAGTGTTCCAATATTATTACCACCGGATACACTAGAGAGACCAACAAAAGAACTGACAAGATTTACAGAACCGATTGCTTGAGTACCAATACCAGAATTTCCGGGAGGAAGTGCTTGGAAAAGATAGGATTTTTTGAGTACTTTGATATCATGATCAGTTTCAAAGGCATCTGTTGGAGTAAAGACAAGAGTCTTTCTTCCAAAACTATCAATATTTGCACTAAAGTCCCCAAGTTTAATATTTGTAAACGAATTATATTTTTCAAATATAAAAATATCATTGGTAGTTGATTGAACAACTAATTCGGATAACTGAACATCTTTACTGTCTGGATCAGCAATTTGTATGACATATCTTACATGATTATCTACAAAATCGATCTCTTCAATTTCAACGAAAGTATCCTTAAATCCTCTACTAGAGAACTTATTACTAATATCATCATGAATGAGAACCCTATTAGTTCTACACTCAATATAATCCGTCAACTTTCTATTCTGAATCTGTAGAGCGTTTGATTGCGTAAGACCAGTAACAGGACTTACTCTTGGATCAACATCTACTGCATTATCGAAGTTGTTGATAATATCAACTCTTCTTTCACTAACAACATCAAGAATTACAATTGCCGTAGTTGTTCCACCAAGACCAATACCACTTCTACCAACAGAAGTTACACCAACATCAGCAAAGTTCTTAAGACCTGCTGGGTGAACAATACTGTTTACTGGGGTAGAAAGTTCATCCCAAGTTATGGGACTCTTAATAGAGTATGAAAGATTCTGATAATAGTCATTGTTAGGAGTTACTTGATAATCTTCACTAATTTTGCCAACATCATCACTCCAACCAAGTTCCATTCTTGAGGAGTAATCAACTACAAATTTTGCCCTCTTTCTATCAATATTAGTTACTTCTGCAATTACACCACTAATAATCCCTTTAATAATATCACCTTTATTAAGATTATATTTTCCAGTATATTTGATGTAATCATCTCTCACTAGAGAAATAAATGCATCTTCAGAACGGAATCCATTGCCATCACTATTAACAAATAGTCTTTCATTCTTAGTGAATGTTCCCCTTTTTTGTTTGATATCAATGCGTGGATAGATGTTCTCATTGATAAGAGTTGCATATCCTGATTGATATGTCTTAGCAATACCTGCGTTGGTTGTAAGTCCAACACCCGATGCATCAATTAATTGAAAAGTCAACGTTGCTGGACTGGTATTTGCAAACTGTATTACTTTGAATAATTGATAGTCATAGTCACTAGAATTGAATCCAGATCCATCTGGAGAGGACATTTCAATGCCTTCAACAAATACTTTATCATCAACAGAAAATGGTGCTTGATTATATCCAAGAATTGGTGTCTTAAGCACACAAGTTGCAATTCCAGTTGGTCCACTAACCATTGAAACGATACCCACACCATTTGAATTATTGATTGTAATAATCTTATGTGGTTCAGAATCTAATCCAAATATTGGTGCTAATTGAACAATTTCGGAAATAGATCCATTCGGCGCTTTTGCAACAAGAGTTGTTGTATCAACAATACTCTTAGTCGTATCATTCCAGAGAATAACATCTGGATCAGCAAGATATTTTGCACCGGCAAACTGAATATCAATTTCTTGAATCGTATCTAAATTGTCAACAGTGACAATTGGTGGTACAAATGCTTCTGGTCTAAGAGTCTTATCTGAAGGATAGTCATATCCAATATCACGAAGTCTAGTCTTTTTGATTCTACCAATAGAAGTAGATATTCCAATAATATTAGCATTTCTACCATTTACAGATGTAACATCTTCAAATGATGGGAGTTTATCAAAATTAAATCCTTCTGAAATAACTCTTACTTTAGAAATACTTCCATTAAGTGCGTTTGAGGATTTAGTGCTATATTCTAAAGTATCACATTCAGCACTGATGTACGATAATATATTTGGATATCTGAATGGAGAAATCTTGAACTCAGTTGTTGAAGATGTTGTTGAAATTCCAAATACAGAGTACGTTCCGTTATATTCACTATTTTCATATCTAATTTCTGAATATGCTTTGACTTCAGTATCCGCAGTGCTGATGTATCCACCTTTTTCTAAACCATAGTAAAGTCTTGATGGAATATTATTAGAGTAATTCAGAGTCAATGAAGAATCAGAGTCAGTGCCAAAACCAACACTACCAAGACCAACTACGTTGAAGTCTCTAGAATCTCCTGAACTGATATATTCATTATTGAAATTCTTGTCTCTGTAAATCTTTAATTGATATCCTCTTAGTGAAGTATCCTGAAGATTAAACTTCAAGTCACTATTTCTTATAACATCAATTGGTGGATTGACAGCAGAAATATAATGATTAACTCCACCAGTTGCACTAATACTTACTCCATTCTCTGTTTTTGGATTAGATTCATATAAAGTCTCTGCAAGTCTGAATTTATCAATACTATCTTGAATTATATAATAAATGCCAGTTGTTATACCAGAAGCAACTTCTGCTGCTTCATAAAATACTTTATCACCAGTTTTATATCCATGATCTTGATAGGTAAACGATCCGTCAGAGAGAGTAATACCCGTCGAATTGATACCAATTGTATTGACAAGAATTTTCTTCTCATCTAAATTCAATTTTATATTCAATGCTCCAGTTGTTCCAAAACCAACAACAGTATTTGGAACTACATTTAGTTTGATAACGTCTTTATTGAGTAGACCATGAGTTGACGAAGTACTAACAATGGTTGTAATTCTGTCAACATTTCCAAGAATTTGTCCTTTATTAGTTTCTAAAAGATATTCTGAATTATTAGATCCATCACTATAGAAGAACAATCCTTCAGATGCAGTGGTTAAACCAACTTGTGTTGTTAATCCAATGAGATTTTCGCCTTTGTTTATAACAAATACATCACTTGATAATGTATTTGTATCTGGAATAAAGAATGTTCCTTGGTTAAGGGAGTTATCCCCCACAATAAGAGAATCAACGCCAGCAAGAGTACTCTTAGTAAAAGTAATTCTTTCTCCTGTCCTTAATCCATGATTGGGTATATAAATTGCTCTACAGGGAACAGAAACGCTAGATGTAGTGACTCCAACTGTTCTTACTTTCTTTTGAGCTCCACCTGCAGTAGTTCCAACACCAACGGATGTTACTGCATTAAAATAAATTAGTTTATTTCTTTCAGAATTAAACTTTGTGGTTTTTACTGGAAGTTTGACTCTATCAGAACTCAAACTAAGATCACTTCCAAAGGAGTGTGCTACACCAGTAGATCCAAATCTCTTAACAGTAAGTACGCCGTTTGAATAGTCATTGAGAACTCTTACAGTCTCAGTACCATCAGAGGATGTAATTGTTATAGAATTGCCAATTGATACTTCTCTAAATCTTCTAGAAACAAAAATATCCTCAAATTTACCGCCAGGAAGACCTGAGTAATTGGACATTGTTCCAGCAAGACCAACGGACTCTGTAGTAAATCCTATTCTCTTAGGTCCACTAAGGAATGGTATAGAGGTCGAAAGACCACTCACAAGAACGGTATCGTTATTATTTAAATCATATCCATCGCGATTGTAAGCAGAAACTTGATTATCATTGTCCCAAACAAATACACAGTTTACATTTCTTTCCAATTCAGTTCTAATAGAAGATATACCAGCACCCTTTAATTCTTGAACTTCTCCCCTAAGACCAGCACCGCCTGTACCTTCAAAATTAAAGTTAACTCTATCGCCAATAGAGTAACCAACTCCACCATCAATGACTCTAATTTCATCAACAGATCCCTTTGTAACTGACTCTACATTACAGCGTTGTTGGAAAGTTTCATAAGATTCGTTGATAAAGTCATAATCTGCATATGGATCACTGACTTTATATGGAAAGGTATTTCTAACAAGATTATTTCCATTGAAATCAAATGTCTGATCTAAAATTAGATTTTCACCTATTACTTGTGACTTAAATTCATTTCCAACAAAATATGGGTATGCTGGTGCAAATTTCGCAGAGTTTTGCCCACTGGTTGTAACTCCAACAAAGTATGCATAAACTCCATTTGGAAACTCTGGAGTTTTACAGAATCTACCATTATGCAAATCAAGATCACCACTATTATTGTATAAGTAATCTTCTTTGAAGAATCCTGGTTCAAAAGTAGGTGGTCTATCAACAATAGAATTAGTGCTTAATTCATATCCAGTTTCAAGTCTAGCAACACCTGACTGAACATTATCTGCCGTTTGATATCCAAAGGGACCATAAATTGGATTTCCGTCATATGCCCATCCAATAATGGGTGAGTGAGATCCATTTAAAGATTCAAAGTTCGATGCAAGATCTTGGGAGTATCCATATATTCCATAAACCAAAGAATCCTGCTTCTCATCCTTGTAAAGACTAGAATAAATTTCTGGACTTCTTGTTGCGGAAATTTTTCCAAATCTAAACGCATCGTTTATTGTTAAATCTCTAATTCTAGTATCAAAAATTGCACCAGATCCTCTAGAATCTACAAATATTGAAGTAGAAGATGTGCTATACCCAATACCCGGATTAATGACAATAACATCATCAATCTTTCCATTTAAAAGTACGGGTCTGAGAATTGCACCTACTCCACCAGAAGGATCTTCAATTTTAAGTTCTGGGATTGACTTATATTCAGATCCTTTGTTTAATACTTGAACATCAACAATTCTTCCATTAGAAATAATTGGTGCAAGTTGAGAATTTTTACCTTTACTTATTGAAATTCTTGGTTTTGTATGTAAATTGAATACAGTAGATCCATATCCAGTTCCAGATTCATACAAATAGGCATCAGTAATCTCACCAGTTACGATTGGTGTAAAGGTAAAGGTTCCAATACCAGATGCTCCAAAAGAAACATTAGCATTAACTTTAATCTCTGGATATTGGAAAATATGGTAACCACTTCCAATAGAATCAAATTTATTAAACTTTGATTTTTTGAGATCATCGGTAAATGTTCCAGCAATACCAACATTTACAAGTCTAAATTGATCTGAATCTACAAATTGAATAGAATAACTATTTGAAGTAGAAAGACCAACAATGGGATTGCCTGTTGATTTATATGTAACTATTTCTCCATCCTTAAATCCATGATTAATAAAGTATACTGAATTATACTCTGTAGAAATACCACTAGATTTTACGCTTAATTTTCTGTAAGCATAACCAGATCCACTATTGAGAACAGTAATAGATCTTACATTTTTTTGCGATAGAGTTCTAAATTTATGAATACCAGATGCTGATGTAGCAGCTGAAAGACCAATAGTATTGATACCAGTACTTATAGTGGTAATACCTGATGCAGAAGGTGCAAATGCATCATTATCATTTTTAAATAATCTAATAGTGGAAGTATTTACAATTCTAATTACATATTCATCACCACTACTCAAACCTCCTGTTGAGATATTATTTGGATCGTATGCTTGTCCAATCTCAATAGGATTATTACCATTTTGATTGTAGATAATATGCTCACCATCTGCAAGATTATGTGCCTTTGTAAATGTAATGGTTTCATTACTAGGATCAATTCCGCCACCAACATCTAGTCTACGACTGTCAAAAGATATCTCTCTAAATCTTGTTCCAATAACTGGTTCCAAGGAACAACCAGATCCATTACCACCTATCAAATCTAGAGATAGGAATTCATCAAATCCAAATTCTTGAGGGTCAACAATAACTTGTTTAACATTACCAATAACAACTGGTTCAACCTTTGCACCAGTTCCAAGAGGAAGACCAGATCCAACCTCTGCAACATCTTCAATATTTAATTCTGGTGGATTTATAACATCATATCCTTTACCACCATTAAGAACTTCAAATTCCTCTACAGGTCCATAATAAATTTTATCCCTGGAATCAGGACTTACAATCTCTACACCATCAATCAATACTCCAACATTACTTACAGTCCTATCAACACTTTTACTACCTTGTAGTTGCTGTGATAATGGGAACTTTCTAAGAATTTTTTTACTTGAAAGAGTTCTATTTTCATGTCTCTTTAAAGTAAAATTATGTGCTCCAGCACCAAAGTTTGGATTAAATCTAGCAATATCATCAAAGTTTGCAATAGTTTTGGCGTTATTGGCAAGTTGAGACTTTGAAGCGTATAGTTTAATTTCGTTTGCAGCAACGAGTTTTACAAAATAACTTTCTCCAGATGAAAGTCCAATTAAAGGACTTTCTGCGGTGTAGACTATTTCATCACCATCTCTAAAATCGACTGGTGTTGAAAATACAATTGTTCCATAAGTCTTATAATAAGAATTGTAACCACCCAATCCTTGAGTATTGTTTGAGCCTACTGTTTTAATATATCCATCTGGAAGTATAGACTCAATAATATCATCTTTAATAGTATATCCTGGAAGAGAATTTGATGCCAAATACCCAAAGATTGCGAAATCGTCTACGTAAATATTGGATGTATTTGCAAGATATACTTCATTACCTACAGTAAGAACTACTCCAGAACTCTTTGCCTTTACAATCTTTCGTCTAATACTGTAATCTTTATTAGGATCTGGTGTAAAAGTACCAATATTGGATAGAGTAACTTCTTTGGTTAATGTGTTTATTGAAGACACTGTTGCAAATGATGCATTAGCAACATTTGGATCAGGTACAACTACTTGTTGACTATCGCCAATGAGAACCTCAACAGAATCTCCTAGTTTAAGAAATGCCTTATCAATATCAGAAAATAGTGTGAATACAGAAGAATTTACTTCCTCCACTTTAAATCTTGGACTGGTATTATAAATCCAAGAATTAGCAAACATTTGCTTATAAGTCCTATCAACGACAGGATTCTCAATAACCTCACCAACATTTCTTGTAGTTATTTCCTCATCTTCTTCCATCAGAGGAATATCTACCAAAGGTTTTAATTCTGATAGAACTCCAGTGATTCTCATATCACATCTATTTTCAATATCACCATCCTCATAACCAAAAATGGTTTCATCTGCTCTTACAACATCAGAGATATTAATTTTTGACGTGACACCAGTACAACCATAAAACTGATTAATACTCTTTGAAGTATAATCAATTCTATTATTTCCAGAAATAATGGTCCCTGTTTGACCAAATCCAATTGTAGAGTCAACACTAATAACTGACGCATTTACTTCAACTGGTTCTAATGATCTAGATGCTCCAGGAATAGTAAAAATACCCTCTACAAGGTCTCTATCATTATATCCAACAAATACCCCAAGTTTATAAAAAGTTTGAGTGTCTCTTGTAAAAATCTCAACATCAGAAACTGATGCATTTGTATCAAGATCATTTGACTTAAATACTGTCTGACCTTCTAATCCAAAAGGATTACCCGAAATATTTTCCGCTACGATAACTTCTCTTCTGATATATTCGGCAGAAGATGGTTTAATTAGTCTACCTTCAAGATCTAATACTTCAGCATGAACACCATAAAGAACTTTGAAAAGAATTCTAATAGATTCTGCAATACCCTTTGATTGATAAAAGTTTCTTGCATGCTTGATAAAGTTTCCAACATCTAAATCAGAAACAAAATCATACTCTTCCAGACCCGGAGTAAAGGTTTTTTTTAATTTTTTATAAAATTCTTGTAAGAAAACAACACTTAAGTTCTTTACTACTGATCCATTGGCCGCGGCGGATGCAGAAGTTTCACTAAAAACAATATTCTGACTGTTTACATTGCTGAGAATATTAGAAATTCCTATATCATATCCAGAGATTCCACTGAATCCGCGAACACAACTATTGAAAGAAGTAGTAGTCTTTGATTTATAGGTGATAATTTCATCACCAATTTGTAAAAGACCATACTCGTCAGGAAATCCTTTTGTGGAAGTTACCTGAATAGTATCTTGAGAAGATGTAATATCTCCTGTAAGCGATGTCTCACCTACAACAACCTCTGGAACGAGATTATCTACTCTGATATATCGATCAAGATTATCGACAAGATCTACACTACCGCCCTGATGTTCTAAAGACAAATAGTATTGTCTAAAAAATTCTATGGCGTTTGGAAAATCAGCAACTAAAAACTCTGGAAGTTGGCTCTCAATAATTTTATTGAGTTGCACTCTCTTCTCAAATTGCGACATATTTTATTTCCTCTCTAGATCTCCGTTGGAATAACTTGAAGTATAATAGTCTCTTGTGAAAGACACGCCAGAAATATCTTCACCAGATGCAATAACATCTTTAACCATATTTATTGTACTACTTGAAACGCTAAAACTGAGGTAAAGATCTTTTAAACCAACCACATCATTGGATTCTGGGAAAGCTTGAATCTCAACAATATTATTTGGTTTTTCAGTTTCAACAATATTGATAGTATTAAGAATAACCTCCCCCTTTATGTAATCAACTACACCTGCTTCTTTGGCAACAACAGTTTTTATTCCATTAGCGCCAATCTTAACTATGGAAACAACTCCACTCTTAAGGTCTGCATTTGGTAAATCTGTGATATACACCGTTGAAGTATCACCAACAATTTTAAATCCTGTAGATTTAATATTCAGTCCATTTGGTTTTACATTAAATCTATTACCAAAGCAAATTTCGTATTGAGCAAACTGATTAACCAATACTTTCATATCTCTTCTAATTTTCACCTTAGTGATGTTAGAAGTAATGGCAGTATCAACGCGATCAATTAGTTGAAGAACCTTACTATACTTAAATCTTCCACCAAAACGATTCATATCAACATCTTTAGAGTATTTTGTAAGACTATCAATAATATTAGTCCTTAAACCATCAACAGTAGCAACCTGTGAGGAGTTATAATAGATATTAGATTCAATTTCAACATAAAGAACCTTAAGATCAATAATTTTTTGATTAATACCTGCAATTGAGTACTGCTTAATCTTATTCAGAATATTTCTCTTATCAAAATCAGAGACATATGTGCCATTCTTGGGTTTTATGCTGATTTGAACGGTACCAAACTGTGGTGGTACTAATTCTTCACCACCAACAACTGCAACAGACTCTGTATTTGGGTAAATCGAAGCAATAATTGCCTCATAATCTCTTGATGTAACCGCTCTATATTGCGCTGAGTACAGTCTTGGGGCGAAATACTTAATAGAAGACACATCTTCAATTCCGCCACCGTTCATCGCCTTCTGGATGGTTGTAACGGGTACTGATCCACTAGGAATTACCCTCTTACCTTCCTGATCTTGGAGATTTGCTTGAAATTCAAAGACGGAAGGTCCATTTCCTGCTTCACCATCAGTAACAATGTAACTTACAGAGATAAGTTTGCCATTTTCCAACTTTTTACCAAAATATCCATCACCAAACAGTAATTCATACCTCTCATCTTGAACTTCCTGGAGCAAATAGATCTCTGAGTTCTTATCAATGTTTAAAATATTGTCAACTCTACTAAAATCTCTACCAGTGCCTGCTTCACCAACATTAGAAACGTTTACTCTAATGGTTGAAGCATCAATATTTGGATTATCAAGGATAAAACGCTGATCTATAGATGTATCAGTGACAAATTGACGTGTAAGAAGAGTTCCTTGAAAAAGTTCTATTGGTTTTTGTTCTGTTCCGAACTGTGCTACACCATTAACCACTGCTGCAGTGACTTTTTCGGGTAGTGAAAAGCGATATGAACTATTATCTTGCCCTCCAACACACACCAGACCTGCTTCAACGGTGATAAAACCGCTACTGGTAGTGGTAGGGACTGAAAAGGTTACGTTTGCCTTAGCGGCGCTTGCAGAGCGAGGCACGTAACCAATGTTTCGTGCTAGTGATACGACATTTTCGCGTACTGTTGCACCATCTAGGAATGATTCATTGACTACAAGGTTAGCATTGAACGCATTAATGTACGTATTATATGCTAAGGTGTCAATTAATATCGAAAAATTAGATCCCTCAAAGTCAAAATCCGTAAAATTTGAATTAGAACGGAGATATGTTTTGATTTCTGATTTAATTTGATCGAAATCTAAGTTAGTAAACTGAGTAAAAGGCATTGTTTATCGTGTTGCCTCTAATATGAATGAGAATGACTGGGTTGGATAATCTAAACCTACAATATCAAAGAAAACATTTACATCAAAACTGTTATCATCAGGTTGTGGATTGACTTGAACCTTTAAGTTTTCAATTCTATCCTCATAAAACAAGATTGTTTCACGTATTTGATCCCTAATAACACGACTTGAGGCGACATCGACGAACTCAAAGAGACTTCTGCGAATATCAGACCCCAAGTCAGAGTTAAAAAAGCGTTCTGTAGGTATTGTTTCGACTAAATTGCGTATAGATCTAATGATTGCACGCTCATTAATGAGTACAGGAAGGTCTTTCGTCACAGGATGTGGATCAAATGCGAAACTAATATCCTTAAATGCTCTGGAAACCCTCTTGCTAGGCATTGAAATGGTTTATTTTTCTGAATTTATTTATATCCACTATTCAGAAATTTGACCATAGGTAGGTTCTATTTCATCATTATGAATTTTTTCATATAATTCACTCTGTTGCTTAGAATCGTGCTTTTTAGGCGTCATATCATCATTAGCAATTTCACGAAGCATCTTTTGATGCTGATGATTACCTAGATTGTCAAGAAAATCGTTCATTTTTTCACTTTGGTGGTAGTCAGTAATAAGTCTTGTGGTACCCCACATTTCTTTCATGTAGTTGGAATTTCTATCGACAGGTGAATTGCCCATATTGATCATCCTCACATCAATCTGATTTTAGGTATTTATTAAAAAAGAGGGGTCGTGCCCCTCAATGTATTAACCTCTGCCTTGTCCGCGATAGACTTTTTTAGCAGTGTTGCGAGACGACGCGGCGTACTTCGTGTTTTTTCCGGATCCTTGACGAGTTTTCTTCGGTTGGGATTCAACGAATGTTTGCCCATTAAGACCAGTTCTAGAGCGTGCCATAATTAACCTGTAGTAATTTTAGTATCAAGTTCCGAAGGATTCGGAGACCCAGTAGAGTAGAAGTCCTCTGCTAGGTCTGTAAGTTTATCAAAGTATTCAGTTTCGGTCAAGTCCTTATAAAGAACTTCACCCCTATGGAGAATTGTATAATAC
>Ga0181399_1000056_pt1 | contig 34902 bp, 58 predicted proteins | sample 22SPOviralmetaG_FD_130128 | JGI IMG/M metagenome (GOLD analysis project Ga0181399, IMG submission 130128) | Marine viral communities from the oligotrophic San Pedro Time Series (SPOT) site, San Pedro Channel, CA, USA - 22 SPOT_SRF_2011-05-21 | ecosystem: Environmental > Aquatic > Marine > Strait...
AGCTTCCTGCATCTCCTTCGTGCCGATCACAGATGCAATACGGCTGCGCTCTTGGAAGCTGGCGTTGTTAATAAACTCTTGGGCGTTCGGGCTGTTGAAGCCTGGGAACTTAGCCAAGCCAACCAAATCCTGATCTCCGCCTGCACCAGCTTGGCGAATGGCGTCATCTAGTGCGCTGACCACGTTCGAACCAATGCGACCATCTCTGACATATGCGTCAGTTGTTTTGATTAGAGAGTTAATAAAGCTGATGTTCGACTTGTGACTTGTCGGGTTCATCGCTGTAACAGCAATCAGATCTGCACCTTTGCCAGCTTTCTTTGTCCCAATACCTTTGCCTTGAACGGCCCAGATTAGACCATTCTCTTGGCTTGATGGCAGCAGCGGGAAGCCTGGGCCACCCATCATCACCTCTGGAACATCAATCAGCGAACTGTCGATGCCCTTGTAGAAACCACCAGCGCGCGTCAGGTCAGCCACTGTTGGGATAATGCGAGCATCTTCCAAATCTCTAGGCGTAATGCGCGGTGCATCTACTGGGGTTTGATCGGGAATGTCTGGTAAACCACCGACAACATCAGCGCCAACACCCTGCGCCATAGATGGATCACCACGGCCACGAATAAAGTCAAAATCAAGTCCACCAAGCGCTCTGGTGTTACCAATCACGTCTGCCATGAATGGGCTGTCGTAGATCTCACGGGCTAGAATACTTGCGCCCTCTGCTACTGGCTTGGTCAACGGAAACGCCTCTGCAACGCCAAGGCCAGCCTCTAGGCCACCCAAGCCCATCTTGAGGTAATCACCTTCCCGATAGCCCTCGACAGCTGTTCCGCCACCCTCTTCGATGCCATACACAGCGCCCAGTGGCGTTAGATCCGCCAAGCCAAGACCGTCTAGGATGTTCTGAGATGTCGGGCTGGTGTCGCCCATGATGTCGCGTGCGTATCGACCAGCGACATATGGATCTAGGCCCATGCGATTGATTAAAGCGTCCTGAACAAGCTGCGTATCCATCTCGCGCATGGTGTAGTCTGGCGCTTGGAGCGTGCCGTAAGTCGCTTCAGCCGCGGCAATGTCTTGCGGTGTTAGACGTGAAGGTGTTCTGGGAATACGACTAGAAGGCTGCAAGTTGCCGCGATACATAGACACTTCTTCTGGCGTAAAACCAGCAGCGAGAAAGTCATCATCGACCAGACCTGCTATTGATCGGTCGTATTCTGCTAGTTCTGCCAGTCTGTCCATTACGCGTCCTTTGGATCTACAATCACCCGCTCGATTTTCTGCACGATTGGACCGCCTTCTGGCCCTGAGTGTTCATTCTTCACCGTGTCATGCCAATCGGCGCGAAACCTGTTCTTCATGTTGAAGATGTAGCTGGTTGCGTTGAAACCGTCGATCCCACCAAACGTAGCCATGCGGCCATTTCGTTCCCACCATGCTTGCGAATAGCGTATTGCTTCCTTTACGGCCTCCGAAAAATCTTTTCTTTCGTTCTGCCATCTGTCGAAAGTGTCGTATGCAATATCAAGTTCCAGAGCCATTTCGCACTTGCTCATTCCTTGCTTTCCGCACTCAATCACCGTCTCGCACATCTTGGGTTCGTATTTAGTGGGTCTTCCCTGTTTCTTCTTAGCTGCCATTTTACACCTCATATCTCAGCCAAGCGGACTGGACGCATGGCTGCAATATAAAGCAAAGATGGTGTTATATCAATCTTTGCTGGCAACCTCACCACCACACGCTGCGTAACCAGCCATGTCGATCCAGTTGTCTTGGTGCTTTGGGTTATCCCATGCCCTGACGGTCTTCAGATCAAGCATCATGATTGCGACCTGATCTGCCCTGATAGATACGCCAAGACGTGCGCTCCATATTGCGGCCAGCTTCGAAAAGCTGTCTTCTGCATCACCGTGGGTGGATGCTCTGTCTTTGGTGACGTATTCGTTTGCTGTTTCCAGAATGTGCGTTCGGTTCACGATCTGTCCTCCACTGGTCAATCGGCTTGATCCTGATACTTCCCGTTCCCGTATGATGCGGGTTCTTCTATGCGGTGAATTTCGAAAAGGGGCGATAAAATATCGTTCACAGCGGCGTCAAACGTGCCTAGACTATCCTGCCTTCTCCACAATTTTTTAACCACAGCCTCTAACTCTTTTACGCGGGCTTCGTGGATGTCCGCGCGGACGTATTGCTGCCCTGAAAGGTCGTCATTTACATAACTATCCTTGTGCGCAACTCGTAACTCATCGATCCAGCTTGGTGCGTTGTTTACAGCTTCGCAAGCGTCCACCCAAATCCGTTCTGGTGCTTCGCTCATGATGCCTCAACCTCATCGTAATAAGCGTCAAGCAGGGCACTCACGGCCAGTTCGGCTACGGTTACATTCATTCGCTCCGCTTCAGCAGTGACCCAATCTCGAAACTCTACGTTCTTCTGCGAATGCGGGAAGAATGCGCGCCGTATAGAACCATAGAAAAAATCTGAGCGAAGCTGGCCTCGCGCATCGCGCACGGTCTGCTGAGAAATCAGGCTCTCGTCTAATGCACGTCGCTTGATCCTTGAGACCTGTGAACAGCTAAGGCCCACCATTTGACCGATCTCAGTCAGCGTCAGTCGCGGTGCCGTCTGAATATAGAGCGGCTTGATCACTCTCCAGCGCTCTTTGAACGCCTCTCTGCTTTCCATTTTACCCATTTTTGCTCTCCTTTGATTTCTTTAGTTCAGCTTTGTACTTACCCCAAGCAGCACGGGAAGCAGTATCAGCCTCATAAGAAGCATCTTGAGCAGCCAATACAGCCGTCCGAGCATCCCAAGCAACACGATGAGCAGCATGATAAGCCGCCTTTAGTTCTGCAAGCTTAGTCATTATTCTGCGCCTTCTTCAGATCTGCCAACAATTGCAGCTTGTCTTTCCGCAAACGCTGCACAGCCTCACTCAAGCGCTTGATTTCGTCCGCTTGCGTCGCGGCCTTGCTCTGCCATTTCTTTGCGTTGGCAGCCTCGATGTTCAAGCTGGTTAGAAGGCTGCTGACTGTTTCATCTGTGCTCATATGTTAAACCCTTCGATACGTCGATCGCTCACGAACTTTTTAAGATTCGATTTTGCTTCCCAATATTGCCGGCCGGCACCTGGTGGCGCGTCAAACGTGTTCAGTAGAGCCTCTGCCCAGAAATCTACTTGTTGCCGGAGAAATTTAAGCTCTGAGGCTTGGGCGGGCGGTAGTTCGTTTTGGATCATTATTTTCCCTCCAACTTAGACAATTCCAGCATCGCTCTCTTAAGTGAAACGCGGTCTATTGCGAGATCAGCCGATGCCGTGCTTGATCGCAAACCTGAGCCATAGCCCCGCTCTGCGCGCTTGATGGACGCATCCTTGTAGCGGATGAAATCCCGCAGGGCTTGGATGCGCTGGTGGTCATTCATCGCTTCAGCCTCCATGTGTCAAAAATTATAGCACCTTCCAGATTGGCCCAGCGCAGATCGGCATTGCTCAGATCGGCACCGCTCAGATTGGCATTGCTCAGATCGGCCCCGCTCAGATCGGCATTGCTCAGATCGGCACCTTTCAGATTGGCTTTCGCACCCTTTGAGTTATCCGCAAGCCATTCACTATGGGCTGCGAGGACTGCTTTAAGATCTTCTTGTGTCATTTTTTTTCCTCCCAGAGTTTACTAACCCTGTGCTTTAGGTTTTTTTGTGCTGGGTGCTTTTTTATGAAGGCGCGGCGCTGTTCGAGACTTGGCAAGCTTAGAACGTGCCGTGCAGCGCTTTCTATCCACTGATCCTTGCAGGCTTGTGCATATGCCTGCTTGGTCTGCGTGTCGGGCAAGTAAACCTCACCTGCACCGACTGGATCACCCTCACGCCACGGCTTTAAAATGGGATTTCATCATCTAGGTCACGCCCCATTGCGCCACCGCCGCTATTGCCATAACTGCCGCCACCTTGGTTGCCGCCGCCATAGCCACCTTGGTTGTCGGTGCGACCATCAAGCATCGTCATGACGCCATCATAGCCATTCAAAACCACTTCTGTGGAATACCGATCCTGACCTGATTGATCCTGCCACTTGCGTGTCTGCAATTTGCCTTCGATGTAAATTTTGGAGCCTTTGCGCAAATATTGCTCCGCGATACGCGCGATACCTTCTTGGAGAATGGCAACCGTGTGCCATTCGGTCTTCTCTCTGCGTTCGCCAGTGTTCTTGTCCTTCCAATTCTCAGACGTGGCGATGCGCAAATTGCAGACCTTGCCACCATTTTGAAATGTGCGCACTTCTGGGTCGGCCCCCAGATTGCCAATGATGATAACTTTGTTGACTGAAGCGGCCATGCTTGCCCCCTTTAAGATTGTGAAACGCGATAGAACTTGTCGATCATCCCGTGCTTGCGCATGAAATTAACAACGTGCCTCGCTTGTTCTTCTGTTGCTAGGCCGCGATGACCAATGTCCTCAACACCGTAACCTTCTGACAGGTCTTTGATGATGCTGCGAACAAGTTCATCTGTCAGCCCAGCGCAATTCATAAGTTTTTAGTCCAGTTGATTGGTGGGGTCCGAAGCCCCCGTTGGTTATGCTGCTAGTTTTTCAGCCTTCAAGATGCCCGATTTACAGGCGCTGCGGTTCCAATCGGTTGTGCCGATCACATCCCATTTCCAGTGGGATTTTGCCTCTGGGTGGCCTTGGTGCCACTCGTGGAAAAATTCGCCAGTGCAAAAGCAGATAGCGTCGACGCCAAAGTCTTTGGGATCAATATCAATGTTTTTGCCTTTTACTGCATGGCCAGCCTTTGCGTGCCACGACCAGCGTTCGTTTTTGCGGCCATGCAAGCCGGCAAGCTGAACCTTAAAAGTGTCTCCGCCTTTCTCGACGATCCAGCTTCCAGCGTAGTCAGTTAATTTAATATCCCCCATCAGCTCGCCCTTGGTGCCGTTTGTGAAATCAAAAACTTTCATTTTTATACTTCCTTGATTTGGTTGTTGGGGGCCAAAGCCCCCAATAATGCTTACTTAATGAAGCATGGATTGTGCAGTGTGCCATCTGGCATCACGCGGCGGATTGCAGCAGAGGCATTGCCCATACGATCAACCCATGCGTCAGCAAGATTGCCAGCGTGTTCCACATCGTCAGCGTCCAGCTCAACGAAACGATCAGCAACAGACATGTCGCTAGATGTTTCAACATGAACAACGAACGCTGGCTTGCGCTCAACAATACGCTGACCAGCAGCATCTGCGGAAAGAAGAAAAGAAAGAGAATGTGCCATGAGACCCTCCAGTCTGGCTGCGCTGCGTGGCGGAATTGCCGCGCTTGGCGCTATGTCTTGTTGAAATTAGATTATCTCCACACAACACCATATGCAAGGTTTAATTTGCACTTTGCACATTTTATTTATCACTTCCGCCAAATTTCTTCACAGAAAATCCAGCTTGAGCCATGATTTCATCTGCGCGTTCTTTGCTCATCCGCTCTCTGGGCTGCGTTGCAATCAGCGGGACGTGACCTCTGTCGAAGCTGTTGATCGCTGCGCGTGCAACCATCAGCGGTCCAAGTTCTTTCTGGGCGCGCTCTGCGATGTCGCCTGTCATGGGCTTCTTGCGGCGATCTGGATTGTCTTTGCCGATCCACCAGCGAACAGCCTTGGCAATCGACCAGGCTGGGAAGTCTTTCAATTCGTGATACCAATCATCTGCGATCGACTTCATCATGCCTTCGGAGATGTCACCTTGGAAATACTGAGCAAGCAATGAAGCAATGCGTCCAGTGATCCACTTCGCGGGCGCAGGCGTATAGAGTTTGTTCATAGCCTCTTCGAGCGCGTCACGCTCAGTCTTCGAAGTCAGCGGCGTATGCAGCAAATCCCGCCATGAGCGCGTTATGTCCTCCATTTGCTCTGGTGGGACGTGATCGGGCAAACTTCTTAGCGTTTCCAAGCCATGTCCGCCAAGCAGCGTCCCAATCTTTGAATGTTGATCCTTTGGCGTGGTGATAATTTCTGAACTGCTCTGCTTCATGGTTTGTTTCCTCCGTTGAAAAGCCACGTTTCATTGCGTCTTCGATGTTACGATCTGATGGCACCCAATTATCAGGCAACGAACAAGAGCGCTTGCGCTTTGCTGGTTTTGGGTCTTCTGACCCAAATAAAGTATCTGGTTTAATATCTGGTTTACTAACTGGTATAGGTTCGCCCTTCTGGGCAGTTCCATTTGCCTTTTTGGGCAATTGGATTGGCCCCGATGGGCAATACCATTTTGTTCGATCGTAACCTGCCTTGTTGAAGCTGCCTGACAGTATCAATCCAGCCTCTTCCAGCTTATCCAAAGCCGTTCTGATCTGCTTGGATGTAAGGTATGGAAAAAGAGCATCGAACGCTTTGATGCTGTTGTAGGTCCAATGACGACCATCGTGCAGGTGCTTGCCATTCGCGGCGTTTTTCTGCGTCCACCAAACAATGTTCTGATAAAGAACAGCGGCATTAACGCCAACTTTCGTTGCAATCTCTGGATCAAAGCTGTGCATCGACTTTTCCTTTTCTCTTGTGGAAACGTCGATCCTGAACTATATTCAGGTCAACGCATCCGCCTATGCGTTTCGCCTTCACTGTCGTATCCTCCCCGACAGCAGGCATTACTGGGACGGGTTGAGCGCTTGGACACGCTCCCCGTCCCGACATTTTATATCAGATCGCCCCATCTTCCAAGCGTTTTAGCGCGCGCAAACGTGACACCTCACTGAGACGATAAATGCCACCTTTCATAATAACCTCTCCAGCATCGTGCATCTGGATCAGCAGATCTTGAACCTCGCGCGGGTGATGACCTGTCATCTGTGACACCTCGCCAGCAGATGCCGCCTCAATTCCAAACAAATAAATCAAAATGTCCTGCTTCATGTTTCCCTGACCTCAAGTCCCATTGCACGGGCTACTGCAACCCGCACCTCATAATCGCGTGTTGGCATGCCCTTCACATCTTCATAGATTAAAACGTCATCTTCGATGTAGGTGAAGTCAAACGTCAGCTTCATCTTTCGCCCTGTGCGCGTGTAAAGCGGACGGTGCTGGCCCATCAGTTCAACCTTCACCTGGCGCTTTAGATCGCTGATCTCGCCTGCACGCTCCAGAAGCTGTAAGTCCATCCAGCGCGCCGCCTCTTTCTTGCTGTCAAACTTGATGTCTCCCACAACAGTTTTCTTCGCGTTATACTTGTTGCGCGAAGGCTTGCGAAAGAACTTGGGCTGCATCTTCATTTCCAAGCATCCATTGGCACGGCACAATCTGTCAGTTCTTCGATGCGCTTGCGAACTGAGCGATGCGGCTTAACCTTGCCAGACAGCCAGCGCGAGATCGACGCGCTATCAACGCCAATCTGTTCCGCAAACCAGTTTTTCCGAATGCCCTGATCCTTGAACCAAGCATCAAACAGCAACACTGCTTTTGTCTTTTCCATTGCACTTCCTCCAATATGTGATGACAGCATATCTAAAAAAAATATCAACACAATGCAAATTATTTCTTGCACCTACCAATCGGCGCGTTTAGAAGTTAATTACTAACGGAGGAAAACAAATGTTTAAATGGAAAGAACAGAACGGCAAGATCGTCGCCAACCGCGCATGGATCATGACCGAAGCCTGGGCGATCGTAAATCGCTTCAAGAAGTCTGGCGTCAAAAAGCCAATTAGTGAAGCCATGAAGCTGGCTTGGTGGACAGCCAAAATGGAAGTCAGCGTGCAAATCAGCGTTCGCGGCCAGATGGCGAACATCAAGGAACTTGCAAAGCTGGGCGCAGATCGTCTGCGCTCAATGGCAAACGACATTGAGAACATCGATCGTCACAGCACAGCAGACACCAAACGCCTGGCCGACATTCGCCAAGCAATTCACTACGCGTAAGGAGGAAAATATGCGTATCAGAGACATAATCACAGACCTGATCGGGGTCATCGCAATCTTCGGGGGAGCATATGCCTTCCTCATTATCGGACACGGGTTAGGATACTAAAATGAAAAGCATCGCAACAGCACTCGCATCAGCGCAGATCAACATGGGCAAGGCGCTCAAGCAAGCCAACAACCCGCATTTCCGCAGCAAGTATGCAGACCTTGGCAGCGTCATGGATGCCTGTTTGCCAGCGCTTAACGAACACGGCATTGCTGTGATCCAGCCAACAGGCGAAGATGACACTGGCCGCTTTGTAGAAACCATTATGATCCACGGTGAAAGCGGCGAACAGCTTTCGTGCCGCGTGCCACTGATCGTCAGCAAGAACGACATGCAGGGATATGGCTCTGCGGTCACATACGCTCGACGCTACGGCCTCATGGCAATGGCTGGCATTGCGCCAGAGGACGACGACGGAAACGCTGCTGCAAAGGCTGCGCCAAAGCAAGAGCCGCCAAAGCCAATCAGCGCCGATCAGTTCCAAGAGATGAACGGCCTGATCTTTGAAACCGAAACTGACGAAGTGAAGTTCTGCGCATATTGGAAGGTTAATGAACTCAACCAGATGAACGCCAAGCAAGCAGCAGATGCAATCGCCATGCTCAAGAAGAAAAAAGCATCGCAGGAGGAAAACAATGGAACAGCGGACTGATGAATGGTTCGCAGCGCGTCTGGGGTGTGTAACAGCATCCCGCACCGCTGACGTAATGGCCAAGACCAAGAGCGGATACAGCGCCAGCCGTGCAAACTACATGGCCCAGCTTATCACAGAACACCTGACCAACGAAAAGGCTGATGGGTTCTCATCCGCTGCAATGCAGTGGGGGACTGAGACAGAGCCACAGGCACGGGCCGCATACGAACTCATGACCGGCGAAGACGTGCTTGAGGATGGTTTTGTGGCCCACCCTACCATAAAAGGCTTCGGTGCCTCTCCTGACGGGCTTGTGGGCGCTGACGGGCTGGTTGAGATCAAGTGTCCCAACAGTGCCACGCACATCGACACGCTGCTGTCAGAAAAGGTGCCTGCGAAGTATGTCACGCAGATGCAGGTGCAGATGATGTGCTGTCAGCGCGAATGGTGCGATTTTGTCAGCTTTGACCCGCGCCTGCCTGGTGACATGAACTTTTGGATGCAACGCGTCTGGGCAGACGAAGAGCGCCAGAAAGAAATCGAAACAGAGGTGCGCCTGTTTATCCTTGAGATGGAAGACAAGCTGCAAAATCTGCGCGACAAGTTTGGAGGATAAGATGCAAGTCGATCAAAACAAAATCATTGAAACCTTTGAGCGCGTCGAAGAAGAAGCTGGTGGCCTATGGAACGCCATGCCTTCGATGACACTGGACAAGACTGCGATCGAACTGGATCTGCCGCGAGAAAAGGTGCGCAGCGTTATGATTGACCACTGGACGCAGGCTGGTGCGGGCTGATGCCCACAAAGATCATCAGAGAATTGCAGCATGTTGATGCGCTTGCCAATATGCTGCGTGATCGAAAGTTGCCAATTACTGTAACATGGACGCAAGGCGCTCCGAGATCTACCGCGCAAAACAGGCTGGCACAAAGATGGTTCACAGACATTGCAGTTCAGCTTGGAGATCAAACGCATGAAGATGTGCGTGCAGAATGTAAGTTGCGCTTCGGCGTTCCAATTTTGCGCGCACAGAATGAAGCTTTTAAGCTGTCCTATGATCGAGTTCTGAAGCACTTGCCTTATGAACCAAAACTTGAAGCGATAAAAGCATTTGATCTTCCAGTAACTCGACTAATGACCGTCAAACAAATGACGGAATTTATGGAACAGATGCAGCTTCATTGGTCAGTGCAAGGCGTTAGACTGACTGACCCAGAGGCTCTTAAATATGAACAGGAGTTTTGCGATGGGTAAAAAAATAGCACCAAAAGGTTCAAGTGAAGAGTTCCTTAGACGCAATGTTGGCCTTCAATCTGATGACTGTTTGATTTGGCCATATAGAACAAACAAAGGTTATGGATTAGCCGTAATCAATGGGAAACAAAAAACAGCATCTAGATGGATGTGCATATTGGCTCATGGTGAACCAGTAGGTCAGAAAAAACATGCTGCACACCAATGCGGAAACCCAGCTTGCGTAAATCCAAATCATCTAGAATGGAAAACTCACAAACAAAACATGCACGACAAAAAACGTCATGGAACAGACAACATCGGAGAACGAAATGGCAAAACGAACCTAACAGAAGATGACGTTAGATATATCAGATCAGCGCCGCCAAACTTAGCGCCGCTCATGCAAAAGTATAATATGTCAAAAAACGGAATATCGAAAATTAGAAGTCGCCTAAGATGGGCGCATGTGGAGTAAAACCATGTTCAAACACGACGAAGAATTTAAGGAGATGGGTGACAATGCCCACAAAGCAACAGCGGAACAGATCCGCGCATACATCGAACGATTTGAGCGCCTTGAGGCTGAAAAGCAGGATGTGATGCAGGGACAGAAAGAAATCATGTCTGAGGCCAAAGGCAACGGCTTTAACGTCAAAGCGCTGCGCAAGATTATTGCGGACAGAAAGCGCGATGCGGATGATCTGGCTGAAGAACAGGAGATTGTAGAACTGTATAAATCAGCGCTGGGGATAGGATAATGAAAGTATCGGTGAAAGAAAAAAATGGAAGTTACATGGTAATAAATAATGGTGAGATAGTCGCAGAAAAATTGAGTAATTCTCAGGCATGGAAAATGGCGGACAAGATAACGAACGAGCCAACATCACGCCAAGAAGATGTTTATGCTTGGAAAGCAAAAAAGGATGCAAGCAATGAGTAATGTCGTTAATCCAGAGCAATTTCAGGAATTTAGGCACAAAAAACTTCAAAAGTTAATGGCAGAAGAAAACATGTCGGAATATGTTCTTACTGGCGGCGCTTTTTTGGACGGATTGAACTCAGGTGTTTCTATTGCAGACATGGAAAATTGCTACATGCAAAGCCAAGATTTCCTTGAATTTGAAAGAAAAGTTTGGGCTGAAATTTATAAAATAGGAAAATACAAATGATGTGGCTGAGAAAAATCGTGATGCGCCCCACGGCCAAAAAGGAACTGGCAAGGATCAAAGAAGAGCGCGACAGGACGGAGGAAGCCATCAAACGCGCGCGACGTAACAAGCAGCGGGTGACTGACTTGTATGACCATGCTCAGAAACTGACCAAGGAAGCGCATCGTTGGGAGAAATACCTGCGATGAGCCTCACTGGCAAGGGTCCAATAGGCCTCAAAAAGCCAAAACCAGAACGCGGCACGAAGGCTGCAAAGGAACATTTGCAACGTGTAAAAATGCTTCCTTGCGTCATCTGCCGCAAACCTGGCCCATCAGATGCACACCACGTCATCTGCAATAGATACGGAACAAACAAAGCGAGCGATTTCGATGTCATCCCCCTCTGCAAAGCCCACCACCAAGATGGGCCAGAAGCCATCCACAACGGAAAACGATCATGGGTCGAAAAGCATGGACCAGATCACGGATATCTCGACACCGTGCGAAGGTGGCTCGACGCACTTTAACGCCATGCCTGTGATGATACGTGGCGTAATGTATCAGTCACAAAAAAAAGCAGCAAAGGCGCTGGGCGTATCAAACAGTGCCATCAGCCAACGCCTGCGCGTGAATGGCAACGCGGAGACAGTAGGGCTGGGGTTGAAAGGCGCTTCGATCGGCAACACAAACCGCGCCAGAAAGATTACCATTTGGGACATGACGTTTCCGTCAAGAACAAAGGCTGCGGAATTGATCGGGATAACGCGAAGCCAGCTTAATAAATGGACCTCACCCAAAGCGTCCAAATGGCAACAGAACCAGCTGCTGATCCACGCGCTGAGATACAAGCGTGAACGTAACAAAAAAAATGGCCGCTAGAGCGACCGAGTTGGGGAGGTAACTTCTTTAGAGATCTGCGCAGGCGGCGTCCAGCTTGCGTATGAGCGCCGCGCCAGTCGTTATGGACTGATCCCCGCCATCTTCCGCTAAAGCAGCTGCATGGGCCGATCTGTCGCGCAGAGTGCCATCGCAGATCGCGCTATTGCTTGCCACGGTCGCGCAGCCAGTCACGAAGAACATCAGGATCATCGTCAGTGTCAACTTCATCCATGCGTTTGCGTGTTTCAACATAGTCTTCTAGCCTTTCACGTTCTACGGCTTCGCCCTTGTCTGACCTTCCGCGCAAGTAAGCCGATAAGAGCGCGACAACGAAAGCGCCAGCAGCTGCCAAGTAAAGTTTTATGCGTCCGAAGATCATGCTTCACCACTTCACTTTGTCTGCCCAGTAAGCAGCTGACATTTTGCCCTTAGAGATATTCTTTGCGTGACGGGCTTTGAAAGATGCACGGCGCTTTTTAGCCGCTTCGCTTTCACCCTTCTTGGGCGGCGATCCAGATACACCTTTTTGACCAAAGCGGATCGTCTTCACCTTGTCGCCCTCTTTGGCAACAACAACGTGCGATTTGGTCGGGTGGCTGGGCGTGCGCTTGGGTTTGTTCACGCCCTTGACGCCAGCGCGTTTAACCGCTGACGCCGCTTTATCTGAGGCAGAGCGTGCCATTACTTTTTCTTGCCACCTTTTTTGGTGGTTTTCTTAGTTCCCATTTTCTTACCATATGGCATTACTTCTTTCCCTTCCTTGCTGGTTTCTTCGCGGTCTTTGCAGCGGCTTTGAAAGCCTTTGCGGTGGGCGCGCCCTTTGCTCCAGGCTTGCGCTTCTTTTCGCCAGATCCAGCCGCAATGCGTTCCCGCTTGGATTGGATGTTAGCATATAATCCAGGTTTCCTCGCCATTATCTGTCTCCTTCAGCCCATTTTCGTAGGCGCTCTTTCATAATCCAGATCGACATCAGGACACCAAGGCCAGCGAAGCCGAGAACGATATACTGAGCCGTGCTATCAAGCGCACTGAGTGCCGTCACGGCTGATCCGGTGGCAGAGGCAGCGGCGACCACAGATGCCTGCACAGTCTTGCTCTGTGCGGCGTTTGTGCGAGCGGGTGCGGGCGCTTTCCTGAAACCTGTCGAGAGGAACAGACCGACCTCAGCTTCTCGTCGGTTGACCAAGCCTTTCACGACCTTGCCGCCAGCCTTGTTCCACCTGCGCATGGATTTCGGCACACGATCTTTGTCGCCCGCATTGAAGTGCCGCAGAGCGGATGACTTGCGGAATGCCCTCGGGCCGATGTTGTAAGCTAGCGAGGTAAACGCGCCAAGCTGGTTCTCGTTGATGTCAGCAATGATTGCTGGCTTGATCTCCGCGAGAAACTTTTCAATGACTTGCTCAAGATACCAATCGGCCTCGGCTTGGGTGATTGTGGTGTCAGGACCAACTTCGATGAAGCCAGCGCGTGATGTCAAACCGTAGCCGACAGTCCAGACGCCCGCCGGGCATTTATACGCCTTCAATTTGCAGCCCTCCCAGCGCTTAATGAGATCGATTGAGGCTTGGTTCAGCATATCATCCTCCAGAGCGGAATTTAAAAAAGATAAGACCGACAGCAGCGGTGGCCACGATCCAGAATAACCGCTCCGCAAAGCGCAGCGCTTGCCCATTGCTTCCGACGCGGTTTTCCACAAGCGACAAGCGTCGTTCTTGAGCGGACTGCTCATTATCAAGCGTGTCCATCCGCTTGAACAACGTAATCATTCGCTCTTCCATGCGGGCCAGCGCAACTATAGCTTCGGACATATTGTCTAGCTTGCTTTCAATACGCTCTAGGCGGTGATCGTCGTTCATATCAGTACAACCCTTTTCGTTCTGTGTACTGTGGAAGCTAACATAACCCAGCCTCGCTATGTATTAGGGAAAACCCGTAGAGGTTATCTGATTTCTGATTACTCAGCAGCACTTCGAGCGTCAGTGCTATTAGACTGTCTGTGCTGCCAGACTTTCTTGAGCCAGATGGTTGCGACCAGAACCAGCACAGATGATGCAACCCAAGCCCACAGGATAGCGCCAGGCACCATGCCGACAAACATGCCAGCATAGGTCAACCCAACAAGCGAAACCGCTATGTGTTGGGCTGGACCATTTGCGCTTCTGATAGCTTGGTATGCTCCGTGCAGTCCTAGAGGTCGCATAATTACATCCGATTTGGCCAAACGTCGTAGCCGTTTATTGATGCAACAGCTGTGCCTGACGTGTAGTCGCCAGTGTCGATACCAACGCGGTAATAGTTCAGGATCGGATCGTAACCAACTTCCTCAGAAGGTGCTGTGAAGGTGTCTACATCACGCCAGGTTGTGCCATCTTCAGAACGCTGAACGGTGACAGTAGCGGAGAATGTGCCGCTGATGGAAAGGTTGAAGCTGCCAACAACTTGGATCGCATCTGACCAAGTATCTGCTGCGCCTGCTGAGACTGAAGTTTTGGGCATGATCGCCTCCTTATTTCAAAGTTACTGGACAGAACACCGATCCAAACACGGTGCCGAAAACGGTGAACACGGGCTGTATCGGCTCGCGTTCCATTATTCTGCCGCCTGTGCTGAGGCGTATGCTGCCTTGACTTCGTCGGTAAACACCGTGCTGGCAATCGAAACCATGTCTGCATCTTCTGCCGATAGGTCAGCATCAGGTTTCAGCACATGGCGGTGGAAGGTACGAGAAATTTCTACGCCATCCTCTGCGATTACAGTTGCTGTTCGAACTTGCACCACGGGATAACCCGCAGCCAGTTGCAATATCTCGATCTTGTCGTTGGTAGTTGCTTTAGTTAGAGCCATGTTTATCTCCTTGGCTGGACTGTCCACGCACTAGGCGCATTACCCATTGTTTGCGATAGTTGTGTTGGTAGCAGAACCAGAACTAATGTCGCCTGTTGCTGTACCGTCGATTATATTGCCAACAACAACGACCTTATTCGTAGTCCCCAATACTACACCATAGTCCCCGTTATAAATGCTGTTACCACTAATTACTGCATTGGATATACCAGCACCAGAGCTTACAAATTCAATGTTGTGGTCAGGAGTATCATTGGTAAGAGATAACGCATTCCCCGTAATAGCCACCCTAGATATTTCACCAGTTGTTGCAGTAGACTGTAAACGAATACAAGAGTTGCCAGAAGCAATGCTTATGGTGTTCCCAGTAATTGCGGTATCAAGGATATCATTACCATTTGCTGTAATGATGATACCATTTGATGAACTGTTGGAAATGCTATTGTTGGCGATTGTAAGACCTCTAATACCTTCCCTATCAGCATCTTGCGTATTAACAGAAATACCAGAATCAGTCCCAACATTATTGATGATGTTGTCGGAAATAACGTAAGTGATCGTATCAGTCCCAGCTGTATCTAAAACACCTGTTTGGATTAAGACGCCGTGTCGAACAGCACTGTCGATAATGTTGTTGCAGATTATTGCTCGACCTCCTTGCACAACTATACCATCGTCAGATAACGCCGCAAAAACGTCAGGAACATGCGTTCCGACATTATTACTATAGTTTATAAAGTCTGTTGGAGAGTGTGCATCCAACATAGCATCTTTCATCCCGTTGAATGTGCAATTCTGAGCAGTGATAAAACGATTTATTCCTTCAGACCCGCCTGTGGTTACACCATGCCGCAGAAGCTCAAACGTACAGTTTGTCACTGTCATATAGTGAGTGCCTTTAGAAGCCGACGTACCATAACCAAAACCACTTCGATCTGCATTGGTGAAGTAGCAGTTGCTTACATGGATGTGGGCAGATCTAGTAAATCTTGATAGGCGTGTATCAAATTTTTCAAATCTACAACTCTCTAAGTTTACATTTCTGCACTTCTCAAAGTCTGCCCCAATTTGCCCTGCTGGAGTAACTGCGTCATCCTTACCAATAAGCCTAATGTTTCTTAGGGTAATATTTTCTTTGCCATGTATCTTGGAAAGAGTGGCAGTGTTTGCTGTGGTATAAGGAGTGAAAAAACCTGAAACCATAGTCACAGATGTTCCAGAAACCGACTTAACAAAGTTAATCTCTGATCTGGAAACTCCTGTTACAAAATCTTGAGTGTCTGTGATGTAAACCATATCACCTTCAGACAACGTGGCTGCATCACCAGAGCTTAAAGATAAAACTCTATCACCAAAGGCTACGTTAGCAGTTAAAGAGAAAGGGCTATCTTGGGTTCCCATTGCCTCTAAGCAAGCCACAGCATCTGTATCAAACGTGAGAGTTGCGTTTTGGAAAACAACATCTGAAGGCATTTCTATAGTTGAGGAAACCTTGTATGTTTTACCACCACCATCTAGGACGTAGTTAGCTGCTGCTGTCATAGCAGCCTGTACAGCAACAGTGTCATCTGCTACACCATCACCTACAGCATTGAACTGAGAAGGTGTGATGAACACATCTTCCAGCATACGGACATTTGCTTTTGTTAGTGCCATCTTTTAATCCTTTATGCAGCTCTGTATGAAACAACAAAATTTAACAAGGAGCTGACACCTATCGTGTTAAAGCTTAACTGAGTGCTTGAGCTATTTCTAAGCTCAAGTCGGTTTGAGCTATCGATGCTCACAAGTATGTCTGCTACACCACCAGAATTATAAGTAAGATAAGCACCGCCAAGAGGAGAGGTTGCTGGAACGAATGGAAGGCCACTAAATCTTGCTACAGAACCATCTGCTGTTCCATCAAGTTGAACAGAACCTTCTAAGATTACTTGCTGCCCTATCTTTGTGTATTTTCCAGATGTTGTCGGTGTCCCTGAATAAGAAAGAACATTAGGCGTCCAGCCCCCTTCTTCATAGTCATCAAACAGTTCACTTGTGCCAGTGCCAGAGGTGGCGGAGAAGTCGATGCCTTTACCATCGGTCAGCACCACGTTGCCATCCTTAAGCGTGACGCCATCTAACGTAATACCTGCCGCGCCAGTTTTCTCAACAATCTGATCAACCGTTAGCGTTCCGTCCACAGTGACGTTGTTGAATGTCGGGTTGCGACCAAAGATGCCGCCTTGTTGTTTGATGGTCATTCCTGCCTCCTTACGGCACTAGGTTAATGATCGTGGTTACGGTTCCACCGACCACAGTCGCCACACCGAATGAAAAGAATTTGCCTGTCACCGTTCCAGTGATCGCGTATGATGCCGCTGGAACACAAACGGCCTGCGGATTGGTCGCAGACCAAGCTGCGTTAAAGGCTGCCGTATCATCCGTCACGCCATCACCGACAGCACCGAAGTCTTTGACCGATACAGTCTCTTGCAGCTTGGCTTTGACTGTTGTGTTGACTGCGCTCAGACCGCCTTGGTTATACGAAACCTGACCAGCAGCCAGACCGCCGACCAGTGGGCTTTCCTGTGAAACAATTTCAATGCCAGCATTCAACGGTGGCGCTTCAGAAAACGTGATGTTGCTGCCGCTAATCGTGTAAGTGTCTTTCTCCTGATAGACACCATCAATGTAGACGTTTGTTGCGTTCCTGGTGGCTGGCGAAGCGCCCATGCCGAATACGGTTGTTGTGCCATCGCCAGTCTGGTCTTGCACCGTCACAGAACCAGATGTTGCTGTCGCTGGATCGACGCCATATCCAACAGGGCTATAGATCACCAGAGCGTTGTTCTTGTCGCGGATTGTCACTGAGAACTGGCTGTCAGCGTAGATCAGCGCAGGCGAACCGTTGCGCATGACATAGCCGTTAGACGTGCGCAGAGGCTGTGCCGCAGGCTGCGTGAGCGCGCTGTCGTAATAGACTTGGATCGGGTTCGTTTCGGGGTTTTTGTTGACCTCGCCGAAATACAGATACCCATTATCAAGGGGATCACCGCTCTTGTCAGTGAAGATGGGATACGGAGGTGCGAGTTGCGTAAGTGCCATTTATTGTGTCCCCTTGCTCTGCAAGTCTTTTATCATAAAAAAGGGTGCTTTGGATAGGTTCATTGCTGGCCACCAACCGTCATGCGACCCGTGAATGGAATACGCGGCCCAAGTTCTTCTTCCTGAGAAAGAACAGCACCAGTTCCAGCGCCGACAGCAGGTGCCGTGATTTGACGTGGCGCAGCCCTCTGAGCCGTTGATTGCGCTGCTCTCATGGCACCGTAAGGCTCTCGAATAATTTGACCAACGACGTTATTAATTATAGCTTTCCCAGGCCCACTTGCGGCAAGCATAGCTGCAAGTTTCTGAATTAACCCCATAGCTTGATTTGAACTGTTAGAAGCATTAACGGCAGTGTTGGTTGCGCGTGCAGCCACATTTGAGAACTGCGTAATAAGATCTCTTTCCTCTTTGGAGAAAAGATTATTCACAACGCCAAGGTTCTCAGTTTTCAAATTCTCCCAAGCCTTTTTGAACTTAACGCCAGAAACAACTTGCTCACCTTCGCGGAAAACGCCCTCTGCCTCTTTTGACAAGCGAATAAACGCCTCTTGGCGAAGTGCATTCCACTCAGGTGTTGGCAAGTTTTTCTTCAAGTTCAAGAGATCTCTGGCAAGGTTTGTTTTCTTAGCCAGACCAGATGCAGTTGAGGTGAAGATTGCGTTTGCGGCGCTTTCTGGGGCAACTTTAAGTCTGCGCGCGGTTCCAGTTCCAACTTCATCTGTCAGAATACCAAGCATTCCACCCTTGCTGTCCCACTTAGATTTATACTGACCCCAGTTTTTGACAGCTTGCTGCCACACATCAATGGCCGCTTGGTCCCCAATCACCAATTGATTGTCGATCGCATCAGACAATCTCTGGTCAAACATTCTAAGAACATCAGTTGCAGCAGCGCCTTCAGTGTCTGGCTCACCTTTTCTGAGGTTGCTAACCCGCGTCCGCCACGACTGCAAAGACTTGATGTCGCCACCATTCAGCATGATGTCATCAAGATCCGTCAGAAGCGCATCCATCTTGGGCGCGGTGGCTGGAGTGAAGCCCTCACGGTAACTTACCCTTGCAGCTTCAGCAAAGTCCAAAGCCTCATCTGGCTTCAAAACAGCAGCGCCCGAAGCCCTTGCTTGCTTGTAAAGATCAGACGCACGCGCGCGATCGCCCTCACGGGCCGCTACAAGCGCCTCTTGAGCCAGCCTGCCACCTTCCCCCTTGGAGATAGGGGCAGCGTCTGGAGCAAGGCGCTCAGTAAGCGCACCGATGTTTTCACGAAGAGCCTCTTGCTGACCTTGCTGGAAAGTCTTCATTTGCTGTTCAGCAGATCGTCCCATAACGCCACTAGCCATAGCATCTTCAGCAAGCTGTTGACCCTTGCTTCCAGTGACCTGACCAGCAGTCATAGGAACCTCTACAGGAAGCCCTGTGGACATAGCGGATACACCAGCAGCCTCTGGCTCAACACCACGTCGAACTTGCTTTTGAATTTCAGCAGCAACATTGGCGGAAACTTCATCTGGGTTTAATCCAGCATCTTGAGCAATCTTGGCTGGACCTGGAAGAAGACGCCCGTCAGGGCCAAGAACGCTTTCTGGACCACTGCGCCGCGCTATGTTGACCAAAGACCCGACAAGATTGAACAGTTTTTCTCCAGCAACACCACCAGCAGCACCAAGCGGAACATCTGTTACTTGGAATGGAACGTCACTAAGCTGTGAACTTGCGGCTTCGACCAATCCCGCCTCAGTCGCCCCTACAGCCGCAGCGCCCTTGACACCAGTTGTAGTTACGCCAAGAGCCTTTAGCCCACGACCAATAGGAGTTGCAGCAGCAATAGCACCAGAAACCTGCAATCCCTCAGTTAATCCAAGACCAGGCTCATTAGGGTAAACGCGAGTAAATTGACCCGTTTTTTCACCGTCCCGATATAAAGGAAGCACCGCAATTAAACGGCCAGCTTCATCTTCACTAAATTCCGCTTCTGGTTCAATCCTTGCTATTCCGCTGCGCAGACGATCGGGACTGCGTGTTGTCGCAAGGAGCGCGGTCATCTCAGCCGCTTTTGCTGGAGGCAAACCTAAATTGGCACTTGAAATATCAGCCACTGAAGGATCAGCGTCAGATCCAGTCACAGAAGTCCAGAAACGTGAAAGAACGCTTTCTTTTTTTTCCGTCATTCCACTGGTCATTTTCTTAAAAGCAGCAAGTGCTTGCTCTTGCGTTTCCGCTGTGACCTTGTAGCTGACGCCATTTTCATCTGTGAGTTTAAACTCAGCCATCCATCAGCCCCCGATTTTCTCAATGATAACACCATCAATCACGACAGCACTGCCAGATGTATCACCACCGCCAATAATTGACCTGATCTCCGAAAGAGGATCTGACAACTCAAGTGAAGCATTCCTACCTGCGCTTGGGCTGAGAATAAGCCCAGCTTCCTCAAGAGCCGCCCGATCTTCTTTTGGCGTCAAAGCATAATCAGCAACCTTTGATGCAATTACACCCAGTGCAATGTCATGCTCATTCATTTTTCGAATGGTGTTGATGATACGCTGGTTGCCGCCTGGCTGGTTAATCAGGCCTGGCAGAGATCTCTTGAACAAAGCCAAATCTGCATCAGACATAGTTCCTGATCCTGGCGCACGTTGCTCTGGAACAAGTCGATTGATTGCGGCTTCAGCAGCTTGAATAAGATCCAAGCCCTCAGTCGCAATGCCAAACCTACCAAGATAAGACTTCACTGAAGTCCCAGCACCAGTTTGCACTTCTGACAAGATTTGCTCTAGGTCATCAATTTGCGCGCTTGTTCTGCGTGCCTTAATGCCCAAATCAATTTCGTTTGAAACTCTTGTAGCTTCTTTTTTGGAAAACTCTTTTGCAAAAGTCCCCTCTGCATCACCTAAAACATTTGTAATTGTGTTTGTTGCAGTTTTTTTAGAAGCGGTTTCAAAATGTTCTTGCGTAATTTTATCAGCGTTTAAGTCAGCGACCAATTTACCCATTGTAGATAGTGGGTCTTCACTGAGACCAGCTTTTGCAGTCATTGCCTCTTCATATTGGCCATCACCACCCTCATCACGAGGAACGATGCCAGCTGCGCGAAGCTGTGCATCAGTGGTGCGGAACGCTTCCGTTTTCTTAACATCACCGCCACCGAAAGCACTTTTATGCCACTTTTCAAATTCATCAAAAGGCATTATTGTAAGCAATGGAATGGAAACTTCTGCTCCCAAGGACAGAGGATCTTCTTCAAGTTTTATAAGCTGTGCCTGATACGCTGCCGCACCTGCATCATCACCAGAAGCAGTTGCCGCATCCAATCGTTCTTGGAGAATATTTCTTGCTACATCCGTGTTGCCTCGACCAATAGCAAAGCCAAGCTGCTGACCAAATTGCATTTCGTTGCCAAGGCGCTCTTCACTGAAGCTGTTTGCAAGTGATTGGAAGCGCTCAGAAACTTGGGGGAACTCAACCATAGCGCGGCGCAAGTCAGAAGCCGTGGCCGTTCCAGCCTCTTGCTTATCCAAGTATTCAAGCAATGCTTGCTGGCCGCGCGCTGCTTGCTCACGCTGTGCTTGAGCCTGTGCTGCTGCCGCCTGCTGTTGCCGAATGGCCCTAGCACGATCTTCCCTTGCCAGCGCAAATTTTTCTTGGGCGCGCGCCTCTTGGCTTTGAGCCAGTTCACGATCCTGACGCTGACCCAGAATACCTTCGCCAAACTTTAAGCCCTGCATGTAACCCTCAATCGGGTTCAGGACGTTCATAGAATAATTGATAGGACTAACCATTAGAAAATCTCCCCTTGCGGCCTCATTCGCGGTCTAAGAGACGTTGTTGGAGCAAGTGAACTTTCGCCACCAAACCCACTAAACGGATTTTCGAAAATACCAGCGGAAACGCCGCCAGCATATTGGCCAATGCTGCCCATTACGTTGCCAAATGCCTGACCTGACGCCAAAGCTGAACCAGCCGCAGCTGCGCCCTGCTGACCGTATAGGTTCGCAATGTTTTGACCTGTCTGCATACCAGCCGTGCCAACGCCAGCAGCAGCATTCTGGCCCATAGTGGTCAAGCCACCAAGCCGTGAATACTGCTGATTGATAAGGCTTGAAAGAACCTGTGGTCGGAACTGAGCCAAAGCTGCCTGAGTGTTGCCGCCACGAAGACCACCAGTTGCCGATGCGCTTTGCAAAATAGCCTCTTCGCCCTGCTGCGTTAGGGTTTGAAACTCTTGTCCGCCTTCAATTGCAGCAATGGCTTTGCGCTGCGCTTTTGCACCTGACATGCCGCCAAGAGCCATTTGTTGAATAAGGCTTACATCACCAGCTTCCACATATGGCGAAAGAAGTTCTTGAACGCGATCAAATTGCCTGCTTTGCTCTTCAACGCCTTTATCAGCTGCCTGCGTTTGTGCGGCAGCGGCGCGCTTAGACGCTTTGTTCTGAACCACGCCGCCGATAATGGATGATCCAATTACTGCTGTGGCCATCATTGACATGAGACAATCCCTCCAAGGTGTTTGCGAACAGCATCGCTTATTGCATCAGCGTTCTTCTTTTCTTCTTGCTTGATCTTCCAAGCATCCGTCTTGTCCACGAACATATCTTCAATTTTTTCTGGATCTGTTTCGTCAGTAGCCAAAACATTCTGCCAGACAACATCTTCGATTGCGTATCCAAGTTTCCTGCCAGGTTCGCTGACAAAGATATATGGACCTTCAATGACGCGGACCTCATCGTTGATGACAACTGCGGCTTTGCCTTTAAGCAGAATGTTCATCGTCTGCTCTCTGTGCTTGTGGCTCAGAACCAAAGACCCAGCAGGAACAAACAACTCACGGATACATACGCCAGGTCCAAAGTAATGATGGACAGGGCATTCAGCTTGTTCTTGAGACATAAGATATTGCTCGACAAGATCTAAGTCGATTGGAGCAAACTCTTCATTTCTCTCAATTATGTGCAATGGGCCATCCTTTTCGGACACTGCCTGCTGGCTGGCCATTGTCTCAGCACCTGCATTATCACAGAAATCAGTCTCTACGGCAAGATCCTTCATTTTAACTGAAACCTTTGCGCAATTTCGTATGGATTATACAGATCTGTCGGCTGAACTTGCTCCCTCTGAGTGGCGAAGAAATCAGCCAAAGCATCTCCTGGCTCGTAACCACGCGCAAACTCCTCTTCCTCTTGTGGGGTAGCCTGTGGGCGTCCCTCAAGAACTCTTGTGTCAGAGTATCCGCCCATAATTTTGTTTACATAGTTTTGCGTCTCTTCAAACGGAGGAATGCCGCCATATTTGCTGACGTTGCCTGGGCCAGCGTTGTAAGCGGCCAGTGCCAAAGACGTATCTCCAAACCGATCAATCTGCTGACGCAAGTATCTTGCGCCACCCCGAAGGTTTTGGACAGGATCTTCTGGATCAACACCCAAATCAGCCGCAGTCCCTGGCATAAGTTGTGCCAAGCCATAAGCACCAGCGGAAGAAGTTGCATTTGGATTAAAGGCGCTTTCAGCAGTAACTAAGCGAATAAACAGATCAGGATCGACACCTTCCTCCAAAGCAATGCGATATGCTGTGTCGCGGTAATACATCAGTCACACTCCTCCCAAGCCTGACAGGAGCGCAGGTTGTGGCACACGAAGTCAAAGCGCACACAGTAGCCACGACCACCCGCATCTGTGTCATAATCATCAAGCGGGATGCTTTCCATCATGGCCTGCTTCATAGGGCCATTCTTGAAATACTCGCAGTTTGCGCAGAGGCGGCGGCGTGCTTCTTTCTCATCACAGCCCAGCGCGCTGCCAAGACCCTTCCAATACTCTTTGTTGGCTTTAGGGTCGATCGACGGGTTCTCTGGACCTAGACGCCACTCTTCAAGAGCCATCTTGCGGTTCTTCTTGTTCTCAGTTGTCGAGACGATCTTCATCTTCGGCAGGCCAAACTCAATCATCATATCATCCATGTCGATCTCCTAGATCGTAATCTCACGCCCAGAGGCGCGAATGGTCAGTGTGGTTGCGGCGCTGGCTGTTGTCGAAATGTAATCCGCATCGACCAAGACTTGACCCACCATTTCTGGGCAGGTGTAGCATTCCCCAACATCTATGTTGCGCGCGTTGACGATGCGGTTTGATGCCGATGCCGTGCCAAGGTTCGTCACAACATTGATCGTGATGGTAGCTGGTGCTGCGCCGTTGTTCGTGACTGTGAACTTGTCCACGATCGCGTTCACGCCAGTTGCAGTATATTGCACGGTGTTTGTGGCTTCTGCCAGCTTGGGTTCAATCAGAACTGTGGGTGTGATGGTCATACTGCTTCTGCCCCGCTTGCTGTGATTGTGATGCCAGTGCCAGACGCTTCCATTTGGATTGTGTCACCAGCATTCAAGATCTGCGTGCCAGTCCACTGAATGTTTTCTTTGCTGTCGATCGGGAAGTCATAGAAAACAGCATTGCTAGTTCCTGCTGATCCCGCAGAAGGCACAAAGTAAATTCGATACGTCAAAGCACCCGCAGAGGTGTTCACGATGTCCAAGTTTTTCACAAAGGCACGCGTTGAAGCTGGCACCGTGTAAAGCGTAGTGACGCTTGCAGTGATAGCCGCTTGCCCAATTTTGACTGGCGTGATGTCGTTATATGCCATTTAGTAAGCCTCCAACCAAACAAGCGTCCGTGCTGTTGCGTTACTCGCAGCGCTGGGCGCAGTGTTCTGCCACCGACTGTTTGCGGTGCTGTATGTTAAAATATCTCCGTCAGAAGGCGAAGGTGCTTGAACGTCATGCAATTCATCAACAGTTTCACCTGTCTTCATACGCACAAAGATTTCGCCAGAACCACCAGTCGCCGCGTTCAGAACCACCGCAACAGGAAGATCAAGGTTCGGCGCAGTAGGTCGAACATTTGTCCATGAACCAGCCGAAGATGGGCTGAAATAGATGATGTCGCCATCGTTCCACGTTTCGCCATATGGCGTGCCGCTAGTATTAAACCCACGCACCTTGCCAAAGCTGGTGATGTAGCCAAAACCGTTGTTCGGGATGTCTTCGGTTGCCACGCCCATCATATAGATCGCGGGGGAGGAACCGTCAGCCACGGCCTCTGCAAAGGTCAGCTTACCAGAAGCGCCAAGCGTGCCTGTGAACATGACTGGCGTGCCATTGTCGATCTGACCGCCAGATGTGTTCTTAGCGTAATACTGAGTTTCCTGACCGACTTGCAGCATAACGTCAGCGTTCATGCCAACGTCAATCGTCCCGTCATCTTCGTTCCACTGCATACGCCGCGCCGCGGCAACGTGCGGACCAACACGGTTGAAGTCGATATAATCAGTCTTCAGGAAGTTTGCCTGATAGCTTTCAGCTTTGTTCTGCGCCACCCCTGCATCATATGCAGCAGCTTCAATCAGAAGTGTCAGCGCCGCGATGTCCGCAGGAACAAGATCACCCGCAACGATAAATAGGCGTTCAAGCGCCTTGACCATCTCAGGGTCATTACCAACAATTTTTGCGATTTGATTTCGTGTGGGGACATTTGGATCAGCCATTAGAACGCCAGCGGCTCAACCCGCGCCTCCAGTGCTGCGACAGCCACATGAGCGTCCGAGGTGCCACGGAAGCGCTGCATACGCATGTTCCGCATGTGACCCTGCTGCAACCACATCAGCCGCTTGTTGCGCTCCCCTGTCTTGCCTGCACGGATCGGCTTTTCAGCGCTCCATGTGTCGCCATCAACAGAATACTGCGTCCAGATGGTCGGATCGACGCCAAAAGCTGTAGATCCAGTAAGGCAGACAAGTTCGATGTCATGGAAAATTGCACCCTGACCATTGTTGTAAACAATTAGCGTGCCAAACTCCCAGCCGATCGTCTCACCCCAGTGCGTAGAAATGGTGTCATCCAGATAACCAAACTGATTGGTTGTCGGGTGGCAGACGTTCCAGCGGTCATAAGCCCAGATGCAAGTGCAGGCGTTCCACATGCCATCACCAACCAGCGTCGAAGAAAGCGTGAACCAAACCGCTTGGCTTGTTGCCTGTGACCCAGCACCATCAAACACAAGCGTGTGACGTGGCAGGTGAACGATCAAGAACGTGTGGGCCTTATCAACGCGCTCTTCCAAGAACGCAGTTGCAAGTTCAGCTTCAGTGTATTGCGTTAAGATTTCTTCAATCTCGCGGGTTGCAATCTTCGTCGCATTGCCATTTGCGCCCATATAGACTGAAGGCGCTTCGTTGCGGCCACCACCCAAGAACGCAATGTTGTCCATGAACACACAGCAAGCGTGCGTCCCGACAACACCCTTCTGGATCTGAGCGCCTGCAATGCGCTGAAACGGAAAGCCTGTGCTGCCTACGTTGTCAAAGACCTCAATCGTGTGACGGTTCAGGGCATAGACCTCATTGCGCAGCTTGAGCAAAGCCTTCACGGGATCTGGATCAGCTTCAGACGAACCATACTTCAACGGGTTCACCGCAAACGGATCATCAAGATCAGTAACAACTAAGAACTCGCCATCTGTGGTCATGTAGTAACCATCAACCCAAACAACGTCCAAGACAGTGCCAAGATCGGTGTCAGTGACTTGCGTCAGCGTGGTGCCATCATACAGAAACAGATTGTTGTTTGACGCGATTGCCAGATATGTGAAGCCATAGTCAAACGTCACCCGATCCGTTCCGCCAACATCACCAATCTCAGTAACGGTGTTGTCAGACGCGATCGAAACCAGCTTGGTTCCCATCACACGGTAAATGTAGCCGTTCCAGTATATGCCGCCACGGTTGACGCCTGGGCCTGTGCCAGCTTCCACAATCCCCTCGCTAGGTCGCAGATAACCCTCAGAAATCCCCGTGCCTTTCGGAACAGGGATCATGTTCTTTGGGTAGGATGTCCGAAAGTTCGGAGACCCGTCTGCAAATATACCGCTGAGAATGGGAAGCTGCATTAAATTATCCTACACGATACCAAGACGAAGTTGCACCATCATAGCGCATTGTGAAGAAATCGTTAGCAGCAAGCGTTGTCGGCGCACCCACAACAGTGGCTCCAGAAGACACCGTGAGGGACGTGACGATCTGCGTGCAGTTCACGGTCACTGTGTCCTTGTCAGACGCACCAGTGGGCAGCACAACGGCTCCAGCAGCGTATGTGCTAACAGGTGTCAGGATCAGCCAGACGTTGCCTGTGTTGACCGTGACGCTAAAGCCAGTGGCCGCAGGTGCCGCATACTGAGTGTTCTGCGTGACTGTTGTGACGTTTGCGTTCACATAGTCCATCAGGGTGGTGACGGATGCCTTGCGGCTGTCGCCATTGTTTGTGGCCCACACAGCAAGCTGATCGCCGCCTTGAAGTGAACTCACAGAGGAAAGTTGGTTAATGTTTGACATGTTTTACTCCAGATCAAGGATGCTGTCAGACCCGACAGTCAGTGGGTCTTGCGGTGCGCGAAGGAATGGGTCGTTGTAGTAACGATAGCCCTTGTTCCCAGCGCCAGCAGGGATTGTCGTGTTTCCAAGCTGCATCTCAATTGGAAGCGCAGAGTTGGCAACCACTTCATTGTATGCACGCTTGGCAGATGCTTTCGTCTCAGGGCTGACAGTCTTGCCAAAGCCTCCAGAGATACGAACAGACAGGTTGAGATACATGGCTTCGATCGCGCTGTCAGGCACACCGATTTCTTGATCTAGGTCGCTGTCAGCAGGCGAAGAAGGCAACGGATACCCAAGGCGAATACCTTTGGCGTTCCACGTTGCCATCATGTTATCTAAGCGCCGCAATGCGCTCTCAAGCTGCTGCGGCTGCAAATCAAAGACATACGAAGCAAGACCGATTTCTTCGAATGCCTGTTCGACAATATCACGCTTCGTATATGCCATGTGTTATTCCTTAGCTTTGCGCTTTGCCGCAGGTTTCTTTGCGGGCTTCTTGGGTGCCTTGGCTTCGTCCGTTGACTTGGCCCAGCCCTCTTTCACCTTTGCAGCAACGTCACCTTCTTCAACAACGATGTAGTCAAAGCTGTCACCGTGGATCTGGTGCTTGCCTGGGTGTTTATAAAGCATAACGCTCATGTGAGCCTCCTATAAAGAGTAGGGTGGGACCGAAGCCCCACCCAAAGATCATTAAGTCTGCGAGAACAGCATGATGCCAGCCATTTCAGGCTGAAGCAGCGCCACACCAAACAGTGTATCCCAACGATACTTTGTTTTCTGTGTGTTGATGTCGAACTGTTTCTGCATGACCAACTCAACACCCTGATCGGTTGTTGCGCGCATGATGTCTGCACCAGCATCCGTTGGAACTGCGAGCGAAGCTGGAAGCAGTTCGATCGCATCACGGTGCCAGAAGCAGTTCACAGCAGCGTCAGCAGTGTTCAGGAATGTGATCGCCGCGCCATCAGCAGGCGTTGCAGTCACGTTCTGATACTGTGCTTCTGCATCAGTCGAGCCACCGTTAGAAACGATCGCAGGGCTGATTGTGATTGTGCCAGAACCACCAGAACCAGATACGATGCCTGTGACGCGGAACGTCTTCAGCTGACCTGTGTCTTGCTTGGTGATGTGGTGAACAGCGTTTACGCCAGCGATGGTGAACGCGTCACCAACTTTGACTGTGCCACCACCAACAGCAACGACCAGAGACTGTGTGCGGTTGTCTACGTTAGAAACCTCACCAGTCGCAGCAGTCGATGTTGCAGCAGGTGTGTGATACTGGTTTGCACCATTGACAGTCACAGTTGTGCCAGCAGCCGCTGTGAGGCGGTTTGCATAGTCCATCTTGAATGTCTGGAAACCAGCCACTTCACCAACATATGAACGACGATATGCTTCAGTTGGCATTTCGTTCATTGTCTGACGTGCAGCCAAGTCACCCGCCATGCCGTTATAGTCACGGCTGGAAAGTGCGAAGTTACGACCGTCCATCATGACGCCTTGCTCGTTCATCAGAGCATCAGCTTCTGCGATGTCGGAATAACCGCCAGCAGCAGTGGTGCGCTTAGAAACGATTGTGCCCTGGTTGGACGCAACAGTCAGTGTCGCCACGTTGATGTCAGACGCCAACTTCTGTGCAGCAGAGGAACCAAGACGGTTCTCTTGCAGCTGGTCACGCAGTTCTTTGGCAGTCAAAAGCGCTGTGCTGTGCTTCTGGTAGCCAATAGTTGCGGGAACAGACAACTGAGTGTTGTCACCGAAGTTAGATGTTGCATCTGAACCATCGTAAGATTGCGCAATGTAAGGCATTGGACGCGAGATGGTGTCAGACGAACGCTCCATTTCAGCGCCGTTCGTGTTGTATTTGCTGACCAAAGACGAAAGCACAAGTGCATCGTTAAAGCCTGCAAGGATGTCTTCAAACGCTACGCGTTCTTCTTTTGAAAATGAGTTAGCCATTTTCTACTCCATTAAGTTTAAGCTGATCGCTTCTGCCTCTTATACTGGAAAACCTTAGAATAGTCTCCAGTTCTTTCGGCTTCGGCTCTCAGACGTTCAAGGGTGTTGTCTACCGATCCAGAAGGGCGACCTGTGCCGCTGATCTTCTTTTCTGGCTTCGCTGACGCCTTGCGTTTTGTGACTTTCAAATTGGTCTCCAATTTTGCCACCGCAAAGGCGAACTTCACGGGATCTACAATTGAGGAAAGTTCCTTCGCTTTTTTCGGGTTCTTGCCCAAAGCATAAACGACAAGAGCGGGATTATCCGCACCCTGAACAATCATGCCCTGCTGCATCACGCTAAGAGTGTCCTGCACCACATCCTCTGCTGTCTCATAGTCTCTGACTTTAAGATCAGCTTTGGAAGAGTGATAACTCTCCAACTTGCCTTCCCATTCCTTCTGCACAGATTGCTGTTCAGCCTGAATGTTGGCCTGCTGTTCGTCATGCTGTCGCTTCTTTTCATACCACGACGCAAGTTCCGTCTCATATCGTTCGGTGTCGTAATCCGCGCTTTCGAGCGTTGGCTTTTCACCTAAAGGCTGACGAACAGGCGCTTGCCCACTCTCCAACTTTTCAAGTTTCTGCTCCAACTCCTTGGCGCGTTTCTTTTCCTCACGATACTGTTTGCGAAGATCGCGGACCCATTCAGGCGCGCGGGCTTCTTCCTCATCTTCGGGGTCAGGCGCTTCCCCATCAATAGTGACAACAACATCAGCTTCGTCTTCAGCTTCAGCCTCAGAAGGTTCGTCCTCTTCAACTTCGCCATCAAGTTCAGCCTCTTCAGCTTCTACTTCTGGCTCATCTTCAAGTTCGAGTTCTGGCTCCTCCGCTTCAGTTTCCTGAAAGTCAAAGTCATCGTCTATTTCTGCCTTTTCAATCTGCATTAGATCCTCGTTCAATTCTCACCCATCTTTTATGTGCGTCTGGGCGGCTGACGCATTCCTGGCCCAGTGACTACGTTCTGTAGCTTCTGGGCTGTGTCTACTACGTTCGAGCGCTCTTTCTGTTCAATGCCAGCAAGCGTTTCGATCGTCTTGGCGCGCGTCTCTTCTGTTCGCGCTGCCGTGTATTCTGTGTCGGCCATAGCCTTCTGTGCCTGCGCCTGAGACTTCGCAGCCTCCGCTTCCAGATACATGGCCTGTGGATCAGGCTGACCCTGAAGCTGCTGAAGTTCAGCCATCAGTTCTTCGTTCTCTTGATCTGTAGGCTCAACAACACCCATGCGGATCAGCTTCTTGCGGAAGTATCCACGAACCTCGCCAATGCCCTCGCCTTCCATGTTCATCATGGCCATAGCGCCAAGCACCTGCTGCGTCTCTGGGTCAGTAGCAAGCTGCATCATGCCCATCAGTGAGCGAACAGTTGCAGAACGCTTAGAAGACGATGACGGGCCAACCTCAACAGATACGTCAAACTTGGCTTTGCTCAGATCGTTCTCATACTCAACTTCGCCTGTTTCAGTGTTCAAGACAGGCTTGCCAAGTTCAATGCGGTGAAGTTCACCCTGCGAACCCATGCCCTTCATCTTGCGACCAGGCTCAACCATCGTGTCACGGGCCATAGAAAGCCAGATCTCACCGCAGCGCTTGACTGCCTTGGCCATGTTGCTCATGTAGATGAACGACTGCATGTCCAAACGGTTCTGGATCAACTCAACAGCTTTGCCAGAAATGTTGGTGGTCATTTCTTCGCCAGCTTCTTGGTTGCCCAACAGGTCAGAGATGTCTTGCTCTGTGATCTGCAATAGACCAGCAAGCGCAGGCGGAACAACAGGCGGCTTGGTGTAACCGATCGGACCAGCAAGGCTTTCGTTGCCGTTCGCATCTGTCACGGTGTTCAGCAGCAGATACGGATAGTTCTTGAGGTTATCTTCAGCCCACATCATCTCAAAGCCTGCAACTTGCTCTGGTGTGAACAGTGGCTTTTCAACAGTGGAAAGCGCGGAGATTTCGCCCAGCTTCGACAGCTGCATGTTCTTCAGACGCTGTGCATCCTTGGCCATGCGAACGTGACCCATGCAACGCTCTACGTTGTCGATGAACCAGCGCTTGCCATAAACAGGCACGATCGGGATTTCTGCCCCTGCGATGTAGCCAGCATCTTCAATGATGCCAGAGCCAGACATGACGTATTTGCGAACCTTGCGGCGCTTCACGCGTTTCTGGCGGATCTCAATAGTGCCGATCGCATCAAGCGTTTCCTCAAGGCTTTCGTCTTCCTCGAACTCACGCTCGCTGTAGCGCTCTTCCTCACCGTCGATGGTCTGGAAGATGCGGATCAGTTCAGACGCCTCTTCGACGCGGTAAACCTCTGCAACGTAAACCATGTCTGGCGTTGCCCAATCGAACTCATACTGGTGGATTTCCTTGGGCCATGAGGCTGGATCGTCTTCATACTCAGCAACGTAAGCATCGCGCGTCATGGCGGTCAGAACGTAGCACAGGCGCGCATCTGACTTGTCTTGGCGCTTTGCGTCCATATCAAAGAACACCGTGCTGTCAGCGTCATAGATTGGCTCTATGCGAATGCGCTGATTGTCGTTGTCTTCGTCATATTCGTCTTCATAGACAGTGCGCAGGCGGAATGCGCCAAAGCCACCGCCAACAGCCTCTTCAAACGCGTTGTCATACGCCTCATCTGCTGCGCTGTCTTCTTCGTCGGCGCGGAACAGGGCATCACAAGTGTCTGCCAGCTTGTCATCTTCGTCGCCATCTTTGCTGACGTAATCAACAGTGATGCGGTTGTTTCGATATTCATTGATAATCCGCATGACCGACAGGTGGATCTTGTTGACCTCAAAGCGTGGCTTGTTGTTAAATTGCTCTGCAAGGTTGCCTTCCCACTGCGCACCAGCAATGGAATAAAAGCGACGATCTTCAAGGCACTGCAAGCGCTCTTCGCGCATGGAACCTTGTATGCTGTCAAACTCCAGAAGCGCTTCTTCGTGAATGTTTGCCAAACGCTCTTTCTTGGTCATTCGTGCCACAGCATCGCCTCGCAATAAAATTTGGGTTGATTATAAAATAGATTGACACAAAAAACAATCACCGTGCGATAGGCATCACAGTCGCGATTGCTTTGGCCTGCGGCTTCTTCTGCGTGTTGGCCCTTCGCGCACCCTCACAGGCATATCTGATTGCGTCAATAACGTGGTTATCTTTGTCTTCCAACACGGGCAAAATCGAGCCTGTGTCGCGGTCTGTCTTGTAGCTATACAGCGTCAGTTCGTCGATCGTGTGCTTGCAGCGCGGGTGAACGATGATGTCAAACGACTTGAGCCACTCAACACCTTCTTCAACAGACTTTGGCCCCTTGATCGCTGGCTGTATCTTAGGGAAGCCGTTCTTGCGCATATGGCTGATGGTCTCTGGGCGTGCGCTGTCGGCCACCATGGGCCATTTCTCAGCCTCTGGGATGGACATGACCAGCGAAGGCGTGTCCACAATCTCACAGCCCACCTGATAAGCCTCATAATCAATATACAGCTTGCGACCAATGATGTGGCTGCGAACAGCAACGGTCGGGTCTGTAGCAAAGCCCCAGTCAGCGCCAAGGCGGTGGATTGCGTCTGGCGGTGCCTCAAAGTCTTCGATCGTCCAGTTCTTGAACACGCGCGTCTCGCTGTTGCGGACATAATCGCCCTTCCAGACGTGCATGTATTTGTCAGGGTCGCGCTTCTTGTCGTATTCCATTTCGTCCTTGAGAACGTCAGGGAACCACGGGTTGTCTTCGAAGTTGACCTCAACAACAGTGCTTTTCTCTGGGGCGTTTGGTCCGCGCAACAATCCCTCGATCGGATCGGTGTCGTAACGTGGGTTCCAAGTGAACCACAGCTGCGAACCTGGCTTACGAATGGTCGGGCGCAGAATGTCCAATGAGAACTGGCTCAGGCTCTGCGCTTCCTCAACCCAAGCGATGTCATAACCTTCAAGCGACTTGATGCTGTCAGCTGTGTGGTTCTGCAAACCTTGGAAGATGATGATGCCGCCATGAACGGATCTGATCTCGAACTCTTTGATCTGGAACATATGCGAGACGCCAAGTTCTTCGATCTTATTTTCAAGCAGCTTCTTAACCGACTGCGCCAGAGACTTCTGAACCTCACGAACGCACACAGCGTCAACGCGCTCCATGATGCTGCGCTCAATCAGCATCTCTGCGAACATGTGAGACTTGCCAGAACCACGGCCACCATGAGCGCCAAGGTATCTGGCGTCTGGATTACTGAGAACAGGAAGCGCCCAGCGCGGTGTTTTTATCTGGAGGTTCACTGACCGATATTACGCATCGCCATTATTTGCTCGATTTGGTCGGCTGGGATGCCTTGGTTCCTGAGTTGTTCAGGCGTAAGTCCCAATATACCTCTTGCACCTTCTCTTGCGCGGCTGGAGAGACGAAGTCCGTCACCAGTTCCAGCCTGCCCTGTATCTCCGCGTCCGACACTGGTCGGTTGAGGTTGAACAGTTTGGTCAGGGACGCGTCCAGCAGATCCTTCTGCCGTTGCGACAATTCCTTTAGTTTCGGCCCGATGGCTTGGCGCACCTGCCCCGCGAATGCCTGCAACCGCTGCTCTTCTGTCTGCATCTGATCCACTCCATCTCATTACTATCACGGGCGGCATGCCCTGACTTTCATCCCAGCCATCAGAGCGCCATGCTTCGAGCAAATCCTCATAAGCAAGCTCGCCATGATCGGCCACATACATTTCTTTGTCGAACGGAACCCGCCCAACCTCTTCAAAACCAAACTCACCGTAGTATTGCGGCAAGAAGCCATCTGGAAACTTATCAGAAGGCACAGCAAAAGCATCAAGTATATTTGCACCCTCGTCAAGCGCTTTTGCTATTACGCTTGGTGCGGCTGTGCCTTTTGATCCTGGAGCGTTGCTAACAACACCCACTAAAGCCTTGTCGCCTTCCTGCATATCGACGCCAGCCCATGAGTAATCTGGCTTTGCATCAAGAGCAAAGAAGACATCGTCATCACCAAGCTGATATGCCACCAGATCGCCAGAGCGCGCACCTGCCTTAACTTCCTGTGGTGAGTAGTTTGTCAGTGCTGGTTTGTATTTGTTGTCATTGATTGCATCAACAAACTGCTGCGGAGATGCACCACCAGCTTTGACAGATGTGGTCGTGGGCTTCCAGTTGTCCGTCAGCGAGTTAACAAGCAGGCGCGTATCGATCGCAGGCATACCTGTTCTGGCAGCTGCCTCCATTGTCATGATGCGCTCTAAGTTTTCAACCTGACGCCCAGTGACCTCTTGGATCGGTAGTGACATGTCGAAAGCGCGGCGTCCGCCTTTATTAAAGCCCTCACCAAATGCGTTGATGTTCTTTTCTCCCCAGAAGTCGGGGAACATTTCAAACGTCGATATGTTCTGGTCGAGCGCGCCAAACACACGGCCACGAATGCCATAGCGATAGCTTGGGTGGATAGGCAGACCCTCTGCGGCCAGATCCACTGGAGGCAAGCTGAAGTCAGGCTCAATGAATAGCAATGTGTCGCGCGGGTTTGCACCAGCATACTTGGGATCAACGGTCTCTTGCAGGACGCGGTTGACGTTGGGTACGCCAGCTTCCTGCATCTCCTTCGTGCCGATCACAGATGCAATACGGCTGCGCTCTTGGAAGCTGGCGTTGTTAATAAACTCTTGGGCGTTCGGGCTGTTGAAGCCTGGGAACTTAGCCAAGCCAAC
>Ga0181399_1000058_pt1 | contig 33921 bp, 37 predicted proteins | sample 22SPOviralmetaG_FD_130128 | JGI IMG/M metagenome (GOLD analysis project Ga0181399, IMG submission 130128) | Marine viral communities from the oligotrophic San Pedro Time Series (SPOT) site, San Pedro Channel, CA, USA - 22 SPOT_SRF_2011-05-21 | ecosystem: Environmental > Aquatic > Marine > Strait...
AATCCACTTATCAACTTGTTCTTTTAATTCTGTTCCGTTTGTAAATATTTTAAATGAAAAATTAATATTTGCACCTAACCAATATCCCTGTGAAGGAGATAATTCATCATTTAAACTCAACAGTTTCCAATCATTACGTGATAAAGATTTACCTGCTTCTATAGGATTATTACTTAATTCATAAATAAAAAAATTACTTTCTCTATTAATTAAACCATTTTCTATTTTATTATTACTATATTTATAATTTAACTCTGAAATTATATTACCTGATAATTCATTAAAAGTACCTCCAATATCTGTAGAAAAAGTATACCATTTATTAGTCATATATAAAAATAGATAAAATAATTTTTACTAAATTATATTTATATTTCATTTGGATAAGTTCCCGTAGGAACATGATTAGGATCAGGAGCAGGAGTAGGAGGAGTAGGAGGAGTAGGAGTAGGAGTAGGAGTAGGAGTAGGAGTAGGAGTAGGAGTAGGAGTAGGAGTAGGAGGAGTAGGAGTAGGAGCAGGAGAATTAGCTTTTAAAATACTAGGAAAACATGTTGGAGCCATAGAAAGATTATGCATATTAAATGTTCTCAATTTTTTACTACTATTAGTTAATCTACCAAAATCATAGTTACATATTAAATCAAGATTCCAATTAGAATATTTTTCTAATATACATAAATTATCATTATTATTTCTATATGGTAGTCTTCCACCGTTACATGGTGGGCATGATGATAAAGCGGTATCTGTATAAAAAACACCTGGATTATTTGAATCAACTGTTGGTATAGGCCATGTAATATAATTTAAATTATTATCTTGTTCTCTATAATTATACCAAATATTTGAATCGTCTCTAACTTGAAATGTAGAACCTATATATGTTTGACTTAAATCTCCTTCTAAATTTTGACATGTATTTAAACCCATATTATATGAAAAATGTGGTTGAATACAATTTTGCTGTAAACTAACATTATTATATGTTGCTTCCCACATTTCCATCTGTTTATCTGGAACTCTACATATTTTTTTATTGCTATTTTCATAAAAATATTGATTTAATGCTCTTTCATTAATACATCCATGATTAATATTGAAATTAGAATATATCATATCCTGATAACTAGTATCACCAGTAACACAATTAATATTTGAAAGATTTTGACCTCTTGCTATATCTATTAACATCTGATAATTATCATTATTAAAACCTCCAATAGAAGATAAACATCCTTTATTATCTATTATAACAGGACCCTTATAAATAGAACCATTTTTTTTCTTTAAAACTTTACCTTGACCTTGAGATGTATTAGTAGCATTATCTTTAATTTTCCAGTGATTTTGAGAAAAAAAATTAAATAATGTTTTAGATTTTAATACTCTAGTATTTTCACTAGAATTTTGTATATTATCTATACCATTAGCAAATGCTTTAGATGCTGGAAATGGTGCCATACTTATTATAATATAATATTAATTATTATAATAATTAATCCATAATAATATCTAAAATAATTGGACAATGATCAGAACCTTCTGTCTCCATTAAATGATTAATGCTAATAATTTTTTCTTTTAAATTTTCAGGAAGCAAAAAGTAGTCAATTCTCCAACCATTTTTGTTTGTTCTTTGCTTTACAAAATTACTCCAATAAGTGTAACTAATAGTTTTTTCATTTTTGAATCGAAAAGCATCAATATAATTCATATTGACTAAATGTATTTCAAATTCCTTCCTTTCGCTATCTAAAAACCCAGCTATTTTATTTCTTTTTGCATTTGGATTAGTAATATCAATATCATTATGTGCTACATTAAAATCACCACAAATAATAACAGGTTTTATTTTATTCAACTCTTGAATATATTCTCTAATACTATTATCCCAATTAAACCGAAAGTGAACTCTTTCACTTTCTGGGTTTTGAGAATTTGGTGTATAAACATTAATGAGTATAAAATTATCTAATTCAATAGTACACGTTCTTCCCTCTGTATCAAATTTAGGTGGATAATAAGGCTTAAATTCTTTCTTTGACCAAATACATGTTCCACTAAATCCTTTTCTTTGTGTTTCTCCAGTATTAACATTCCATATTTTATATGGAAACATTATATCATATTGTTCTTCTATTTTTACATTTTTAGGGTCAGATTTTGTTTCTTGAATACATAAAATATCAAAATCATTTTCATCTATAAATTTTTGTAATTGATTATTTTTGATTCTAGCTCGAATGCCAGCAACATTCCAAGATACAATTTTCATTAATAATCAAACTTAATATTCAATAAAAAAATATTTTTATTTCAATTTTTAATTAATATTGTTTTTATTTATAATAATTTTTAATCTAACATTCTGAATACATATGTGGCTTCATAACTACTCCGTTTTCTTTAGGGCGAAGTCGTCCTGTCCAATCATTTTTTTCATTAGAAGATGATGATGGTTCCCAAGCATCACTCTTACAACCACAAGTGTTATCAACTGGAGAAGAGCGAATGCGTTTTTTCTTACGGATAATAACATTATCATCATATTCATCTTTAACATAATTATCCGAATCTTCCTCAGAAGATGTCTTTGTATTTTCAGTTTTTAGTTTTGTAATTTCTTTACAAAGATATTCAATATTTGCTTCATGAAGATTGATAAACCAACGCAGCTTTTTAAATTTTTCATTTAGTTCTTCATTTTCATTCCGAAGAATATCAATTTCACTTTGCATATTATTCATTTTTTCATTTACATCAACATTTACTGGGTTTTTATTTGGAAGAATAATCCAATACTTAGGATCATCATATACAATACGAGCTTCTCTATCACTACTCTTAATTCGATCCTGAAAATTTTCAACAAGAGCATTTTCTTCCCAATGTTCCATATGAATAAATGCCATACTGGTTGAATCATCATTCCCCCTTGCCACACAATCAACTCTCTTTACCTTTCCAAATCCAAAATCTTCAATGGTATCTTTAATAAATTCACCGTCAGCCGAAACATATGGAATATACATAGAGAGTTCTTGATCAATATTATATTGGGGAACATTATCCTCAAGAACTGGCATACTCATCATATTGTCAACAGCAACTGGCGATGGAAGCGACATATTATATTATATTATTTATATTTATAATTATATCAGTTTCAATTTTTTTACAAAATTGAAAATATAAATAAAAATATATTATTATTATTATAAGTAAGCCATGGGAAATAAAAGTCAATATACATCGAGAGAAAGAAAAAAAGAAAAAAAAAATAATAATTTTGATAATAATGGTAAATATAGTTCAAAACATATAAGAATACAAATAGATAATAAAGAAAAATATAATAAAAATAAAATGAATAATATTACTGAAAATAATGAACTACAAAAAAAGCACCATAATAAATAATTTAAAAAATTATGTTAAAGAGCAAACTATAATACATAATAAGGCTACAAAAATGGGCGCTGGTATAGTCCCCGTTGCAATTTTTAATGGATCATTATTTTTTCTATTTGGAAAAGAATGTTATGATAACAAATGGGGAGAATTTGGCGGAAGTAGTGAAAAAAATGAAGCAAAATTTTCCACTGCTATCCGTGAAGGTTATGAAGAATTAGATGGGTTTTTTGGAACAGAACAACAATTGAAAAAAAAAGTAACAGAAAATTTAATTTTAAGTATTACTGATTTAGAAGATAAACATGAATCCTTTGTTTTTAAAACAGAATATGATGAAAATCTACCACTTTATTTCAATAATCATCATAAATTTATACGAAATAAATTACCCCAGAATATAATTAAATCAAAAAATGGCCTTTTTGAAAAATCAGAAATTAAATGGTTTGGAAGAGACGAATTAATTAAACGAAAAAAATATTTTAGAAATTTTTATAAACCAACCGTTGATTATTTAATCAATGAATATGATTATATTTATGAAAAATCTAATTATTTAAACAATTATTAAGATATTATTATAATTTCAATGATTAAAAATTATAATAATATTAATGAAATAAAACAAAATTTGATTGTAGTTAAAGAGAGAAAAGAATTATATGGAGAAGTATTTACACCATTTAGTTTAATAGATAAAATAATATCTTTAATACCAATAGAAAATTTCAAAAATAAAAATAAAAAATGGTTAGATATTGGTGCTGGTTCTGGATATTTTTCTATTTTCTTATATTTCAAATTATTTGAAAACTTAAATTCCCAATTTAAAAATCTGGATGAATGTAAGGAACATATTATAAATAATATGATTTATATGGTTGAAATACAAGAAAATAATTATGAATTATTGAGAGAATTATTTGGAGAGAAAGCAAATATTATTAATGATGATTTTATTAATTATAATTTTGATAACTATACTATAAAAGAGTTTGATTATATTATAGGCAATCCACCATTTAATTGTAATGGAATGAAAAAAGTCCCCACTAATAATAATGTTAAAAAGAAAAATGATGGAAAAACTATATGGATTGATTTTTTGAAGAAAAGTATTTCAATTCTTAAAAAAGAAGGATTATTAAATATAATTATACCATCTATATGGTTAAAACCTGATAAAGAAAAAATATATGGATATTTATTACAATATAAAATAAATTATTTACATTGTTTAAATAATACCGAAACAAATAAAATATTCAAAGGTAATGCTCAAACACCATCTTGCTATTTTTTACTTGAAAAAATAGAAACTGATAATTTTATAAGTATATGGGACAATGATACAAATAAATATATTAATTATTGCTATAATACTTTACATAATAATTCTCTCCCAATACCTTTAAAATGTCAGTCTATTATAAATAAATTACAACCTTTTTTAAAATATGGAACACTTCCCGTTTTTAAAACAAATTTACCTTCTTCAAAAACTTTATTCTCTCTTCATAAAGAAAATAAATATCCCCATAAAAATATTTCTACATGTTTAATTAAAAATTCTATACCAGAATTTGTACTAAATTATAGCAATATGAAATGTCCATTTTCTGATAAAAAAAAATTAATATTGGCTAATAAAATGTATGGAATACCATATATAGATTATAATGGAGAATATGGTATTTCAAATCGTGATAATTATATTATATTAGAAGATGATAAATCTATTAACGAATTAGAAATAATAAAAACTTTTCTCTCTACACAAACTGTATTATATTTATTTGATTCAACAAGATATAGAATGGCATACTTAGAAAAATATATTTTTGAACTAATTCCTGATATAACTTTATTACCAAATTTTCCTGAAAATATAAATGATGATACAATTGCGTTGTATTTTAATTTTGATGAAAGAGAGAAAAGTATTATAAATAATTATAAAAAAAATATTAAATTTTTTTATTAAATACAATATAAAACATTAAATGAATATTAGTTATGGCATTAACAAATTTAGATAAAGATAATCTTAATCGTTTATTTGAAATGATTAATTTGAGAGATAAAAATAATATTATTGATGTAAAAACAAACTATAGTACATATTCTAAGTTAGAAATTATTGGTAGACAAATGATGAATTTAAAAATAGAAGCGGAAAAAATTCTAGAAAATCATAATATTAATGAAGAATTGAAAAATGTGGAATGTAATTTTAAAAAGGTTCCTGGAACATATTATTATTTATATTTAATTAATAATAAAAAAGTAATATCACTTATAGCAGATACAGAATGGGATACTTATGATAAATTTTTATATAAACTATATTTTGATTATGACTATCAATTTTATATTGTGTAATATATATGAATAAAATTATTGTTTCTGCGTTATTAATGCTATTTTTAGATTTTATTTATCTCTCTACAACAACAAATTTTTACAAAAATTTAATTGAAAATATTCAAAAAGAAAAATTTAAAATTAAACTAATTCCAACTATATTTTGCTATATATTTTTAGTATTTTCATTATATTATTTTATATTAAAAGATAAGAGAAAAGTATTTGACGCATTTATATTAGGTGTATGTATTTATGCTGTATTTGAATTAACAAATTTTGCGATATTTAATAAATGGAATATAGAAGCTGTATTTTTAGATACAATATGGGGTGGAATACTTTTCTCTCTTACAACATATCTTACATATAAATTAGTAAAATAAAAATAAGATAAAAATTTGATATGTAAAAATATTATATTATAATATATGAATAAAAATATTATAATATTAATTTTATTAACACTAATTATTATTTACATAGTAAATGAATATTTTTATATACCACAATATTATTTTGATAGATATATAAATTATACTAACTTATCACTAGATCCTACGCAAAACAAAAAAAATTTACTTTTATTATCAAATAGCAATTTAACATTGAATAAACAATATATGAATTTTGCGATTCCTTGTATTAAAAAATTTACAAAACAAAATAATGTAGAAGAATATTTATATATACCATATGCTCTAGCAAAATATGATAATTATACAATACAAAAAACAAATCGCATTGATCAATTATTCAAAGATACAATATTACCAACTTTTAATAAATTAAATATAAAAATAAAATTGTTAGATATAGAGCAACCTATATATATTCAACAACAAATTATTTCAAACGCAAAAGGATTATATATTGGCGGCGGTAATACATATATTTTAAATTTCTGCCTTCATAAAAATAATTTAATTAATACAATAAGAGAGAAAATTATTAAAGGAACTCCAACTATATGTTTAAGTGCGGGAACTAATATTATATCTCCTACAATAGAAACAACAAATGATATGCCAATTATAGAAATAACTAATTTAAATTCATTAAATATTATACCATTTCAAATGAATCTTCATTATCATAATCAAAAGTTGCGATATGGGCAAGGTGGAGAATATAGAGATAAACGCTTATGTCAATATTTACAAAATAATAGAACTCTTTATTACAAAAATAAGAAAAGAAATAATTTTGTAGTTGGTTTACCAGAAGGATTATTATTACATATAAGTGGGGATAATATGGAAATTTGCGGTTTAACAAGTAGAACTTCTTACTTATTTGAATTAAATAATGGAAAATTTACAAAGAGAGAATTACGAGTTGGAGAGAGAATTGAATATTTATTAAAAATTAACGATTAAATTGATTATAATTTTTAAATATAAATTATTATTAATTCTTCAAATAAAAAATGTTTTATATTGCTGTAACGCGATTTAATAATGAAACTTGGAGAGAAAATCAAAGATGGAGAGAAAATCATGATTATAAAGGTTGTATTTATAATACACCTATACATATAAAAGATTCAATACCACTAGAAATTACATTATATATTATTGAAATGAATAATCAAACAAATAATATTATGGGTATTGGTAGGTTATTAAACAAGGTTCATACAGACAAAAAATATAAAATTTATAGTGAAAATAATTATAATAGATATACTTATAAAGGTAATACTTATCTATCAAGAGAAGAAATTATTAATGAAAATGGAAAAAATGAAAAAATTCTAATTGAGGCTATAGAAAAATTTTTATTTAAAGGCTATAAACATATGAAGCGAGGACAAGGAATTACAATATTACCTATTGATCATCAACTACGATTTGCTAGATATATCAAAGATTTATTTACTTAATAACTTCTACATTCGCAATAGACATTTGTAAAGATTCAATACTCTTATCAACATTTTCAAATAAATTTTTTACTAGTTCCTTACTATTTCTATCATTTTCAATACAATCTTCACAAATTTCATCCTTATCAAGAGCTAAACAACCTTCACAACCATTACAATTTTCCGACATACAATAATAGTTATTAAGACAGCAATTACAGCGATAAACAGACATTTATAAATTGATGTTAAATAAAAAATATACAAAATATAAATCAATTTTTTATTTTTCTTTTTATTTTTATTTTTTATTTTCTACAATTTTATTACTTTTACTTAACATCATTACTACCACTTGCTTCATGATTATTACTACCCAAATTAATATTTGGTTTGTAATCATTCATTTTATATTTATTATTTGTAATAATCCACTGATCAGTAACATTCATAACTTTTTGATTATAAGTAGCACTAATTTTTTTATATTCATTATTACAATAAATTCTAATTTTATTAAGATTAGAAAGTTGAAATTCAATTTCTTTTACAAATTCATTACCTTTATAGTTAGACAATGTATTAAATACTTCAATGCCAACTACACTAAATAACTCATCGATATGTAAAAGTTCTGTATATTTTTTTCTTAGATTATCAGAACGATAAATTTGTGTTGCCATTTCCGCCTTTGTTTTTTTATTTAAAATATATTGAATTCTTAAATCTTTAAAATCCTGATATCTTCGAACATTTTCTCTAGACTGAACTAATGACTGATAAGTAATATGAGATATAACTCTATGAATATTAGATATTTTTTGTGAAATATTTGGAAAATTTATTAATTTATTTAAAATATTATAACGTAATTGATAAACACTAGTAAGACCACCACAAACCTCATCATGTGGATTTCTTGGCGCCGTTCCATTATTATTATTTCTCATATGCTGATAGAAATGAGGATTATGAACAACTCCCTTGTCTATTAACCCTGTCTTCCAAGAGAATGCTGCCTTACATTCGGTACACCACATCTGATCACAATTTTTAACAATAGTAAAATCATTTAATACAAAACGTTGATTATTATCAACACTCCATCCATAATAGTAATCATAACCTATATATTCAACTTCAATATTTGTTGTTAATAAATTAACCCCCCCATTTTGTATTTTACATTTTTTTCTTTCTAATAATGTTGGGATTTCATGAATATTTTTTCCCGAAATATTAATACAATATTGTTTTTTATATGTTTTTATTTCTCTATCAAAAATTATTTCATTATCACGATTTTTAATATTAATACTTGTTCTATAACCAAGAGATTTACTTAATAATTCAATATTTTTTGATAATTCTTCAATAGTTGTTATTATTGTAATTCTACGACCATTATTTTGAACGCAACCATCTGTATCTATAATACCAGCTAATAATTTCAATCTAATTTCTTTAGAATTAAGTAAATATATATCAGGAATATGTTTATTATTTACTAAATTATAGATATTTAATTTTTCTTTTAATGAATTGTTAAATTTTCCACTATTACTAGAATTATAAATATTTTTGATATAATATCTAAAATTATTTGTAGTTTTTACTAATTCAGCATTATTATTTTTACACCATTCATTCCAATAAGCAATAATTTCTGTATCATTACTGCACATTTCTTTACCATTAGAATAACCATCACCTAACCAAGTTCCTAAAATATAAGGATCTAATTCAATCTCTTTATATTCCCAATCTATATAGTTTTGTAATTTAATTCCTTTTAAAGATTCTTTTCTACTTTTTGGAAGTTCTAAATAATGTTTAATTGGAATATTTATCAATTCTTGTAAATTTAAATTCTTTCTGTAAATTTCTGCTTCATCTTTATTATCAAAATTTTTAGAGTGAAATTTATAATTAGTATTATCTAACCAATATAATTTATAAATATCACCTAGATTTGATATATATCCTTGAGATGTATATCTTAATACAAGAGTATGTTCACTGTTAACAATATATTCATTTCCATTATTCTGTTTAATTTTATACATTTTATCATAACCTTTAATTGTATCAAAAACAATTCTTTTTTTACCATCATCACCTACTAATACATCGCCTATTTCTATATTAGAAGCATATTTGTAATTACCATTCCATAATAAAACCTTTGTTTTTTCAGAAAAGCAACCACTAATTTTATAAATACGAACACCACAAGTTGGACATGGTTTTGTTTCTTGCTTAATTAATTTGGCGCTTTCTACTGAATCTTTATTACAAATATGTTCATCATTTTTTGTATAACCAATAATTTCATGACAATCAGGACAAGTGTAGTAATTACATATATCACATTTATATTGTGTAGATAAAAATCCACGACAATGATTATTTGGACAAGCCATAATAAATTTTTTTCTTTCTGTTTGATTACTCTGTATTTTTCTAATATTAAGTGTATGTTCATATTTTTGACGATTTAATTCATTTAATTGTTTTCTAATTTCACTCATTTTTTCATTAATTTCTTTAATTTTCTCATTTTCAATTTGAATTTTTTTATATTTTTCAGCATCATTCATAGTCTCAGGTAATTTACTTATTTCTCTATCAACCAACAAGTCTTTTCTATGTTTTTTATAATCATTATCAATAAATGAACGATTTAAGGATTGAATTACAAAATTTTCATTCCATTGTTTTTTACAGTTCATACAATGAGGATCATTAGTTGAATTAAGTAAATATGTTCTAACACAACCTTTACAGGAAGAATAATTACAATCATCAAAATAACAGGTAACTTGACATTTAGTAGATTTATTATATGTTTCACAGCAAGTGAAGCAAGTATCCATTTTTTATGCTAATAAAAAATCTAATTATTATAGTTCAATTTTAATATAAATAAAAAACTTATATTAAAAATAAAAAAAAAGTATTAATTAATTATAATTAATTATGAGTGAAAATGAATTTGATACAAATATAGATAATTATACTGTTGAAGATTTATTAGATATTTTAAACTTATCAGTAGATTATGATGAAGAACAAGTAAAAAAAGTAACAAATAATATTATTGATAAATTCACTGAAGAAAATAAAGTAAATGAAGTAAAATTTTTCTTGGAAGTTCAAGATGTTTTATTAGAACGGATAAATGTAAAAGTAAATAAGGATGAACAAGCTAGAGAGGCGCAAATAAATTATTGGTTTGAAAATCAATATGCTGGCAATGAACCAGGTGTAAGAGATATAAAACAAAGAATTTCTGTATTTGCTGATGGTTCTCATCCAGTTATGAGACGCAAATATTTAGAACCGCGAGGAGATATTAGTCAAGATCATCTTAACCCAATTTTTCAAAATTCATATGAAAGATTAATATATATAGATAGTCAATACAGAAATAATATTTTTCCATATGCCAATAATGATGTTAATTCTCCAACTATTTCAACAAATTTTAGTATAGATTTAACAGAAAGATTAAAAAATACTGTAGCTTTAGAACTAGAATCTATTTATATCCCATATGAATGGAATACTTATCATGAATCTCTTGGAAATACATTTTTTTGGGTTGAAAAATTAACGAGTAAAAATAAATCAACTGGTGATCCTTCTGATAATATTTTTATAAGAATTCCAAATGGCAACTATTATGAAGGAGCTCCAATAAATAATCAAACTGAAACATATAATAGTTTAGGTATTTGTAATGCTATAAATAGAGAATTAAATAAATACAAATTTTCCAATGGCGATAAAGTAGGTTATCATTGGCCTTATAATTCAACTACTTCAATATCAGCAGATCCATCAGGAACTGATTTATCATGGAATAAATTTTATGGAGTTTTAGAAGTTGATTCATTACCAACTGACTTTAATAATCATCTTTCAAATCAAATAATATTTAAAAATTATGGAGAATATCCAATTAAAATTATTTTTTATAAAGAAAATACACCAGAAGCAAGACAATATTGTAAAAATAATTTTTATGCAAATAATAGCCTCGGATTTATGTTAGGTTATAGAATAACACCAGATTTAAGTAATTTAGAAGTATCAATGATAGTTCCTCCAGCATTACAAGAATTAGCATATCAAGAAAATGTATCAGGTTCTTATCATGGTAATAATAGTTTACCAAATGTCTATACCCATCTATTAACAATTGCTACACCTCCTTTAACAAATAATGATACTTTAGGTTCACTTGGAAAAACAAGAGATACAGCTATTTCAACAAGTTACTTATCTAATTGGTTATTCCCAGGCAACATAAGTAATCATTTTTTTTCATATATTAGTGGCGAATCTAATATAGATATTTTTGGTCCTAAATATTTATTATTAGTTTTAGATGATTTCAATCACAATAGAATAAATAGTGGAGCTGTTGCTATCACTACTACTTCAAATAAACTATCTGTCCCTAGTTATGCAGGTAAAGGAAAACAAGACTGTCAAGATGCTGCCAAAAATATAAAAGGAATTGCTGCTACAAAACCTAGAATTTTGACACAAGCACAATTATATACTGCTAATGAAATATTAAGCAATAGAGGAGAAGACAAAGATAGACCAGTTGCTCCAAATAATTCAAATATTTTTGGAATAATTACATTACCATTAAATATTGATGAAAGAGAATATGGAATATCATCATTAGATATTAAATTCAAAAGAGAATATTTTGGACCAGTAAATATTGATAGAGTAAAAGTATCACTTTTAGATGATAAAGGTAACATATTAAATTTAAATGGAAGGGATTGGTTTTTTTCTATAAAAGCAACTGAATTATATCAATTTTAAAGCATACACAATAATTATATATTTTAATATAGATAAAATATATAATGGCTTGTCAAAAAATATTACAACTTTACGGTTATAAATCAAGTGAAGATTTTAGACAAAATTTTAATAAAAGAATGTCAGGTGGTATAAAACAAAATGGAACTGTAACAAATTTAGTTTGGAGAGGTAATCAAACAAATTTTAGAATAAATAGAACAACAAATATAGCTTCTAATGGTTTTGGATTAAAAAATTGTAACACATATCCTATTAGAATTTATGGATCATTAATAAATGGTATTAATGTAAATAGAGGCGGACAAAGAACATAAATATATTATTAATCATATACAGTCCAAGTTCTTTTTTTACCTTTTACAACCTGTATTTGTTTTTTTCTTGTTGAAGAATTTGATCTATTTTTTTTTGATGATCTATTACTTTTTGATTTACTATTATTTTTTGGATTACTTATATTTTTTTTTGTATCTGGAAAAATATAATTATTTTTTATTTCTATTATATCAAAATCACCATAAAGTAAAAAAAATTTTTTATTTTTTTTTTTCTCATCTTTTATTTTTTTTCTTAAAGGTAACCATATATTTTCATATTTTTCCAACATCTCTTTTGTTGGTCTTAAATATGTAGGAGATATATAATTAATATTTTTCTTTAATGTTCCAACTCTATCTGTCATATATATTTACTATATATTTTTACATATATTCAATATTAATTACATTTCGATTATTATCCCGGATAATATTTCCACTATTATTTTTAATATGCCCTTCTTCATAACCGGGCATATTTTGTAGGCATTTAATAACTTTTTCTGTTCCATAAAATTCATGTTTTAATATTTCATCTTTGAAATTATGACCAAGAGTAATACATGGATGCTCATTAATGAAGGCAACATGATTACTTTCTAAAACAAACGTAATTATACTTTCACATTTTTCAACATTTGTTGGTTTTAATTCAGAAGGAAATTTCCATCCTAATGGTGTAAGAATTGGATGCCATGGTGTAATTTTTAGACCATTTTCTAATGTTACTAATTCACAAGTTTGCTCAACCATAATTGTTTCATATACACATAGAATCTTTGTATATGTAATACTTTTAATATTATTATGATCTTCTAAAGTTAAAATTTCATCGCCCTTTTTCACATCTTTTAACATTTTTTTACTATTATCACTCATTGTAATTAAACAATTAGAATCGAAACAACCACCGCTTTGATTATTATAAGTAGCAAGTGAAACAACTCTTGATGGTGTTAGGGCTGGATTATTACCAAGATTTCTATAACCATATGAAGAATAATTATTATTTACTTTCATACCAGAAGGTTCTGGAGGAGGAAGTGTATCAAAAATATCACTACAATTATCTACAAAATCATTAAAGATATTACCACCAAAACTGAAACACGCTTTATCTTTAAAATTAGGTTTAAACTCATTATTAATTGCTAGTGTAAGTTGATCTAAATAAAATTCACCCCATTTTTTAAAATAAGGAACATAATTAGTAACATGTTCTGGATTACAAGATAAAGCTAATTTCACTTGTTCATTAATTGTTGTATTAATATTTGTCAATAATTCATTATTATATTTTTTAGTTAAGTCATCCATAATTTTTACAATATCATCTACATTATTTTGACTGGTATTTTTTAGATTAATAGCCTTTCTTATATTTTCAATAACCTTATATCTAATAATATGTGTATCAATTAACTCATGGTCTGTTGTATCATTATAATAATAATCGCAAGGTTCTGTTTTTTCTCTTTTATTACCAATTGTATATTCTAAATAATATTTGGCACAAACTACATTCTTATTTCTAGGTAACTTATCAAAATTAATAATAATATGACGACATTGCTCAATTTGAAGTGAATTAATATAAATTAAATATTTATTGTTACCAATATTTTCTACAATATATTCACCCATAATTGGTTCAATATGATTAATAATAGCATCGTTACAGGATTCAATATATAATTTAATATTTGTGGCAACGGTAGACTGAATGTTACCTAAGAAATTACTAAATACAGTAGCAATCATACCACCATCAGGAATATGTCCGGTTAAGCCATTACCATATTTAGCCATTTCATAAAGTAAACCTTTTTGTAGATTATATCCAAAACCAAATGTATATAATGGGGATTCATAACCAGCTGTTTTCTTTTTTCTTTTTAAAGTTTCAATCTCTCCTCTAGCAGGTGAAACATTAGGAATTCCATCAGTTAACAACATAACAGCAGAATTTCTTGTTGTATCACTTCGCTTACCTAAAATTTCATATGCTGTTTCGATTGCGTTCCAAATATTAGTTTGCCCACTAGGTTTAATATCATTAATTTTACTCATACATAGTGAAACATTTACAGGAGTCATTGGCAATAATTCAAATACAGTTTCAATTCTATTATCAAAAATCACAATAGCTAATCTATCTTTTGAAGAAAGACTTTTAGCAAGAGTTTTAGCAGCATGATTAACAATATCTTGCTGTGTAAAACCATCTTCAAGTTTTGAACCATTTTCATCTTTTGCTTCAACTGTAGCATTCATTGAACCAGAGCGATCAATACATAAAACTAGATCAATACCAAGAAGATCATCTTTTGTTACACTATCTTTTGTTGAAGTATATTCATCAAAAATTGAAAGTAAACCCTTATCTTTTAAAATACCATAATTATTTGTTAAAAGTTTATTATTATTTTCACTTTTATTATCTCCTGAATTATTGTTTTGAATAGGTTGAGACATTTGCCCAGATAATGCTGATAAATTACCTGCATGATATTGATCTACAAGATATTTAATAGCAGCGTTTACTTTTAAATCATGAATACCCATTGGTAAATTAGTTAATGGGGATGTTTGTTTTTGATTTAACCATCTTACAATAGCATCACGATCGTAAGTTTGTCCATCAGAACCTTGAACCGGATCCTTCATAATTTCCTGTGTAATAGGACACATAAGTGTTGATTCAATAATATTCATCCCTGCTGCCTGCATATATTTTATATTTATTTATACTTTTTATATTTAATTCAATTTTATTAAAATTATAAAAGTAAAAGAAAAATAAACTGTAAAAAAGGAACTATAAATTAAGAACTACAAAAAAAGCACTAAATAAAATTGAAAATTATTAATTATTTAATTAATTATTTAATAATTTTCTTTCAAATAGTAACATAATGGGTGAAAAAATTATTTACATTAATAATGTAGATAATATGCCAGATATCAATAAAAAACAATGGATTTTAAAAAAATCTGATAAAATTAAATTTATTTATAATTTATCAACAAAAGATACAATATGGTTTGTTATAATAAAAGCTTTTAAGAAGGAAATTTATTATGGAAAAATAGAAATTATTATTAAAAATAATAAAAAAAATATTATTATTTTTGATAATATAAATAAAATTGATGAAAATGAAAAAATTACTACATCTATAGATAAAAGTAATCGATTAATTATATAACTATTTATTATATGTCAATAAAAAGAATTAATAATGAATTAAAAAGAATCGAAAATTACTTACTTATCAATAATTTAAATATTTCTTTTGAGACTGATAATGACAGACGTGTAGTATCTATATTTGATAATGATAAATTGATTATGAATATTCATCTTCCCAATGATTATCCTTTCAAACCATATAATATTAACTTAATAAAACATTACAAATATACAAGACAATTTCAAGATGACAGGTGTATACATATTCATGATACAATAAATTACAATAAGTGGTTATCAAATATAAAAATAATAAATAATAACTATCATAAATTATTCATGACAAATTTATTAGGTAATAACTTTAATATTTCAAATCATTCATGTTGTTTTTGTTGCTCTTCTATTACATGTGCTAGTAATTGGAATCCCGCTTTAACACTAGAAAAAGGTATAATAGAATATAAAAAATTTTTAATTTACAAATTATATTCATCACCATTGATGATTAACTATTTGGAAAAATTATATAACAATTTATTTCCAAAATTATCTGATGATTTAAAAGAAAAAATATTTAGTTTTCTCTAATTTAGATTTAATTATTATCAATATCAATAACCATTTCATCTAATTTTTTATTTGGAGGAACAAATGGTAAACAATATGAATTATCAATTTTAAAATTTCCCAAAACTGGCCCTTTATATTGTAAAATTGAATCTACTACTTTACAACAATTCATTACATTATCACTTGTAAATGTTCTTAAACCATATGCTTGACTAATTTTATGAAATTCAGGTGTATACTTATAATTTGATCCTACTTTTCTTTTTTCATAAAATAAATCTTGCCATAAGTCTACCATTTTTAATTTTGCATCATTCATAATAAATATTTTAATAGGCAAATTATACTCTCTAATTGTAGCAATTTCATTACTACTCATAGTAAAACTACCATCTCCATCAATTAGAATTACTTGTTTATTTGGATTCGCTATTTGAGCACCAATCGCAAATGGTAATCCAACTCCCATTGTTCCAAGAGAACCACTTGTTAATAATCTATTAGGATATTGATGATTAAAATATTGAGCAACAACCATTTGATGAGAACCAACACCAGTTGTAATTATATAATTATCATTATCTTTTAATTGATTTGATAAATATTTAATAATAAAATTACTTGATAATTTATTTTTATCTTCATTCAAAGTAAATTTTCCCTTCCATTTTTTAATATTTGTAATCCAAGAGTTTTTTTTATAATTAATATTTTTAGTATCTTGATTATTCATATAATTCACAAAATCTTCTACATCACAATTAATACTAATATCTGTATCAATATATTTATTAACTTTATATAATTGTTTCTTTGAATTATCAATATGAACAATTCCATGATTATTTCTAGCATTTTTTCCAAATTCTTCTTTTAACCCAACCGTTCTATCATCAAAGCGATTACCTAGACCAATAATTAAATCGGCATTCATTACAGCTTTATTTGCCTGATATGAACCATGCATACCCAACATTTTTAATGATAAACTATCATATTCATTTATTACTCCTAATCCATGTAATGTAGTAGCTACAGGAATATTATATCTTTTTACCATATTTCTAATTTTTTGATAACTTTCAATTCCCCCTGAACCAATAATTAATACCGGTTTTTCACTTTTTGATAATTTTTCAAATACTTTCTCAAATTGTAAAACTAAATCATCATTTTCTTCATAATAATTATAAATTTTTTCAAGATTATACAGTATATCACAAGAACCTACTTTATCATAATCACTATATGTATCAATTTGCTCAAAATTAATTTTTTTTGTAAAAACATCTTTACAAATATCTAAATGAACTGGTCCTTTTCTTGGTGAACTACATAAATTAATCATATATTCTAGAATATTTGGAAAATTTTTTTCATGAGTTACCAAATTATTTTCTTTTACACAGCTTTTTGTAATTGATGTAGCATTACATTCTTGAAAAGCATCTGTTCCTAATACAAAACTATTTACTTGAGAAGAAATACATAAAAGAGAATGTCCATCTGAATAAGCATCTTGAAGAGGAGTTATAACATTAGTAAATCCAGGTCCTGAAGTTGTAATAACAACACCAAATTTATTTGTTAGTTTTCCATAAGCTTGAGCTGCATGTCCCGAATATTGCTCATGTCTATTAAAATATAAATTAAATTCATTATCTTTTGATATAATGTCAAAGAAAGGTAATGCTGCTCCTCCATTGTATCCAAATGCTGTATTTACACCTTCATATTTTAATCTCTCAACAATATATTGTCCTACATTAACATTTTTATTATATTTCTTAGAAATATCATTAATAAAATTTTTATTTACTCTAAATAATTTTTCACTTGAAATACTATTTAATATTTTATTACCAATTCTCATATTATTTCTTATTCATAATATTAAATTTTTAATACATTTCAATTTATTATTAAAATAAATTATAGCAATATTATATATATGTTTTTTACATTAAATAGAAAGGGGAAAAAATTTTTCTATTATCATTTATTAGCAGTTATATTTTTTGGATTATTATATTATTTACAAGATTATTTTATAACAAATTACCCTAAATTAGCTAAAAAATTAAAAATTATTCCAGAACACTATGATGCGTCACATGATATAGTTAATAACATATTATATTATTTATGGTTTTCATTGATAACTCAAACAACAGTAGGATATAGTGGTCTTGTAAATGAAAGAACTAATGAACTAGTTCCTTGGAATAAAATAAATTATAGAACATACAAAATTATTAATGTAACTCAATTATTAAGTATTTTTTATATTAGTGCAGTATTAGTTTAATTTTTATTATTTCTTTAATTTGAAAAAAAACCTCAATATATATTAATAATATGTCTTTTATAAGTTTATTTTTACAAGATATTGTAGATAGAAAATTAGATTATATAGAATTAAAAATATTTGAGAAAATCTTACCATCTAATTTATCAGCTAGATCAAAACAACATATTGCTATCTTACTTAAAAATGATCCAAAAATTTCATCAAAAATAGACAGTTTAAAAACAAAAATTTATGATCAAATACAGCTAGGAACAGTTATGTTTGTTAATGCTTTGATTGGTTTAGTTCCAGTTCCTGTAATTCCTGGTTTAATTAGAACTTCCAATAATGCAATATTTCAAATGTTAAAAACAGGAGATAGAATATTAGAATTTAGAGAGATTATCAATACTTCACTTGAATTGTTAGATTATGATCCTACTATTAGATCATTTTTAGAAAATAAAGGAATTCCTATGGAAAAAAATAGTTCTAATACTGACAATAATGTTATAATGGAAAATGTAGCCAATTCAGCTAAGAAAGCATTTAATAAAATAGATGAAGAATATTTACAAGATGGTAAATTAACACCACTACAAATTTATGATAGAATAAATACATTAGCAAGTGAAAGACATACAATACAAAATACAAAAAAACCACTTGCTTTGCCAGGTCCAAAAAATACTACAAAACCCCTTGCTTTGCCAGCTCCAAAAAATACTACAAAACCTGTTGCTTTGCCACCACCAAAATCATCAAAAATTACTCAAAAAGCAGGAAGAAAAATTAAAAATAAAAAACAAAAAAAACATTATAAAAAAAGAACTAAAAGAATTAAACACAAAAAATAAATTTATTATATATTTATCTTTAATTAATATATAATATGCTTTGGGTAATTTACGCTTTAATTGCTTTAGTATTAGCAGCATTATTTCAAATAAGTATTATGATAATGTCATCTTATGATAAAACAAAAAAAAATCTTTCTAGTAAATTAGTTTCATCATTATGGTTATTTGTAATAATAGGTGCTATAGCCTCATTAGGTCTTTTTGGAATGAATATGTATGGTATAAATACATCAATCACATATATAACAGAATACAGACCTTTATTATTATTTTCAGCATTTGCTCTTATGACTTATGAGATGCTTTTAATTTTAAGTATGAGCGCAGGTGGTGGCGGTTTCTCTTCTCTTATAGCAGGTCTCAGTTATATTTTTGTAATAATATTTGGCGTTTTTTATTTTAGTCATAATATTAATTGGAAAGTAATAATGGGTATAATATTTACAATATTAGCTACTATTTATACAGTAATTGAGAGAGAAAAAATAAAATAAATTAAATATTTATAAATATTTAGATAGTAAATAATTTATTTTTTGGATAAAATAAATATATTATTACCACAGTCATAAAATTCATTATCTATATTTAAACCAATCTCATTAATCAATAATTTTAATTCATCTAACTCAAAAATATAGTAGTATCTTGGATATTTTTTTTTCCAAAATACTATATTATCACCATATTTATCAAAAGTAATTCTTGTTTTTTTAGGTTGCTCTTTCGCCCACACTGATAACAAAATTTTACCATTTATCTTCACTATTCTTTTCAATTCTTGTAGTGCTTTAATTCTATTCTCATATGTAGAAAGATGATGAAAAGTTGCTATACAAATTAAAGCATCTGCACTATTATCTCTTATTTTAATATCTGTTATTTCACTATAATAAGCTTTAAGACCTTTATTTCTACAAAGCTCAATAAAACTTTCACAATTATCAAAACCAATAAATCGATAATCAGAATAATCCATATTACGACCACTTCCACAACCAATATCATAAATCAATGAGTTTTTCGGCAAACTATTGATAAAATTAGTTATCCAAGACCATTTATATGCCCTAGTTACATTAAATTCACTCGCAATATATTCATATATTTGTTTAACATATTCTAATTCTACTTTACTTGTCATGTATTTTAAATATAATATATTTAAAAAAAATATATTATATCAATTTTAATAATTTATTAATTATTAATTATAAATTAATACATATTATCATAAGGATTTGTTACATTTAATGTTTTCTAGTTCCCTTTCTTCTTAATTTTTTTAATTTTTTTGTATTTCTGATTTTTTTACATTTTGTTTTTCCAAATATCTTTCTACATAAAAGTCTGAATTTAGCACCACCCATTCCCCACATTCCATGACCTCCATCTCCTCCACTCATCTTTCTTCCACCTAAGAATAAATATGTCATACCAGCCCCTTCATCTAATAGTTTTCTCATATTATCAATTTCTTCCATCATTTCTCTATTATATCTTTCTTTATCTTGATCATCTAATTCATTGTAATTAAATTTATCTTTTAAAAATTCTTCATAATTAGCGATCGCTTCATTAATTGTAGTATCTTCATTAAATGGTTCGCTACCTTCAGCACCATGTATTTCATACCATTCATCACGCATTGCTTGATTTACAGTAAAATCAATATATTCCCTTTCTGGCGCCTCTCTTTCAGCTTCTATAGCATCTCTAGTAGTAGGTAAAGTTTTTGTAGGATCTATAGCATTTAATATTTTATTAAATTCAATAACTTTATCAATATTGTTTTTAATTTGTGGTAATTCCATCATCATGTATATTGTATTTCTCAATTTTATAATAAAACGTTCATTTATTCCTCTATCACAACTTAATCCACCTTCTCCATATGTTGTGGCACTTTCCATAATTACATCTGTAATATATAATTCTTTAAATTCAGGTATTTGTTGTTCTACATATAGTAATGTAGCATATAAAAATAAAAGCCATGATATTCTCGGATTTGATCCACTAACAATATTATCTTTATAATTATAAAAATTTAATCTTTCTCTCATACATCTATTTTTATAGTTTATTAAAACATCTTTATTTTCAGTTAAATTATTAAGAATATTCTCTAAAAATGTATTTATCCATCTAACGAAAGCATCATTTGATCTAGCAGTAGCTGAATCTTTTGTTGTTTGCCAATTATTAACATATGATGATATTATATCATAATAATTATTTTTTCTTATAATTCTAAATGCGGCATGAACATCGGTGGGATAAATAGCTGGGATATCATTCTCACCTTCCAGTTGTATTCCTCTTTCAGCTGGGGTTAATGTTTCATTTTCTTGACGACCAATCGCTCCATCAAAAACAGTATTTTCTCTATTTGATCCAGTAAAATCAGTATCAGTTATAAAAGCATTTGTAAAAACACATTCACTTAAATTACAATCTCTGAATATTGTTCCTGTTAAATCACATCCACTGAAAGTGCAGCGACGTAAATCTTGTCCTTCAAAATTTCTTCCCGTTAATCCTAATGTACTTTGAAAAGTTATACTTTGTAATTTACAATTATCAAATACAGCATTTGTCAAATCAGAAGGTATTGATTCAAAATCTCTTGCTCCGCCTGGAAGAATAGGGATGAATTGACATCCTTGTAAATTACAATCTTTAAAAGTAGTTCTATTTAAATTTGTTCCATTAAAAGAAGAACTTGTTAAATCTATTTTATTAAATACTAAACCATCTAATCCTCTTACATCTGTAAATATACAGTTTTGCATACTATTATTGTTAAAAAGATTTGCGTCCCTAAAACGACTTCCTGTAAAATTAGTTTTATTAAGAATGCTATCTTCAAATCTACACAATTCAATATTACAGGCTCTTAAATCTCCATTTTCCATTTTACATTCTGAGAAATATACTTGATTATAATCAGTAGAATGACCTACGAAATCTGGTAATACAGTATTATCAAATTCTACTTTAGTAATTTGATGTCGGCGGCTTCTATATAATGAAACTAATGTTAAATGTTTTAATTTACTATTTTTAAAAGTTATGTTAGATAATTTAGTGTTTATGCGAGAATATTTATCAGGATCTAATTCAATATTTTTAAAAGTAACCATTTCACTATTATTTAAATATTTATTTTCAAATATTTCCATAGTACTTGTTTTACAATTATCTAAATTAGCACCTTTAAAATTTGTAGCTTTCATAGGATTACCATCACTACCAAAAAAAGGTGTTAGAAAAACACACCCTTTTAAATTTGCATTTTCAAAATTTGTTCCAAATGCTTTTGTTAAGTAAAAAGTACTACCTTCTAAATTAGCATTACCAAAATCACTTAAATTTAAAGTAGCTCGTTTGAAATTACACTTTTTACATATAGATTTTGTTAAATCAGATTTCTTCATTGTAACTTGTTCAAAGATAGAACCACTTAAATTAGCTCCTATTAATTTTGTTCCATTTAATGTAGCTTTTGTCAAGTCTACTTTTTGAAGATCAATTCCATTCAAAACACGTTTTGATAAAACCATGCCTTTTAAATTTATTCCTTTTAAATCTAAAGTAGGTATAGCCTTCTTATATTTTACAGCTCCACTTTCAAGTAATTCATTAAATGTTGTGGCTTTTTTTGTTTGACGAGTGCTGCGTCCTCTTGCTGTAGCTTGAATTTTTTTTATAGATTTTGTTCTTGGACTATCACTTTCTACTCCTCCTCTAAGTCTTCGATTATTTTTTTTTATTTGTTTTACCTTTGTTATTTTACCTTTACCTTTACTTTTATATATCTTATTTTTAGTTCTATTTTTCATATATATATATTTTACAGATAAAAACATATATATTTATTTTTTTCTTTTAGTTTTTGCTTTATTAGAATTTCTAGCTTTTCTTGTATATTTTTTGTCTAAATAATATGGTTTATCTGTATGAAATGCTCTTTTATATGGAAAATGTGAATCAGAATATCTAATAATAAAATGTTCATGAGTGTAAAGAGATTTTGTTGTTGATGGAACAATAGTATATTCATCGGCTATTAAATATTCAATTGTATAAATTTTTCCCGATAATCTAATATAAAATAAAGGTTCTTGTTTAGATTTTTTACTTTCAATCAAATTACCAGACCATGATAATTTAAAACTATGTTTATCTTTTACAATATTATTTATAACACAATTTGATGATTCTTTAAACTGATTAATAGTTTGTAAATAATTTAAGATATAATTTAATACATTTTTAGTTTTTTGACTCATATTATTATAATGTAAAGCATTTATATTTTTATCATAACATTCTCCATCACATGTATCAATAAAAGCATCTAAATTACTTGAACCAAGTGGTGCGTGACCACCCATTTGTTCTAAATCATTCTCACCAATTATCATTTTACTACTATCTAATGAAAATCTATATTTGTCCTTATTTTTTATTGAATTTATTAAGGCATTAAAGTAATACCAAGATGTTCCTACTGTCATACCAGACATCGCATACCACAATCCTAATGTTCTATCATATTTTTTACATGTAATTTTTTTTACATCTTTCTTTAAAACATCTGGAATAATAGTAGGTGCTGAACCTAAGAAAAAAGGCATTGTTTCTATTTCTATTTTATTACCTTTTTTAAAGAAATTAAAATTAATATTAACATGATGTCCAGTAAATCCAAAACCTATTTTTGACATGTCTTTATTTATAAAAAATACACTCCAATAGGCGCCTTGACTTCTAGAAAACGCATGTTTAGTTATAGAATCTTTATGTTTTACATCTAAAATTTTCTCATCCATAGTTACTGTTTTTGGATTATATGAAGCAATGACTTTTGCTATTTCATCTTTATCTTTTACCCAATATTTCATATCAGCAAATTCTCCTAATACATTTTGCTGTAACATAGTAACTAATATTTTATAAAAAATATCATCTGATACTAGCACTTGTAATATATACATAACAATTAATCTTTGAACAAATGACATTTCATTGAAACTTACTCCAGAATCTGGTTTTACTTCTGCTAATGCAACACGAAAACGATTTCTAGATTTTACTTCAAAATTTCTTTTTTCATTATACATTGAAGCTCCAGTATCAAAATTAAAAACTAAACGTTCTTTATCTTTTTTAGAAGTAATATTTAACATCATTTTTAGTAATTCTTTAAATAATTCATATCTATATATATTTGCTTTATTGGGTTCACTAAGAATTTTCTCTTGACCTTGTAAAACTATTTTTTGTAATTTATCAAAATCACTCATTTTATTATTTATATATTATATAATGAAATTAAATTGGGAAACTTGGGGATTTATAACAATGATTGGAATAAGTATTTTCAATATTTTACAAATAGTGCCTAACAAAAATATAAAAAAAAATCTTGATCTTCAATTATTTTACATGCGATTAATATTAATTATTGGTGGAATAATAGCAGCCTTATCATTTTTAATTCCTGGTATGCATTTAGATTCTAAAATAATAAAAGATGCTAAAAAATATTTTGATACTAAATTACTATTAGGAACTTCATTAACACTTGTTATTATTAATATTTTGTTGTTAATTGCTTATAGTAAAGGAGGATCTCTAGCAGGTGTAATAATTAATCTTAAATTATTAATAGTTATATTATTTGGAACTTTTGTGATAGGTGAAAAAACTAATATGAATATATGGTTAGCCGTTCTATTATACTTAGCATCTGGAATTTATATTGTATATGAAAAAAATAGAATTTCAAAATAGATTTTTTTAAAAATTGATTTTTTAATTATTTTAAAATAATTTTTAAAATAATTTTTAAAATGGAGTTTAATGTTTCTAATTATGAAGATGTTTTAGAATATTTACCAGATAATTCAAAACAAATTATTAAAAATAATCCGTATGATATTACAAAAAATATTGTAAAAGAAATTCATACATATTGTAAAAATAAAAAAACTACTACATTTGTTGTATCATTATCGGGAGGCGTTGATTCTATGGTAATAGCATCTATTATACATTTTCTTGGATATAAAACTATATGTATTCATATTAATTATAATAATCGCGAAGAGAGCGAGAAAGAATCAGAATTTGTTATAAAATGGTTAGAATTAAATAATATTCAATATGTATTTGAAAATATTGAACACTTAAAAAGAGGCACTATTAACAGAAATTACTATGAAGAACAAACAAAAAATATTAGATTCGATTTATATAAAAAAACATTTGCTAATTATCCAGAATCAAAAAATACCGTAATGCTTGGTCATCATAAAGATGATGTAATTGAAAATGTTTTTAATAATGTATGTAGAGGGCGTAATATATTAGATTTACCGGTAATGGCTACGGAAAATGAAATTAATGGAGTTATTATAGCACGACCAATGATTAATTTATTTAAACAAGAAGTATTTGATTTTGCTCATGAAAATAATATACCATATTTCAAAAATACAACACCTGATTGGTGTATGAGAGGAATATTTAGATATCAAATATATCCATTACTATGTAAAACATATGTAAATTTACCAAATAATTTATTAAAAATTGGAGAGCAATCAAATGAATGGAATAGTATAATACAAGAAAAAGTAATAAATCCATTTCTTGAAAAAGTAGAATATTTGAATCATTCTTTCATAATTAATATTACAGATTATGAAAATATGCCATTCTCATTTTGGAATGTAGTATTAGCAAAGTTATATCATACTTATAGTCGTAGTTGTCCATCCAGTAAAAGTATTCATGGTTTTATTCAATACATTAAAATTAATATTGATAATACTAGATTAATTAAAAAATTTAAATTATCAAATGATTCTACCTGTTTATTTAGAGATAAAATAATTACTATAGAATTCAATTAATATTATAGATATTTGCTTTTCTAAGGTTTTAAAAATTATTTAAATATATAACTTTATTATTATTGATAGATGAAGCGATTCTTGTATTTATCACATTTCTTTTCTAGTTTTATTACTATTTTATCATTATCTGTTCCATATTATTATAATCCAGATATTCATAATTTTGGTAATATTGGAATTACAGGTAAAATTCATGCCGAATTGGGACCATTATTTACAAAAATGATAGATAGTATCCGCTATGATGGAAGAGATATTAGAAGTGAGATTATGGAACCATATAAAAATAAAAAAGTAATTGATTTATGTTGTGGAACTGGATTATCTACTTTAGAAAATAATTTAGGAATTGATACAAGCAATGAGATGTTAAGTGTGGCAAGAAGATATAATGATAAATCTAATTTTAATTATGGAAATGCTGAATTTTATGGTAATAATAAAGAATTTGATATAGCAACCTGTTTTTTTTCATTTCATGAAATGCCCAATTATGCTCATTTAAATATTATTAAAAATTGTAAACGAATAGCAAGAGAAGAAATCATTATTGTTGATATTTCTCCAAAATATACACCATCTAATATTATGTTATCTGGAGAGCCTTATTTATTAAATTATCTAGATACAATAGATAATGTATTAAAAGATTTTAACAAAACTACCTATGTTGAAAACAGAGTGTGTATTTGGAAATTAAAATTATAATATATATATATTTACATGTCAAATAAAAAAACTATTAAAAAATCTCAAAAATCAAACAATAAAACTCGTTCAAAAAATAGAACAAATATTACTTTAAATGATATTAAGAAGGCACAAAAAGACTGGGCTAATGCTATAAAAAATATTACAAAGGATTATTTTGATAAAAAAGATTATGTAAAAACAGCAAAAGAAGCTATTAATGAATTATATGGATATGATAAAACAATTGTCTTATTTAAACCTACAAAAGCAGTTGAACATCCTTTTAGACCAACAAAAAGTGGTGCTTTATCATACTTTGTTGGACATAAAGCTATTAAAGGTGGATTTACAGAAGACAAAGGTTTTGCTATAAATAGTGGTATGGGGTGGAAGTCAGTTACATTTAAAAATAATAAAGTTCGTTTAAATGGTAATGAAGCTACAGCTATGGGAACATATGTATTTACAAATGCTACTACTGGTAAAAAAGTTAAAGTATATTATACATTTGGTTATAAACGAGGTAATGATGGAAAAATACGTATTTATTTACATCATTCATCTGTTCCTTTTTCAAGTAAATAGAATTTACAAAATTAAAAAAACAAAAATTTAAAAAATTGAAATACTATTTTGATATAATGTATAAGTATCAACTATATCAAAATCACAATGGATGCTTTCAATATTACTGAGTTTATGAAGAAGGAAATGAAAGAATATCAGTGCGAGCATGCTGATTATATCAAGGTAAAAGCTTACTATGGCCTCAAAGTAAAAAGAACTTATCAAGAAATGACAGAAGAAACATTGGATATTAAATCTCCACATCCAAGCGAGTTGCCCATGCCGAGTGAAAATATTTTGAATAAAAATTAACTTTGTATAATGTAAGATGGGGTTATTTAAAATATCAAAAAAAATAAAAAAGGAAAAAGGTTATATCTTAGAAACATATAATACAAAAAGAGTACATGAAGAGATGATATGGAGATCAGGAGGAGGTTTGTGGAACACATTACAATGTGCGATTGATGATTTAGATGAGTATGTAGATGTTGTTGAAGAGTTAAAAATTATAATAGACAATAAAGAGAAGGAAATTTTTTTTATGGAGAAAAAAATAGTAGAATTATCAGCAAACTATGAATACAAAGATGAAGCTATTCATATTAAAATTAATTATTCATTATTAAAACACAAAATTATGAAATATCTTTTTTTCAAATATTTTTTTGTTATAATGAATAAATTCCTATTTTTTCTATCTTTATTACAACAATCCAATTAGATCACCTTCAGGAACTAGATTTAACTTCTTTTTGCCTTTTTTTATTTTTAATTTAATATTTTCGCTTTGTAGAATTTCATTTTGCGCATTAAGTTTTTCTATTTCATCATCTTTATATTTACATTCTTCATTCTTATTATATAATTGTTTTTTCAGTTCACGTATTTGCTTTTCCATTACTTTAATTAATTCAGCTGGTGAATTATATGTTCCATAATTTTGTTTAAAATCATCATTATATTTTTTCAAGTATTGTTGATGTTTATTGCTTTTACAATGCTGATTAATAAACTGACTTCTCTTCCCTTTTGTATATTCTACACCACAACATCTAAAAGGCCGATTTCCATATTTTATTTTTATTTCACTATTATTCATATCCCTGTAACAGTTGTTTACATCATCAAACTGAGGTTCATATTCCTCAATTGTTTCGCAAATTGGATAATTCTCCATAATTATTTTATAAAATTTATTTTATTTATTTTTAATTTTTATAAGTATTTTAATTTCAATTTTATTAAAATATTTTAAAAATATATATGCCAACTACTAGAAGACAAACTAAAAGTGCTACAAAAATTCAAGCTGCTACTAGAGGACGTCAAACTAGACGTAGATTAAAGAGTAATAGCTCGCGTAAATCCTCTCCTAAATCATCTCCAAGAGAATGTCCTATATGTTTAGAAGAAATTAGTAAAAAAAATGCATCTAAAATAATGTGTTCTAACAAACATTTATATCATGATAAATGTATTAGAGAATGGATGGAACATAAAACTGAATGCCCTCTTTGTAAAGAAAATTTATTACCTGATAACAAGAAAAAAATCGTAGAATTATTACAAACAATCGATATGGAAGAGGCTGAAAAATTTGGTGATGCGGCTGCTAATTTTTTACAAAAAATACAGGCCACAGCTGATTATAAGAAAAAAGGTATTAGTAATACAGAAAATAATATTATTTTATTAACAGATGAATATATTAAATATTTTGGAGCTTTAGATGAATTATTTTCAGATGAAAAAGAAATTGATTTTCTATCAAGAAAAAAAGATGGTCTTAAATTTTTAAAAAAACTAGTTTCATTATTCAAAATAACAAAAGATGAATTGAGAAAACAAATTAGTAAATATCCTATTGATAGATTAGATGAAAGAAAAATAGGTATTTATAATCTTGAATTATTAGAGAAACCTACAAGAAGAATAGATGCTATTAGCCGTCCTCCTGCTACAGAAAGAGCTAGAGTTGTTAGATACACACGCAGCCAATAATTATGCCCTTTCAAGATTATACTTGAATCGTTTTTTTGTATTATTTAAAACTCTTTTACATGCTCTGATATCTGGTAAATATTTTTCATCAATTTCCTTTTTTTTTACTTTTAGCTCCTTCTCTCTATATGGCAACGCTTCATGCATAAATAGTTCCAAAAGATCACATAGTTCATTATAATCTTTTTCATATCCATAAAGTTCTGTTTCTTCATACGTTTTGAGAATAGTATTGTCAACTACCTTCATTTCATATGTAGAATACATCTCGCTAATCACTTTCAAAAAACTTTTAATATTAATCAGTCATAAATTAATATTAAATTCAATTTTTATTTTTTATTTTTTTTAGTATTTTTTACCTTTTTATTTGTTTTTTTCTTTTTTGTAATTCTTTTCTTTATATTTTTCTTTTTATAAAGTATTTTAGATTTACTTTTGTATTTTTTCTTAGTTTTTTTATTAATTGCCTTTTTATTTTTATTTTTTGTTTTTTTTCCACCGTTTCTTGAATATGGATTATATCTTTTTATTTTTGAATATGGATTATATCTGCTTATTCTTTTAGCAATTTTTGATATAGGAGTTTGTGGACGCGATGGTGGGGAAGTTTCTGGAGGTGGAGGAGTTTCTGGAGGTGGTGAAGTATCTATATCCATATCTGAAGTATCTATATCCATATCTGTGTTAACTGTTAAAATAGGAGGAGCAGGTAGTTGTTTAGAAGGATCAGGAGAAGCATCTTCTAGTTTTGCTTCTAATAATACAGATATATCTTGATTGTTTTCTGGATTTACAAAATAATCTAATTTTTCTAATAATTTATTTGTATATATTTCATAATTATCTATTTCTTGATACATATTTGGAAGTTTATTACTATCATCTAAATAATATAATAATTCTTCAGAATATAGATTATTAATTTCCTTAACAGATATTGACTCAGGAATTATATCATTATAATCTGGTAATAAAATATTACCTATAATTTTATTTAAAAAATCTATTAATTCTTGTTCTTTTTTCTTTAAAATATATGGTAATAGATATGGGTTACAGTAAATATAAGGATATAGTAATGAATAACAATATAATTTATTATACTCATTATCCTGAAAATCAACACCACCAATTTCTTTTGTTCCTCCAGTTTGATCTTTATCTCTACTAGATACTGATATATAATTAGCAACTCCATCTTGAAATATTATAGAATCAAAACAATCCTTGTCCCAAGTAAAAAATTGTTTTTTAATTAATAATTTTTTAGGAAAAACATAGTATTTACCTGATATTATTGCTCGGGTTTTACCTCTATAAACAAAAATACTTAGGGCTTGTAAAGACTGAACTATATATCTAAATAGTTCAACAGATGTTTCTGTTAATTCTTTATAATCACTTTTTAAACCAATACTGCTTAAAATTGTTGTTATAATTCCAGATTCTAAGTATTGTTTTAAGTGATCTAAAAATAGATTTGCGTTACCTATACACTTAATGATATTTTCAAATCTTTTTATAACTTTCTTAGTAACTGAATATTCTGCTCCTTTAATCATAATTTTATTTGATTTACGCTTTATAATATTAAGTAACTCTTCATATTCTTTAATTACAAATCCATTATGCATCATAGTTTTTTGTATTTCACTTAATTTCATATTTTTTTTATAATTGGCCTCATCTATTGCGGTATAATAAGTAATAATAGAACTACTATTTAATAAATATGGCACATTTAATAATGCACATCTACATGCTAATATAGTATCAATTGTTAATAAGCATGTATTATCTGGTTCAATTACTTTTTTTTTACCAAATAATTGACTTATTACTATAGGTTGAGTTGTATCTCCTAATTCCTTAAAAAATATTAATAATGTACATAACATTTTTATTTTGACATCGTTTGAATCTTTATTATCAATAACATAACTATTTTTTTTACTATTACCTTGAAATAAGTCTTTAAATATAACAGAATAGCTTTCCGAATTACTTTTATTATATACTTCTCCATTTAAGCAAATGCTATATTCATCACCAATTTTACCTGTTCTATCAACTAATCCTTCAAAATAATTTTTAGAATCTAAAATAATTTGTATATATTTATAAGCATCTTTATCATTTTCTTTTATGTAATTAAATGTAGAACCTTCTCTAAAACCATAATCTTTTAATGGATAATTTTCATTTTTATTTGGATAAAATGAATTATTATCTTTTCTTGCTCCAGGATCAATATTTGATGCTGGTGTTTCACATATATTTATTGTATCTGCCATAAAATATTTTGATGGGTCCATGGCAGCATCAATAAATGCATTAGTAATATTAACAGGAACAACTTTTCTACTATTTTTATTTATAAATGTTACATTGGCTAAGTTATTATCAGGTACTTTATCTTCTGGAATTGGCAATAATGTTCCAAAACAATATTTATTTACATGTTCTAATAATTCTTTATTTATTACTTTTTTTAATTCTTGAAAATAATCACCTTCTCTTTTACAACTAATCCCTGTTATAATATCTCTAGCATCATTAAATAATTTATATGATGTTATATTTGGATCTTCTTTACCATCTTTTTTCATATCACCACAATTTAATATTTGATGTTTTTGTAAAGGATCAAAAGAAGTCATATATATAATTAAAGTTATTTTATTTACAATTAATATTTAATTTGTTAAATATTAATCTCTCCAGCTGGATTCGAACCAGCGACCTGGGGATCACTGCTGACAACCAATTACAGTCCCTCGCTCTGCCAACTGAGCTATAGAGAGGAGAGGATATATATTTTATTATATATAATAAAATATTTATTGTATTTTTTAAATTACTTTATTCTTTTAATAATAAAGTAGAATTATTATTTAAACTCTCAATAATTGATAGCCACAATGTAAATGTAGCAAAATTTATCATTCCACCTTCATTATTATATTCTTGTTCCCAAATAGAAAATTTTTGCATTTCAATATCTGTTAAAGGATATATTGTAAAGCATTTAATTAAAAAAGTAAGTATTTCATCACTACAATTATAACTATTAAAATAGCATATGTTTTTTAATATTTTAATTATATCCTTTGGTTTTTTTGAATAATAAATGCGTAATCTAATAAAATTTAAATAAAGTATATGTTTCTTTTTCATGAAAGTTTCCAAATAATTATACATTTAATATTATATATTTAACAATATTTATTTTTTCTCATATGTAAATACATCAATTCTTCCTCATTTGTTTTTCTATTCAAAGCATCATTTCTTTTTGGAAATCTTCCAAATTTATTAAAAACTTCTTTATGATTTTCATAATTTTTAATAATTTTTTTAAATGTTACACTATCTTCTCCTAGCTTTTCTTTTATTTTTTCTAATATTTTTTTACTTTTCTCTCTATAAATTTTATTTTCACTATGAACATATGGCATAAAAGCAAATATTATCTCCATACTTGTTAATTCTTGAAGATAATACTCAAACCCATAATCTGTAAATTCAATAATTTTTTTATCAAAGGCAAAAGCTTTATGTATATTTCTATAAATTTGTCTTGGAAATTGATCTAATAATATTATAAATGCTATAAATTCATTTTTATTTTTAAGATGTTCAAAACCTTTTTTTCTTTCATATATTAATAGCATCTTTTCAAACCTTTCTTTTATCTCTTCATCATATTTGTAACTTTCAATAAACCATTTTTTACTATTAAATTTATTTTCATTACCAAACCAATATAATAATATTTCTTTACTATCCATATTTTAATATAATACTATACAATATTATATTAAAATAATATAATATCAATTTTATGATAATTTTATTAAATTTCTTTTACCACTAATTATTACCTCGCCTTGTTTATCTCCCTTTTTTAATTTCTTTAATATTGTATAAACTATTTTCAAATCTTTTAAAAATTTATATTTACTATTCTCTCTACATAAATTAGCTGCATAAT
>Ga0181399_1000059_pt1 | contig 33657 bp, 43 predicted proteins | sample 22SPOviralmetaG_FD_130128 | JGI IMG/M metagenome (GOLD analysis project Ga0181399, IMG submission 130128) | Marine viral communities from the oligotrophic San Pedro Time Series (SPOT) site, San Pedro Channel, CA, USA - 22 SPOT_SRF_2011-05-21 | ecosystem: Environmental > Aquatic > Marine > Strait...
AAACACTTGGACAAGTTTATGGAACTACAAGAACTTGACCTAGCAGAGATTGTTGTAATGGATGGTGTTGGTGCAGAGAAGTTTGCAGAACACGCATTTAACTTTGCAGATAAACTTGTACGTGATATGAGCGACAATCGTTGCTATTGCGTAAGAGCAGAATGTGCAGAACACGGAGCCAACTCCGCAATATATGAGGTATAGATGAGAATAATTGCAGGACCTTGCCAACACGAAACAAAAGAACAAAGTCTCGCCATTGCAAAAGAATGTAAACGTGTTTGTGATAAGCACGGTATCGAATACATTTTTAAAGCAAGTTACGATAAGGCGAATAGGTCGAATATTCACGGCATTAGAGGCCGAGGATTAGCAGACACTATGCAAGACTTTAAAAGTCTTAAGCAGATTATACCCAGTCTAAAAATTATTACAGATGTACATAACATCAATGAAATTCTAAAAATTGGTGCGTACTATGATGATATAATCGATGTGTTACAGATACCTGCATTCTTGTGTAGACAAACTGACTTGGTACGTGCAGCCTGTAAAACAAACAAGATTGTAAACATTAAAAAAGAACAGTTCCTTGCACCTTGGGACGTTGAAAACATTTTATCTAAAACGGAAGGTGCTAAAGAAGTTTGGATTACAGAAAGGGGAACAAGTTTTGGATATAATACTTTGGTCACTGATTTCACTGGCCTTCAGTTTATGCTGTCTAATTATAACGTTCCCATTGTTTATGATATTACGCACTCGGTTCAAAAACCCGGAGGTATGGGCACTAGCAGTGGCGGTAATCGTGAGTATGTGCCTGGCTTGGCTCGTGCTGCATCTGCAATGGGTATAACAAACTTCTTTTTAGAGGTTCATTCAGATCCAGATAATGCACCAAGCGATGGACCTAATGCATTACATTTAAAAGATTTTAAAACAGTTGTTGCAGACATTGTTAAATATTCTTACAAGGGATAGGAAGATAGTTAATGGCTTTTGACAAATCAAAAGAAACTAAAGAACAACGAAAAGCAAGAAAAGCACAGTACAGGGCAGAACAAGAAGGCCGACAACACGTTGCGTCTGGTAATGCTCCTGAAATAAATGTTCTTTGTGTTCGATTTGGTAATAAGTACGGGCAAGAATATGTAGTAAAACTAAGGAATATGGTTGAGAGACATCTTAATGTTCCTTACAAGTTTTGGTGCTTAACAGACGATCCTGCTCCGCTACAAGGAGTACACAGTATTGTACGTCCTAATAGAGGATATGCAAAAGGCTGGTGGCACAAGGTACATATGTTTGAAAGTACTATGCCTATTGTAGGTAGAATTTTATATATGGACCTCGATGTTGTGATACATAATAATATAGACAAACTTGCAACTATGTGGAGAGACGACTTTGTTGGTATACGAGATTTCAATAGGAAGTTTCATCCAGGTTACAAGTATTTGAATAGTTCGGTTATGGCGTGGAACAGTGGAAGTCAAAATTATATCTTTGATAAGTTCAAACAAAATCCGGAATATGCTATGCGAATGCAAGGAGATCAAGATTGGACTTGGGCGCAGGCTAAGAAACAGTTAAAGTTTTGGCCTGACAAGTGGATACAAAGTTACAAATGGGAAATTAGATCAAGATCCGACTTAGGAATGCAACACGGAGTAAGAAACTTTAAAACTGTACGTGATGATATTGTTCCAGATAAGGAATGTTGTATTGCAGTATTTCACGGTGATCCTAACCCAGCACAGGTTCGAGATAGTTTTGTAGTGGAAAATTGGAAATGAAACAAGACACATTTATAAGAGAATATAAAAACGCTTTTAATGCAGAGTACTGTGAAAAAGCAATCGAAGTTTTTGAAACAATGAAGTCTCAACGACAAACTATTGAACAAAACAATATTAAGAAGAATCAAGATGACAGAATTATGTATGACTGGGCACCTAGTAATGGTATCCAATATTATGATCACGCATTTTGTCAACACTTTTTCCAAACTGTACATCAATACTATGACAAGTATGTCGCTGAGTATGATATATTAGAAACAATCGAAGGACACAGTCCTAAAGGAATGTGTATTCAAAGAACAGGTCCTAGACAAGGATATCACGTATGGCACGTTGAAGATGGTGGACAAGCAAGTTGTAATAGACTAGTTGCTTACACACTATACTTGAACGATATCGAAGAAGGTGGAGAAACAGAATATCTCTATCAAGGCGTGAAAGTAAAACCAGAACAAGGTAAATTAGTATTTTGGCCTACTGGTTATACTCATCCACATAGAGGAAACCCTATTTACAACGGTTACAAATATATTATTACTGGGTGGTATACATATGACTCGTAGGTTTATTTTTGATGTAGACGGAACACTTACACCAAGCAGAGGTCCAATGGACCCAGAGTTTCAAAAATGGTTCCTTCATTTCCAAGAACATAATTTTGTCTATCTTGTTACAGGTAGCGATCGTGCTAAGACTGTAGAGCAAGTAGGAACAAAAGTTTATAACTTTGCACACACAGTTTACAATTGCAGTGGCAGTGATGTTTATCAACAAGATAAAAATATTTTCACAAGTAACTGGAAACTTCCAAATCTTGCAATAGACTTTTTAACACAATGTATGAATGAAAGTTTTTTCGAGTTACGCACAGGTTTACATTTTGAACACAGGCCTGGAATGTGTAACTTTAGTGTTGTTGGTCGAATGGCTAATACAGAACAACGCAAACTATATGTTAAACACGATACTGGTTTCGATGAAAGGAACACAATAGCACAAGCGTTTTGTACAATATTTCCAGATATTGATGCAAAAGTAGGTGGCGAAACAGGTATTGATATTTTTCCAAAAGGCAACGATAAGTCACAAATACTAAGAGACTTTGACCCTAATGACGAATTACACTTCTTTGGCGATGCAATGCATCCGGAAGGAAATGATTATCCATTAAAGAAACAAATCATTGACAACGACCTAGGAATGTGCTACAATATTAAAAATTGGGAAGACACTTGGAAAATACTAAATGACGACATTGAATACACAACATAAACGTATAGGTTTTGCTTGCAAATATATGCACCCTGATCAGACTCAGAAGAAGAAACTTCTAGAGGAGATACAGCGTCCGTTGAACACACGTTCAACTACAGTACAATGGTTGAATAGGCAAACACGTGAAGTTGCTGAACAGCGACTATGGGACATTATGGTTCATAACATACAATCGTATATGAATCTTATTTGTTATGTAGGAGGACTAGAAGATGACTTACGAATGGTTAGGTTGGGAAGTGATGTACTTCCGGTATATACACAAGCAGATTGGTCTTACTTCTGGCGCAAGCCTGACGTTGTTGCATACTGTGAGAAGAACTTCGCTAACGTAGGCAAACGTGCAAGAGAACTTGATGTTAGAGTGTCTATGCATCCAGGTCAGTTTACTGTACTTGCAAGTGACACACCCGAAATTGTAGAGAGGAGCATAGAAGAATTTGAATATCACACCGATGTCTTCCGCTGGATGGGATACGGCAAGTCCTTCCAAGATGCGAAGTGCAATGTACACATATCCGGTAGGCAAGGTCCAGCCGGTATCCAACGAGCTCTCCCAAGATTATCTCAAGAGGCGCGAAATATTATTACGATCGAGAACGACGAAATGTCGTGGGGTATCGACGCAAGTCTCGAACTTGCAAACGACCTTGCCCTCGTTCTTGACATACACCATCACTGGGTCGCTAGTGGTGAATACATTCAACCAACCGACGATAGATTTCTACGCATAGTTGATAGTTGGCGTGGTGTTCGTCCTGTGATACATTATTCTGTATCACGTGAAGATCTACTTGTAGGACATAATCCAGACACTTTACCTAATATGGGAGAATTACTTGAACAAGGATTCAAAAAACAGAAACTACGTGCTCATAGTGACTTTATGTGGAATAGGGCTGTTAACGATTGGGCTTTGTCTTTTAGAGACTCCGCAGATATAATGGTAGAAAGTAAGGCTAAGAATCTAGCCAGTCGAGCTCTTTACGAATCAATATAGCACCATTTCCCTTTCCAACTGTCAATTTTAACATAAATATATTACGATGTTAAAAGAACTGAAAGATATTGTTATTGAAGCGGACACAAAGCGTCCAACACTAGTACTTAACAAATTACCGTATGCACGTGATGCATTAGAACCGGTAATGAGTAAAGAAAGTGTAGACCTCCACTACGGAAAACTGTCTCAAGGATATGTTGATCGTTATAACAAAAAAGAAGGTGATGATAAATTTAACTTTGGTGGCGCACACCTGCACAATTTATATTGGGCACACCTGCAACCACCCACTTCAGGAAATACACCATCAGGAAACTCGCTCGAACTAATCGACAAAAAGTTTGGGTCTTTTCAAAATTTCAAAGAGAAATTTATTGACAAAGCCAAAAGTCTACAAGGATCAGGTTGGGTCTATATGGATGTCAAAGGCAAGTTAGGATTAATTGCTAATCAAGACTTCCAACGTGGAACTGAAATTGTTATGTTAGTTGATATGTGGGAACACAGTTATCTACTTGACAAAACAAAAGACAAGTATCTAAATGATATATGGCGTGTTATTAATTGGTCGATAATCAACGACAGACTACAAGGAGAATAATATGTTAAAATGGTTGAGAAACCTATTCGGGTCAGCGCAAACTGAACCACTAGTTTTAACAGAAGAAGTCAAGGTAACAAAACCTAAGACTCCTACTGCTAAAAAGCCTGCTGCTAAAAAAGCACCGGCTAAAAAGAAGCCTGCTGCAAAGAAAAAAGCGCCGGCTAAAAAGAAAACTACTAAAAAGGAGAAGTAAATTATGTTAGATAAATTTAAATCTTGGGTAGGAAAAGCATTTCAAGAAAGAACTTCTTGGGATGGTGCAGTTTTAATTGCATTTGGTATCATTGTGTTAATTGCAAAACCTCTTGCAGGTTTATTAGCATATGCTGCTATTGCATATGGCGCTTGGACTATTTGGAAAAGCGAATAGTTGAATGCCAGACGCAGTAAATCTTACAGATTCTGCAATTAAGCATATGGAAGGCTTAATTGAAAAGACCGGCAAGCCTATTGTCCGACTTCAAATGAAGGGTGGTGGGTGTGCCGGATTTTCATACGATTGGCAGATGAGTGATTCTAAAGAATTAGATGACGAAATTATAAAACTTCCAAGTGGTGAATTTGCTATTGATAGTTCAAGTTTACTATATCTTATAGGGACCGAGATAGACTACGTAGAAGAAGTGTTCGGTTCTTACCTATCTATTAAAAATCCTAACTCAACATCAAGTTGTGGCTGCGGCGAAAGCGTAGGGTTTTAATTATTCCCAATTACAACGTCTGAACTAACAGGCATATCCCACATTTGTTTTTGCTCAACACCTTTGCGTTGGGCAAATCTCTTACTGTCACATTCAGTACAAACGTGAAAATAATTATTGTTTAGCCGAGTGCGACTGATCTTTTTCAAATCCCTGGTAAATACATTGTCACAATTGTCACACTTGAGTTGCACTACAGTTTTGGTACGTTTATAAACGTGCTCTTTACCGTGTTTACTCTTACGTTTGTGAGTAGTTTCTTTTTGTTCTGTGCCTAAAAACATACTTGTATTTACATTCGGCTTATAGAACTTAGAGATAAATATTGATAAGAAACAGAGTGTTTAGGGGATAAAATGGCAAGAAAAGTTATTGATACAGGCGCAGTAGGTAATGACGGTACCGGCGATAGTATTAGAGATTCGTTTCAAAAGGTAAACGATAACTTTAGAGAACTATATAGTTCATTAGGTTTAGGTGAAAGACTTACTTTTATTGGACTTAATGATTCACCGGCAACTTACTTAGGTAATGAAGGTGCTATTCTAGCAGTTAATCCTACTACAGATGCTATTGTATTTAAAAATATTGTTGGTGGCGTAGGTGTTGCTATTGACGATACTACTAATTCAAGTGAAATTAGTATTTCAACAGAATTCAGTGAAATTTCAGGTGATACATCACCACAACTTGGTGGTAACTTATCTGCAAGATCAGGTGGTAACCAGTATAGAATACAAGATTTACCTACTCCAGTTAGCGATGATGAAGGTGCTAACAAAGGTTACGTAGATACAAAGATTTCAGTTCAAGGTGTAGACGCTGTTGATCCAGAGACGGGTCAAACAAATAGTGCTTTTGGTACTATGGGCGGTCCACTTATACTTTCAAGAGATCCAGAACCAGATGACGATACAACATACGACGGCTTAATTGCTGCAACTAAAGGTTATGTTGACAAATCATCTTTTGGATCTAGTGTAAACTTATATGTTGCAACATCAGGTGCAGACGAACGTCCAGGTGTGAGTGAAGAACTACAAGGTAGAGCTCTTGCTTATGCATATAGATCAATCGAAGCAGCACTTAAACGTGCAGAAGAAATTGTTTTAGATTCACAAAAAGAAATTGGACCATACAAAAAGATTTTAACATTTAATAATGGTGCCAATGACGTTACACTAAACTCTATTGAAACTTCGCCAGACAGTGGTACAGGATTTGCTGGTACAGTTACATTGAGTGTTGATACAATTAGTATTGCAACTGTAGGTGCTAACTACTTACCAGGTGATATTATTACACTAGATGGTGGAGCAGGTTCCGTTGCAAAGTATGAAGTATTAAGTACAGCAAGTACACCGGGTGCTGTTGTAACATTTAGACAAATTAGTTCAGGTAATTATAGTTCTCTTCCAGGTAGTACAAACGTTCCTACAACATCTGACTCACAGTTTGGTGCTGGAGCAACATTTAATATAACATATAGAGTTGCAGGCGTAACAATTAGCAATCCAGGTAGCGGATACAGTTTAGTATCTGTTAGGATTAACGGCGGCGGCGAAACAAAAGGCGGCTTTGGTATTGCACAAGTTGTATCAGGCGAAATTACTGGTATTGAAATTACAGACCAAGGTAGTGGCTTTACAACTATTCCAAATGTTGTTGCTGACTTACCTAGATTTTTACTTACAACAGAAGGTCAAAGAACAGACTTTACAGGTGATGTATTAACTGATACTCCGATTGCATTTAGAACAAGAGATATTAGAGAAGGCTTATTTTTACGTGGTGAAGATTCAGGTGCACTTGCACAGATTTTAGGACACACTGGTGAACTTGATAGTCTTGGAAATGAAATTTTTGATGTTGATATTAAGTTTGGTGACTTTACACCAGGCGAAGTTATTTCTTATGGTGATGTAAGTAATCAAGTTAACTTAACAATTAAAGTAGAAAGCGGTATTTACGAAGAACACTATCCATTGAAAGTTCCACAGAACGTATCAATTGTTGGTGACGAATTTAGACGTTGTATTATTCGACCTAAGCCAGGAACTTCAAGTTCACCTTGGGCGTTTAGTAAATTTAGACGTGATACAGTTATTGATGGTCTCCAAGTAACTGATAGACTTTATGGTCATCATTACTTACACGACACATCACAACCTGTTTATCCTAAAATTGATAACGCTGGTAACTACAAAAATTCTGCAACACTTTTAAAACTAAACAAAGTGTTTATTCAGAACGAAGTAGTTGAATGGATTGATAATCAAATTGCAAATAGTATTGCACCGTTTGATGTTACATTCCAATATAATAAAAATTTATGTAAACGTGACGTCGGACTACTAGTTGATAGTATGATCTTTGATTTGAAGTACGGCGGTTACAACAGAACTATATCAGCAGCATTAAAATACTTTGAAAGTGCTAGTGCTAGACTTGCAATTACAACACAGTTATCAGAAACAATCGCAGGTATTAGACGTATTGATTACCTTGCTAGTTTTATCCTTAACAATGTTGAGTTAGGTACTTCATTTCAAACTACTTTCCCACAAATTATTGATACTGCATTTGTCAAAGAAACTGGAACAGAAACTGTATTCACAGATCTAGTTGATGCTGTTGTAGATGTAATTAGTAGTTCAGGTAGTGTAAACTATCCTGAAGAAAACCAATACTTAGATGTATTCTTAGCAAACGATGCAGTACGTTGGCAAGGTATTACAATGCAAGGACACGGAGGTTTTGCATTAACACTTGACCCTGAAGGACAAATTCTTGCTAAGTCACCTTATGCACAAGAGTGTGCTGCATTTAGTAGATCAATTAACAAACAAATATTTGCAGGTGGTATGTTTGTTGACGGCTTCGCAGGTAACTTACAGTTTGAACACTTAACATCAACATCTGATACAAGATTAGGTATTGGTGGACTAGAAAGATTCCCACAATTGCCTGCATCATTCATTGTTGATGATGCTGTGTTTAGAATTAACTATGTTAGAGACTTTGTTTATAGTCCTAGTGGTTCTACAGCAACATTTGTACTTGATGAAACTACACCATTTACAAGACCTGCAGGTTTCCAAACACTTACAGGTATAACAGTTGCTAACCCAGGTGTGTTTACTAAAAACGATCACAGACTACAGTCAGGTGCTATTGTTAGATTTAGATCAGTAGGCGGCGGGTTGCCAGCACCACTAGTAGCAGACAGAGACTACTATGTTTTTGAAGATAGTTTAACAAACAACACATTCCAAATCAAAGCAGACTTTGACGGAAGTGTACCTATTGAGATTACAACAACTGGTAGTGGAACAATTCAGTACCAAAGAATTTACGAAGTGTTGATGCCTGGTAACAGATCAATGCTATCAAACGACTTTACACAAGTTGCTGATATGGGTTACGGCTTAATTGCAACTAACGGTGGTTTAACTGAATCAGTATCAATGTTTACATATTACTGTTATGCATCATACTATTCAATCAACGGTGCTCAAATACGTTCAGTGGGCGGTTCGTCCGCACACGGTATCTACGCACTTGTTGCAGAAGGTTCAGATCCTTTAGAGGTACCAACACCAGTTTCATTGTATAATGATCTTGCACAAAGAGTAGATTGTTATGCACCTACTCCAGCATTTGCTACAACTACAAACGGATTGTTTGTTCACGTTACAAACTATGATTACACACCATTAAACAACTCAGAACTTGAAGTTGATCACGGAAACTTAATATTTAGATATCCAGTTACATCTGTAACAACACAAGATTTGCCAGCAGGCGTTGCAAGACTTAACTTAACATCAGATGAAACAGGAAACTTTGATGGATTGTTTGCACAGATTCCAGATGGAACTAAACTATCGTTGCGTTCAAACTCACAGGTTATTTTAACAGGTGATATTGTTAACGTTGCTACAAGACCATCTACAGGTTTAAAACTTGCTGAGTCGAAGAATGTTTATCGTGTACTACAGTTTGAAGACCATAGTGATACAAGAGGAAATTTTGAAGTAGAATTTACTCCGGGTGCAATTGCAACTATACGTATGTACGCTATTATTGATAGTACAGATAGCGGAACAGATATTGCTACGTTTACATTCCCTCATAGATTAAGAACTGGTGACACATTTGTTCCAACATCAACACAGATAGGAATGACATCAGGTGTTACTTACTATGTTAAAGATGTTCCAAAGTATGACCAAGCAATATTTTCTACATCACCAGGTGGTGTTACATTAGGACTTACAACTGGTTCAAGTTTAGGACTTAAAGGTTTAATTCCGCACAAACAATTGCGTAACTACATCTTTACGTTTCTCTCAACTGGTACTTTGCCAACAGGAATTATTGAAGGTCAAAAGTATTATGTTAGAGAAACAGGACTAACTACAACATCATTCCAAGTTAGTGAAAGTTTAACAACAAATGCTATTGGTGTAACTGATGCAGGTACTGGTACTATTACAGCAAACGTTGAAGGACTAGGTAAAACTACACTTAGAGAAAACTATGATTACATTGACCTAACACTTTACAAACCAGGTGAACTTGTTGGTACTACAGGTGCAGGGTTAACATTCTCGGAAGGGACTAAAACACCAGTTACAATTAGTATTGCTGCTCCGGCAGTCTTTACTGCTGTAGGACACGGTTTAGTACAAGGTGATTGTATTGTATTCCAAACAACAGATAAATTGCCAACAGGTCTTAGTGAAAGCATACACTATTTTGTTTATAGTGTTCCAACTCCTGATACATTTACAGTAAGTGCGGAATGGTATGCTTTGGCTGCTGCTACACAGGCAGAATCAAGTGTTCCACAAGCAGGTACACACACGTTTGCTAAAGTAAAAGGTAAGGCAGGTGATACTGAAATTGCTGTTGTTCCGGTTGCTCCAGCAGATAGATCAAGGGTTCCTGGTTCAAGAGTATTATTCCTAGGTGAAGAATACGTAATTAGTAGTTACGAATCAGAAGATGATATTAACGTTAGACCATATGCAAGAATTACACTTGATAGACCATTAGAACAAAGTGTATTAGACTATGGTGCAACTTATACAATTAGAAGTGCTGTACCAGTAAGAAGTGTAGGTGCAGACGGTAACTTAACAATTAGAATTTCGTTGACTCGTGTTACATCACACGATTTATTAGACATTGGTACAGGTTCGTATGCAGATACTAACTATCCAAATGAAATTTACGGGCCACCTGTTAATTCTGTAAACGCAGCAACTGAAACAGATGAACGTGATGTGGGACGTGTGTTCTACGTAACAACTGACCAATTTGGTAACTTTAGAGTTGGTCCGTTCTTTAGCGTTGACCAAGGTACAGGACAGGTTACATTCTCAGCAGCGATTGCATTGAGTAACTTGGATGGACTTGGATTTAAACGTGGTGTTCCGATTGCTGAATTTAGTACAGACTCAGGGTTTAGTGATAACGCTGTTGATACAGTTCCAACAGAAAACGCTGCTCGTGTTTACATTGAAAGACGTTTAGGTAAAACACATAATGGTGCAGCAGTACCACAAGGTAACTTACTACCGCCACTAAGCGGTGGCTTCTTAGCACTAGACGGCGGCCTTCCTATGAAAGGTCCAGTAGATATGAATGTGGTCAACAAGATTGTTAATCTTGCTGATCCTACTGATGGTACAGATGCTGTTAACTTAAGAAGTTTAACATTTGAAAACATTCAAAACTTTGGATTTACTGACACTAAAGCAAATGAATTTATTGTATTCACTGGCGTTGGACAACAAGCGATTAACGCAACTGTTGTTGGAGACATTGACTTTAACATTGATTCGACAGCAAACACAATTGATGCACAGATTAATCCAGACACAATTTTAAACGCAGACATTAACAGCACAGCAGGTGTTGAACAAAGCAAACTGTTAATGAATCTTGCAGGTACTGCGGCAGCAGCGCCAACAGGTACGCAAGCAGATAAACAAGCAGCAAGTGGTGTTGTTAGTTTTGACGATGCACAATTTGTAGCAAGTAACGGTTGGATTACACTTAAAGATAATGGAACTCCAAGAAGTGCATTAGCACAAGTTACAGCAAGAAGTGTTATAGGTAACAATCAACTTACACTTGACGATGCAGCAGACGTTCCATTTACAACTGTTGTAGATAACGGTGGTGCTCTTAAGAAAGCACAATACGGTACTACAGGATTTGTACGTAGAACAAACGCTTTAAGTAATGCATCTGATTTAGATTATACAGTAATTGAAGCAGTTGCAGCATACACTGGATCAGGTGATAATAATACACTAATCCAAAGAGATAGTAATGGTGACTTTGCTGCAAATAATGCAGACTTTAGTACATTAAAAATTGACACTAAAACAGCAATTGATACAGGTACTATTTCATCAGGTGGATTTATTAGACTTTATACATACGGTGGTAATGGTGGTATTTACTTACAAGATGGTTCACTATCATCTGATAAAACTAACCAGTACTGGAATAATAAACACGAATTTAAAACACAGGACGGTTTGAGTAATGCTCCAATTACAGCAAGTAGTGTTGAAACACTTGTTTTAACAACAGGCGGAAATACTACTACTGGTACAGTAACAGGTAGATGGAGTCTTACAGGAAGCAGTCCAAATGAATCAAGGTTTGAAGCAACTTATGCTGCTGACCTTGCAGAATACTACGAAGGTGACAAGGAATATGAAGTTGGAACAGTGTTAGTATTTGGCGGTGACAAGGAAGTTACAACTACAAAAGATAAAATGAGTAGAAAGGTAGCAGGTGTTGTTTCAGATAGAGCAGCATATGTTATGTACAGTGCTTGTCCAGGATTTAAAAATCTTGTAGCACTACAAGGTAGAGTTCCAGTTAAAGTAGTAGGTAAGATTGAAAAAGGTGATACCCTAGTAACTTCGCACATTGAAGGAGTTGCAATAGTGTCAGATGATCCGAAAGCAGGAACAATTATTGGTAAAGCAATTGAAGCATATGATAGTGATCATATAGGAACAATTGAAGTAGCGGTAGGGAGATCATAATGGCATTTAATAATAACGTTAGTCCGGGAACACCACCACTTAATTGGCAAAAGATTAAAGATTCTTTTGATGTTATCAATGCTAACTTTACACAAATTGGTACAGCAATTGCACAGTATCGACCAGTTACTATTATAAACATTGATGCAAGCAATCCTGTTAAAGTTACTACAAATGGTAGTCACGACTTAGAAGCAGGAGCACGAGTATCAATTACAGGTTCAGGCGTTTCGCAACTAGATACTAATCAATACTATGTTACTATTAGCAGTACAGACGAAGTATTACTTTATACCGATGCAGATTTAACTGTAGCAGTTGACGGTACTGCACACGATGCTTATCCATCGTCAGGCGGTGTAATACAAGGATACAGTCCATTTGCTAATTTAGATTTTGATAACTTTAGAAATAATATTATCCCTGCAGAAACAGGTAAATTTAATTTAGGTTCATTTACAAAACAGTGGAAAGAATTACACGTCGAACCTAAAAGCGATGTACCAGGCAGTGAGAATAATGGTTTATGGTTAGGACTTGCTAAAGTTGAAGGTATCGGAACTGTAATTAATCTTCCAGTTGATTCGACTGTAGACGGAACAAAAATTATTGATCTAGATAAAACTTTCTTTAAGGAAGTGCAAGTAGATAACGGAAACGCAGTTGTAGCAGATGAATTTGTTGATAGTTTAAATTTAATTAGCGGCACTGCTATGCAACTTACTGTAGACAGTGGAGCAGAGAGTGTAACATTTACAAACACAGGTGTAACACAACTAGCAGGTAGCACAGGTATAAGTGTAAGTGCAGGCACAGGAAATATTACATTAACTAACACAGGTGTTACAAGTCTAGGAAATGCTAGTACGCTACCTACAGGACTTCCAGTAGGATCAGGTATTGCAAGAGATAACACTACAGGTGTTGTCACTATGACAAATACAGGTGTCATTGATCTTGATGACGGATTTGGTATTACACTTTCAAGAGATGATGCAACTGGTATTGTTACAGTAACCAATGCTGCTCCGGCAGTTAATACATTTGGAACATTTGCAGTCCAAGGACAATCAGATATACAACCTGATAACACTTCAGATACATTAGAAATTGTTGCAGGGTACGGAATAGGAATTAGTACAGACGGTGTTAATGATAAAATTACTTTTGCTTTTGATCCTAATGTGGACATTAATGGTAGTGTTTTTGCTGATGACAGTACGTTGCTTGTTGACGGTGTTATGGGTAGAATTGTTGCTGATGTTTATGCTAACGTATTTGGTAATGTTACAGGTAACGTAACAGGTGATGTTACAGGAAACACAACAGGATATCACACAGGTGATGTTACAGGTAGTGTATTTGCTGATGATAGTACAAAACTAGTTGACGCTGTTGATGGTACTTTTAACTTAGATGGATCAGTAAGTAGTAACATTATTGCAGATCAAGACAATCAATATGATTTAGGATCTAGTTCACTACAATATAAAAACTTATTCCTATCGCAGCACATTGAAATGGGTGGAAATATTGTTGCCATTGGTAATGTAACAGCAGCGAATGTAACTGGTAACTTGTTAGGATATCATACAGGTGATATGACGGGTTCAGTATTTGGCGATGACAGTACAAAACTAGTAGATGGTGCTGAAAGTAAAATTGTAGGTCCAGTTGAATCAGACAATATTAGAGGATCATTTATAGGAACAGTGTTTAGTGATGACTCATCTGTAGTTATTAATGAAGAAGGTACAGTGTTAGGAACTATTGCACCAGGTGCAGCGGCTCCGGCTTCAGAAACAGAAGCAGCACCTGTAGGTGAAATTAGAGTTGATGACAATTATGTCTATGTCCGCAAGAGTGCGGGCTGGGGCAAAATTGCAATCGGCGGTTGGGTATAGGAGCGGATAGATGGCAAAACTTACAGTAAACATTGGAACATCCGCAAACGATAGAACAGGCGATAATCTACGTACTGCCTTTAACAAAATCAATCAAAACTTTGATGAAGTATATATTGGTCCACCGCAACTTACACAGACTGAGATAGATGCTCTTACACCAGTTTTTGGTATGATGGTTTATAATACAACATCAGGAAAGTTTCAAGGTTATGCTGCAGATGCTAATAATGATAGCACAGCAGGGTGGGCGGATCTCCACTAAATATACATATAGGAAAACACAATGGCAGATTTACAAACAATAAACATAGGTAACTTAGCAAATGACGGCTTAGGTGATGACCTACGTACAGCCTTTGAAAAAGTCAATGCTAATTTTTCCGACCTTAATGATGAGCTTACAGTTGAAGTTGTTAACTTAGGACCATCGGTCTCAGGACTATTTAAAGAAAAAGTAGGTAACGAATTAAGATTTAAAAGTTTAGATGCTGGTGCAAAAATTACTTTTACAAACAATGCAGATTCAATAACAATCAGTAGTAGTGTTCCAGATGCGTTTACACGTTTTGACACTGATGCAGGTTTTATGCCAGCGTATACAGCAGAAGCGATTAGCATACAAGGTACATTTGCTCCAGGTAGTGAAACTGGTATAAAAGATATTGAAGTTACAACAGATGGTAGCACAGGTTTAAAAATTAAAAACATTATTCCAGTTACTGAATACTTAACTACATATGATTTCGGTACTATTAACGGAACATATGAAAATGCGATACAATTAAACTTTGCAGCAGCAAACATAGAATTTGGTACTATGACCCTTGATTCAGATTTAGATTTGGATTCCGGTGGCATATTAACATAAGGAGTTAACCTATGGCAGTAACTTGGACAACGCCGGCGGGAGACTTAGGAATTCTAGAAGAAAGAATTACCGTCGACATCCCACTAACTGCGACAACTACATTAAATGAAGATGTAACTTACAAAGTTATTTCTGGTAGACTCCCTAAAGGTTTACAACTGCTAGGTAATAGAATTAAAGGCACACCAGGTGAAGTAATAAAATTTACAGAATCTAGATTTGTAATACGTGCTTCAGATAGTGTAGATGAAAAAGATAGAACATTTAAACTTTCAGTAGACGGTGCTGACATACCAGAATGGGTAACTAATGAAGGATTTATTAATGTTGGTCCTGGCGATGCATATTTTGTACTCGACGATGCAGAAGTTGATTTTCAATTAGAGGCAAGAGACAATGATGTTATTGCAGGAGACGTATTAGAATTTTATATTGTTCCTAATAGTGGACAACTACCTCCAGGATTATCAATGAGCAAAACTGGACGTATCAAAGGATTTACAAAACCAGTTAATGCTGTTGCATATAGTACTGAACCAATTGGTGCTTATGATACACAGGCTTTTGATGTAACAGGATTAGACATTGGTAAAAATAATAGCACAGGTTTTGACACATACATTTACGATACATTAAATTATGACTATAGTGAAAGAGGTGTAACACCTAAAAAACTTAGCAGAATTTATACATTTAGTGTTGCTGTTACAGACGGTGTTAATAACATTTCAAGAGTGTTTAAAATTTATGTTGTTACTGAAGAATTTTTACAAGCAGATAACACACTTGTACAAGTAGATACAAATTTATTCCAAGCAGACAGTAGTAGAGATAGAACTCCTTTATGGATCACAGATAGTTACTTAGGACGTTATAGAGCAAATAACTATCTAACAATACAATTAGATGTATATGATCCACCAAGTTTATCAGGAACAATAATCTATTTTATACTTAATAATAATCCAGATGGTACACCAAGTGTTATTCCTCCAGGACTTGTTTTAGATAATACTACAGGAGAAATTGCAGGTGTTACTCCATATCAGGCTGCTGTAACTAAACAATATCAGTTTACAATGCAAGCAATTAACTATCCACTGGTTCTTGCTGATACTGAGTATACACTTGTTGGTGATTGGAACAGTAGAACAGTATATTACCCAACAGAGGCAGTTAGATTCTTAGGAGCAATATGGATTGCTAAGATTGCAAACAAAGGTGAAATACCAGGTACTGGTGTAAGTTGGAATACTAGTGTTTCAACTAGTGAAAGAACATTTACAGTTGATTTGATAGGTGAAATTGAAAGTGCTATAGAATGGAATACTGATAACGATCTAGGAACAATTAAACCAAATCAGCCTAGTACAAAAAGTGTTAGTGCAACAAGTTTGCTTTACGGTGGTAGAGTAGCATACAGTATTACATCAGGTTCATTACCTCCAGGCTTAGAGTTTTTACAAACAGGAATTATTCAAGGTAAAGTAAGACAGTTTGCAGATAGTTCAGATGATGGGTTAACTAGATTTTATGAACAGGATAGTGCAGGTGAAGATCAATCTACACTTAGTAGAGACTTCAGTAGTATCTTTGATGGTGCAACAACTAGTTACGATAAAGTTTATAAGTTTACAGTTAAAGCACAAGACGGAGCAACTTTTTCAGAACTTGAAAAAACATTTACGCTTACCGTTGTAGCCGACGAAGAAAAAACATTTGCAAACATTTATGCAAGAGCATTTCCTTCTAAAGAAAAACGATTGAATTGGTTCAACTTTATTACAAATTCTTCTATATTCAGTTCTTCAGACATTTACAGATACGGCGATGCTAACTTTGGAATTCAAACTGACTTACAATGCCTACTGTTTGCAGGCATAGAAAGCAAAGAAGCAGTTTCATATGTACAAGCACTAAGTCGTAATCATTATGATAAACGGTTTAATTTTGGTAATATTAAAGTAGCCAAAGGTAAAGATACTACAACTCAAGAAACATTGTACGAAGTAATATATGTTGATTTGCTAGATCCTTTAGAAAAAGGAAAGAAGAGTATTAGTCAAACTGTTGAACTTAACAATAATATTAAAAGTAAAGTACTTGTAAGTTATCAAGGAATACGTATTGATAGCAATATACCATTAGTAAGTGATAGCGATGTACAACGTGTGTTTCCTAATAGCATAAGGAATATGCGTGAAAGAATTGGTGCTGTTGGTGAACGTGATAGAGAATTTTTACCATTATGGATGCGTAGTATTCAAGATGATGCACAGGCAGAATTAGGTTATACAAAAGCACTTATATTGTGTTATGCTAAACCTGGGCGTTCTAACGCTATTTTAGCACGTATTAGAGCCCAAAACTTTGACTTTAAACTGCTTGATTTTGTTGCTGATCGCTTTGTAATTGATATTGTAAATGGAGAAATTCAAGATCAGTACCTTAAGTTTCCGCAAAAAACCATTACAAATCATACTAATAGTACTGGTGCTAAACAAGATCTAAGTGATGACGGCAGTCTTCCACCAGGACCATTCAGGGTTGTAGCCCGGGGTGTTTAGCATATGATAAATACTAACACAAAACAATTGGAGATATAACAGTGGCGAGTACAATTAATTACTTAGGTATCAACGAAAACTTTCCAGTTGCTGGCCAGGATAATGACACTCAAGTGTTCAGAGATAACTTTGACACCATTAAACAGAGTCTAGCAAGTGCGAAAACCGAAGTTACCGATCTGCAGGCAGATACTGCAAAATTAAATTTAGACAACGACTTTGAATTAAACAAAATACAAAGAGCGTTATTACAAAACAATAGAACACAAAAGTTCGATGGCGGAACAATTTCTGCTAGTCCTACTACTATTGACTATGAAAACGGTGACTATCAAATCTTTAGAGTCAGTGCTAACATTACAATGGACTTCTTAAACTTTCCAGGTGATCCTATTTTTACTTCAGAAACAACTCCAATTGGTATGGGTAAAACAACACTGGAACTTTACAACAGCGGAAGTGAGAATCATACTATTACGCTTATTACTTCAGGCGGTACAGTGTTTAAGAAAGATGCAACTTTCCCTGCTGTTTTAACATTAGACTCTACTACTGATCCACACATTATTGAAGTATGGAGACACAGTGTAGATAAGATCTTTTTGAAATACTTAGGTCAGTATTCATAATGTTTCATCCTTTTTCAGAGGATCCGAAAGAACTAACTGAGACAGAACTTACTCAGAAAATATCTGATTTGGGCAGAAAATATACCCAATGTGCCAGATCTGGCAACAATGAACTGTTGACACAACTCCAAACATTTGTTACAATATATAGAGATGAATTGCGTAGAAGAGCAATGCAACCTGTAAAAACAAATGATGAAGATAAGGACTTGGATCAACTAATAAATGTCGACTAAATTTACACAAGAACAACTAGTTAAAGGAGTACTCAAACACGGTACAGATATCCTTGAACACTGTCTTGTGGTTGATAACATTGAAAACTATGTAGATATCGTAGAAAAAGAACACTTACGTTATCCAATTCCAAAAACAGAATTTAATAAAGACAATTGGTTTATGCCACAACCATATAAAGATATGGACATAAAACAATATATACTTACAATGTGTAGAACAGAAGAACAAGTTCAGCGTGTAAACATTGAACTAGCAGAATACGAAAAGCGTGGACTGCTTATGCTGTTGAAACAAATGAAATATATCATTGATACATTGAGAGAGAATAATATTGTATGGGGTGTTGGACGTGGTTCGAGTGTAGCAAGTTATACACTCTTTTTGATGGGTGTACACCGCATTGACTCGATTAAATACAATATACCATTAAATGAATTCTTTAAAGGAGTATAAAGATGGCTAGAACAGTAAAAAGTATGCGTGGAAAAGAAATTGATATGGAAAAACTTAATCTTAAGAATGAGTTACTTCCAGCAGTTGGAAACGCAAAAGTTAACGCTCGTGGCGATGAAATTGGCAAAGCAGGTGAGATTGTAAGAACTAGAGAAGAAGTTTTACAAGATTACTACAATAAAAATCCAAGAGCAGTTAAAGAAGAAATTGTAAATCGTAAAAAATAAACTTGAAAGGTATAAACTATGATTAAAGGTAAGTTACGCCCTATCCGTGACAGGGTGTTAGTTGTTGGAATGCACTTCGGTGAAACTAAAACAGCAGGTGGAATTATTATTGGTTCAGACGATGGTAAGGCACACGGTGTTAAACCACGTTGGTGTCAAGTTTATGCAAAGGGTCACGAGAACAAAGACGAGTACGAAAAAGGCGATTGGATCCTAGTTGAACACGGACGTTGGACACGTAAGATTAAAGTGGAAAACGAGAACGGCGAAGAACTAGAAATCCAAATGGTCGAAAATGAGTCCGTGCTGGCTTACCAAAAAGAAAAGCCAGCCGATAAAGACCTTGCGTACTATGGTCAAGAATACTCAGATGGCAGCCAGGCTACTTTTGATCCAAGTATGTTTGGTGCAAGTTAGTAAGCAGTACTAAATTCCGGACATAATCTAAACGTTAGGGCCTTCCTAGGTCCTTTTGTAGTATTAATTGATACTTCCCCTGATTTCGGATGAAATTCGATTTTTGTTATTTTCGCACGTTCATTATTCTTGCCAACCAGTATTTCTTGGCCTAGTTCTAAGTTAAGTGAAATGTTTTTAATCATAGGGTATGTCCTCCATAAACAACGAATGTTGTAAAAATATTTAGTATAAGTCTTGACAAGAGTAAACAGATAGTATATAATATAACTTAGAATAGAGGAGAGAATCTTGAAACAAGTAGATTTAAACAAATACAAAGAATTTGTAAAAGAAGTAACAAGTAACGAATCATTATCAAGTATGCAGATGTATAATCGTATGGTTGATATCGAAACAACAGAAAGTAAAATGCAAGTCAATACTGCATCACTTATGACAGGTGCAATTGGCTTATCTAGTGAAGGAGGCGAATTTGCAGAGATTGTTAAAAAATGTATCTTCCAAGGTAAACCTATGGACGATGAAACTATATTTCATTGTAAACGAGAACTTGGCGATATTATGTGGTATTGGATTACTGCTTGCAGGGCTCTTAGTTTGGACCCTAACGAAGTAATCGAAGAGAACGTGAATAAACTTAAAGCACGTTATCCAGGTGGTGAGTTCGATGTTCATTACAGTGAAAACCGAAAGGACGGAGATCTTTAATTAATTTTGCAATAGCAGACAATGCATAGGAAAGAATATGAAGTTTAAACATATTGACAATATAGAAGGTACAGTTGTTAAACACGATGATCGTTATATCGTAAAGGACAATACTGTACTCAATAATTTAGTTGTTAGTTCAACAAGACTATTTCCAAGTAAAAGTACAAGCGGCCATAAACACGAAGGACAAGAAGAAGTTTATATGTTCTTAGAAGGCCACGGTACAATGGATCTTGATGATGAAACCTTTCCTGTAACTGCTGGCGATACTGTATTAATAAAAGATGGAGTATTCCATCGTGTACATTCAGATACAGTTGAACTTTATTTTGTTTGCATTTTTGATGGAGGTAGGACAGTATGAAGATATTTGTAGTTTATATTTGGATGACTATGGCATATCAGCCGTGGGACATTGTTAAGGTAGGCGAGTTCGCAAACTGTGAGCAAGGCATTGCTACAGCAAACAATTTATATCCAGGATACGTAGCACTACACTGTATTACTCCTGACCTAATACCCCCAGGAGGAACAGAAGCGTGATAGGATTTACAGCATCATCGTTTGACTTATTCCACAGCGGCCACGTTGCTATGTTAAAAGAAGCACGAGCCAATTGCGACTTTATGATAGTTGGACTACAAACTGATCCGACAATAGATAGACCAGAAAAAAATCAACCAATACAAAGTGTGTTTGAAAGATACGTACAACTAGAAGGCTGTAAGTACATAGATGAGATTATTCCCTATGCTACTGAACAGGACTTAGTTGATATATTGTTAACATACAATATCGACGTGCGTTTTATTGGTGAAGAATATAAAACCAAAGAGTTCACAGGCAAACAAATATGTGTTGACAAAGGTATAAAAATACATTATAATAGTAGACAACATTCATTTAGTACAAGTGGATTAAGAAAACGGATAGGAGAGGCAAAATGAAAGACTTATGGGTAGAAAAGTATCGTCCTAAAAACTTAGATGGATATGTTTTTAGAGATGAGAATCAACGTAAACAGGCACAGAATTGGATTAAGGAAAAGAGTATTCCGCATTTGTTGTTTAGTGGTGCAGCCGGTATTGGTAAAACTACTATGGCTAAGATTCTTATTAATGAACTTGGTATTGAAGAATTTGATGTACTAGAGATTAATGCTAGTAGAACAAACTCAGTAGATGAAGTTCGAAATAAGATTACAAACTTTGTACAAATGATTCCATTTGGTCCATTTAAAGTTGTACTACTTGATGAGGCTGATTATTTGTCACCTAACGCACAAGCGGCACTACGTGGTGTTATGGAAGAGTATCATAGTACATCACGCTTTATTCTTACTTGTAACTATCCTAACAGAATTATTCCTGCTATCCACAGTCGTTGTCAAGGTTATCATATTGAACGTATTGACCAAACAGAATTTACTGCAAGAGTTGCAACTATCCTTGTTGAAGAAAACATTGACATTGACTTAGACACACTTGATTTGTTTGTTAAAGCAACATATCCTGACTTACGTAAATGTATTAATATGGTACAACAAAACGTAACAGATGGTAAACTACACGCACCCAACCAAGGCGATGAAGGAACACAAGACTGGAAGTTTGAAATGGTCGAGTTATTCAAGGCTGGTAAGATTGCAGATGCACGTAAATTGTTATGTGGCAAACTTCGTGCAGAGGAAATGGAAGAAGTATATCGTTGGTTGTATGATAATATTTCTATTTTCGGAAATGAAGAAGCACAAGATAAAGGTGTGCTAATTATTAAGCAAGGACTAGTAGATCATACACTAGTTGCTGATCCAGAAATTAATCTGGCAGCAGTACTAATTAAGTTGGGAAGACTATGAAAATTAGATACTATCACGACATCAATGGGCCTAGATGGGTTGGATTCTTACTAGCAATTATTGCTGCTTTTATTCTTTCAGACGCTAATACACAAACACAATGGATAGGATGGGCAGTTGCCTGTGTAAGTTGTACTATGTGGATTTACTTTGGTATCAAAGATAAAGATATTCCTAGAGCATTAATGGAAGGAATGTACTTGTTATTAGGGTTACGAGCAATATATAACTGGGTAGTATAATATGAGTTACTTAGTAGACGATAAATGTATTATGTGTAAGCATACAACGTGTGTTGAAGTATGTCCTGTAGACTGTTTCTATGAAGGACCTAATATGCTTGTTATTAATCCGGACGAATGTATCGACTGCGGAGTGTGTGAACCAGAGTGTCCAGAGGATGCAATATTTGCAACAGACGATCGAGACAACAAATGGTTTAAACATAACGCTTTCTTTTCAGAGAAATGGCCAAATATTACAGAACTACAAGAGCCAATGGACGAGTATGAAAAGTATACACAGAGCGCAGAAGATAAAACACATTTGTTTAAGGCGAAAGTAGAAGATGAAAAATAAATTTTTATTTGCATTTATGGATGTGGCCGAACGATTTGCAAAACTGTCACACGCACGAAGATTACAGGTTGGTGCTATCGTTGTTAAAGATGATCGTATTATTAGTATTGGGTATAATGGTATGCCCAGCGGTTGGGACAACGACTGTGAAGACCTAGTACGAGTGGATGAACTAGAACCTACATATAAGACAAAGCCTCAGGTACTACACGCTGAAAGCAATGCTATTACTAAACTTGCTAAGTCTACCGAAAGCGGAGATCGAAGCACAATGTTTTGTACACACTCACCTTGTATTGACTGTGCAAAACTAATTTTTCAGACTGGCATCACCACTCTGTACTACAGAATAGATTACCGTAGTACAGATGGCATAGATTTTCTAAAAGCCAGTGGCGTTACAGTTGAACAAATTTAATTATTCGTCTCCATAAATATCTAAAATCTCCTGTACTGCTATATGCCTTTCAATATCTGCTTTGGCAAATCTACAAATATCAACATATTGATGGTTATCAAAACCGTTATACAGTTTAAGGAACTCAAGTAACCCGTTATTGCTAGGGCGATCTGCCTGTTGCAAGTCTCCAGTTACCACCATCTTCGATCCTTCTCCTAACCTTGTCAATAGCATTTTCATTTGACTAGGTGTGGCATTTTGCATTTCATCCGCAATAATTACGGAACGTTTAAAAGTTCTCCCTCTCATATAAGCAAGTGGTGCAACTTCAAGGATGCCTTCTCTTATTTGCCTATCAACTTCTCTCTGACAGAAATTGTCAGCAAATACGTCTAAGATCGGTCTAGTCCAAGGTGCCATTTTTTCATTTAGATCACCTGGCAAAAAGCCGTGTTGTTCGTCAACCGATACCGCAGGTCTAGTGATCACTATCTTTTCAGCTCTGCCGTCTTTAAACTCGTCAATAGCCCATTGTACACCAAGCATTGTTTTACCCGTACCTGCAGGGCCAATAGCGAAAACAATGTGTTTTGCTTCGTTATTGAGAACTTGCATATACAATTCTTGTGCTTCGTTTTTAGGAACTACTTTGACTTTAGAAGGTTTGCGTGAATTAATATCCACTATGTTGTTGTACTCTGCGTGAGCTTTGTGTTTTCTTTTCATATTAAGGAATGTCCTCCGTTTGTGAAATGTGTTCAATAACGGAGTTCGATAATATGTAATATGTTAAGAAACTCTCGTCAATGAACATACTATTATTTAACTAGATGAAATCAAAATTATATGATAACTTATCTAAACGATAAATACTTACTAATACAGTAGAGAGCAAATATGGCCGATTTAAAAGACGTAATTAATAATATAGACCAAATATACCACTCAAACAGTAGTCTTAACCTACTTAAAGACTTTGAGCGTGTTATTGATGAATTAGACATCTATGTTTACGAAAACTGGATGGACGGAGAACTTATGAAAGGACCTGTTGAAAACAGGTACTTTGTTGAATGTACATTTATGTGGCCTAAAGATAGAATGCCTGAACCAGCAGGCGGCAAACGATTACTTGAATATGGATGTAAAGTAGGATATGCAGAATCTGCGTTAAGACAAGTTAGAAAAATTAAAACACCAGACGATATTAGACCGGGTACAAGAAAAGGTAAAATTGATATTGAAGAAGTATGGTTAGTCAATGTTAAGATGCCAAAGCGTCTAATGAAAAATGTTGATAGAGGTTATAGCAACTTAGACAAAAATAAAGTACAAGACTTTATTACACAAGGATTGCCTACTACAACAGAACCAGTAGAAAAACCAGCAGCGGAAGTGGCCAATGAGCAACCAGAATAAAGTAATATCAGAAGGTTTACGTGCAGGCGATTTAGCCGAAACAATTTATCCTCATTTCGAAATAGATAGTTTTAGATCTAAAATGGGAGAGGATGAAGACATTTGTGTAGTAACATTTCAATCTAAAGATAGATACCCAGCAAAAGATATGATGGAGTTTATTGAAAAGGGTTACAACTTTGTATTAGATGCAGATGTAAGTGCAGGCGAAAACGAAGAAGGCGAGTACAGCATCTTTGTTGAAATGGAAAGAACTAATAACATTGCAGAAAATATTATGGAAATGTTATACGGTCTTGAAAAACTAACAGGTATATTTGAGTGGGACTTTAAGTATTATAAAGATTTTAAAAAGTATAATGCAACAACAGAAAACCTTAAAAAGAAAGTACCTGGATCTAGTAAAGTTTACGAACAAACAATGCAACGTTTTAGAACAGATGAAATGAAAATGTTCTTTAATAAAACTGCAATGAATGATCTTGTACTAGAAAATAATAAAATTACCATTGTGAAACCTTTCGATGTTAAAGTTGAGTTTGAACTTGTTAAAGAAGGCGACGATAAACTTATCGAGGGACTAGAAGATATTCAAGTAGATGCTGATGCAACAGCAGAAATTTTCTGGTTAACTAAAGTAATGGGTAATTACAATATACAAAAATTTGGTGACAACTACTTGTTCACTAATGAATCCAAGTCATTGGTATTAAAAAGGATATAAAATGAGTTTTGAATTTGAATTTACTAAAGCGCACCTAGGAGAGATTATTTCTGATAATCCTGATAACTGGTATGATGCGCTATGTGAACTATTACCTAAGTATGGTATTACAACAGAACGTAGAGTAGCACACTTTCTAAGTCAGTGCGCTCACGAAAGTGCAGGCTTTAAAAAATTAGAAGAAAATTTAAACTACAGTGAAAAAGCATTACGTGCAGTGTTTGGTCGTTACTTCGGTGATGCTCCAAAAGCAGATGCAGCAGAGTATGCTCGTAACCCAGAAATGATTGCTAACCGTGTATACAATGACACATATCGCAAATACAAGATGGGTAATGTTAACGAAGGTGACGGATGGAGATTCCGTGGACGTGGATTAAAACAACTTACTGGTCGTTACAACTATACAAAGTTTGGCGAAAGTATTGGTAAGACAGCAGAGGAAGCATCAGATTATGTTGCAACTCCTGCAGGTGCAATTGAAAGTGCTTGTTGGTTCTGGGACACAACTAAACTTAACGATATTGCTGACACAGACAATGTAGTTAAAATGACTAAAAAGATCAATGGCGGTAACATTGGTTTAGAAGATAGACAAAAGCGTTATGCACACGCACTTAAAGTATTAGGTATGGATGCAGACGATTTAGGTACAGACGAAGGACACATTGATGTTGATGATATCGGTGTACTACGTAAAGGATGTAAAGGCGAAGGTGTTAAGATGATGCAAGAAGCATTAGGTATTGGTGCTGACGGTGACTTTGGTCCTGGCACAGAACGTGCATTGAAGCAATGGCAAATGTCAAATGGTTTAGTTGCTGATGGTATAGCAGGCCCTGCTACACTGGAAAAATTACTAGACTAATGAAGACTTGCCAAAATTGTGGAAGAAAGCACGAAGGCAGATTGATCGAAGAATTTAAAGACGGAGATAACAAACCAATACAAATTGTGGTTTGTCAGTATCCGCGTTTCGAAGAGGAAAGGAAAGATGTTTAGTTCGATAAAAATTGCAATAGTAATTATGATGATGGCAGGCGCAGGTGGAGGCTTTTTATATGTAAAAACATTAAAGTCAGATTTAGCAACTAGTGAAGCCAACAACGCTAAACTATTAGACAGTGTATCTGAACAACAGGCAGTAATAACACAACAAAGAGTAGACTTTGAATCTATTATGACTGCAAACAAAGAACTGCAAGACACGCAAAGAGTTTTGCAAACAGAATTAAAAAATTTAGATGAACGCTTCAACAAAATTAACGGTAGAGGCGAAGTACGTGACATTGGTAAACTTGCAGCAGAAAGAAGTAAATCAGTAGAACGTATTATCAATAATGCTTCCAATAAAGCAATGAGATGTGTAGAAATTGCAATGGGTGCAGAATTAACGGAGAAAGAGAAAAATGCAACTAAGAAATCTGAAATCAATTCCGAATGTCCTAGCATTGCTAATCCTAACTACGTTCCTTACTAGTTGTAGTACGGTATCAAAGTTAGACGTTTTTAAGACTGAAGTCGAAAGAGCACCTCTTAATCTACCTGATCCTGCTATACCAGAAATGGAACAACTAAGATGGGTGATTATTACAAGCGAGAACGCAGAAGAAGTTTTTGCTAAACTACAAGAGCAAGGTAAAGATCCTGTTTTATTTGGATTAAGCGATGAAGATTATCAAATTCTAGCAAAGAATTTTGCACAAGTTCGTGCATATATGATTGAACAGCGTTTGACACTAGATCAGTATCGAAAGTACTATGAAAACGATATTGACACTAATACTAATACTACTGACGAGTAGTTGTAGTACCAAATCAACTTGTAAAGTTGAACCAGAAATCACCATTAATAAACCAACTGGAGGTCTTGAAGATCTCGATCCTAAAGTTTTAAAGGATCACGTACAGGCTGGTAGTTCCCTGAATTGTACCTTTTGATAGATAAATACTCATATAATATTAAGGAGCAAATATGTGGGAAATGATTGAAAGAATGGCGGATGACCGCTTGTGGATATACACTGCATTAGTTGGCTCGCTATTTGGACTAGCGTTCTCAACATATTTTAAAAGCACAAGAATAGGACTATGGCTGTATGCTAAGTTTGACTTGACTATAGACTTTTTAGTACATCGTTGGGGTTGGACTTGGTTAGAGCAACCTACAGATGCTTGGCGTAAAAAGTATCCATTTGTAACTAAAAAAATAGACGAATTAGAAAAACGTATTAAACATCTTGAGGGGAAAAGATAATGAGCGAACCAATTAAAAAGAGCGTACAGATTGATCTTGAAGTAGACACTTCTACAACTGATAGCTCACAAAATCCTTATCAAGGATTAATTCATTTAGCCAAAGCAGTTGATGCTTGGAGAATATTTCCAAGACTATTCTTAACTGTTTACATTGTATTGTTATACAAGTGTGTTATTTGGTATATGAATTTACCTGCTCCTACTATGGAACAATCAGGTTTAATTAGTATCGTAGTTGGTGCTGGTGCTGCTTGGTTTGGATTGTACACAGGTACTTCTAAAAAATCAGATAAGTAGAAAATTTCCGCACCTCGTTGAATTAGATTAAATACTAGAGCATTGCTTAAGGAGGATGCTTTATAAATTATGGACTACTATTCAACACTAGGCATTGGCAGAAATGCAAGCCAAGAAGAAATAAAGAAGGCTTATAAAAAGCAGTCAATGGCTCACCATCCTGATCGAACAGGCGGTGAAGATGCTAAGTTTAAACAAATAAACGAAGCATACCAAACACTTTCAAACACCCAAAAGAAACAAATGTACGATCAGTACGGAACTACTGATCCTAATCAAGGTTTTAATTTTAGATCAAGCGACTTCGGTGGCGGAAGTCCTTTTGGACAACGAGGTGGGTTTGATGATATATTTTCTCAAATGTTTGGCGGCGGAGCTCGTAGACCACAAAATAATCCAATCAATGTTGCTATAGATATTGTACTTGAAGACGTACTTAATGGCAAATCACTAAACATTGAAATCGGGTTAAGTGACGGAAATACTAAAGTAGTCACTGTAAATATCCCTCCTGGAGTAGACGAAGGACAACAGATTAGATTTAGAGGTATGGGTGATAATATACACGCAGGATTGCCGTCAGGTGATTTGTTTGTCCATATAAGAATTCGTAATCACCAACGCTTCGAACGTCGCGGAGATAATATACTATGTAACGTTACTGTTGATGTGTTGGATTTGGTTATTGGAACTAAGACAACAGTTTATACACTAAATGGAAAGAGCCTAGAAATTAATATTCCTCCTGGTACACAACCAGACACTATATTAAGTTGTAAAGGAGAAGGATTACCAAACATTAGAACAAAACAAGTTGGTAACCTTTTAATTAAAGTAAAAGGCAAAACTCCAAAAACATTAACACCAGAGGATATAAAAACAATTAAAGATGTCAGAAACAGATACTAAATTTAAACTAGACTTAGATTATAAACTAGGACTTCATCAAACACTTAATCAAGAAAGTGATGTATGGGATTTTGCAAAAGAAGAATATGACCCTGAACATCTCGAATACGATATGTGTAATTTTATGTTAAACAATAATGGTATTGGGTTAGCGGCCAATCAAATTGATATTAAGAAACGTGTTTTTGTAATGGGCAGTTTAAATATTCCAAACTTTCCACAACCGTTTGCTTTATTCAATCCTGTAATTTTAGAAACAAGCGATGAGCTAGTTTTAGACAAAGAAGGCTGTTTAAGTTTTCCAGGATTATTTTTAAGCATTAGTCGTCCTAAGTGGATTGTTGCACAATATCAAAACTCCAAAGGCGACACAAAAGAAGCAAAGATAGACGGATACCTAGCAAAATGTTTTCAACACGAATTAGATCACCTAAATGGCATTTGTTTTGTTGACAAAGTGGGTCGGTTGAAGTTACAATTAGCATTAAAGAAACTAAGGAAAAGATTAAAAAATGATAGAACCAAGTAAACAGTTACAGAAGATTTTTGATTTAGCAATTGAAGTTACTAAAACTAGAAGTCACAAGTATCTTACTATTGAACATTTGCTTCTTGCTATTGTGTCTGACAAGGAAGCAGCAGAAGGTTTAAAAGCGTATGGTGCTGATGTTGATTATATTAAACACAATATTGATCACTATTTGAAAGAAAACCTAAAGACTATTGAAGTTTTAGAGCCAGGTACTATTCCAAAGAAAACACACGCAGTTGAACGTGTACTGAATCGTTGTTTCACACAAGTACTGTTTAGTGGACGTAACCAAATGGAAGTTGCTGATGTTATTATCAGTATACTAGGTGAAAAGAATTCATTTGCATTCTACTTCTTAACTAAAGGTGGAATAATTAAAGAAAAATTTGTACAGCATTTCCAAGAACACTTTGATGGAGATGACTTTGATATGGACGGTGGAGAGCAAACAGCATTGAGTAATGAACAAGTAGATAAAGTTATTAATCAATTTTGCACTAACTTATCATTAAAAGCAAAACAGAAAGTTATTGATCCTGTAATTGGTAGAGATAACGAAATTGAAGATATTGCATTAGTATTAGCAAGACGTCAAAAGTCTAATGTACTTATAGTTGGTGATCCAGGTGTAGGTAAAACTGCTATTGCTGAAGGTATTGCACGTAAGATCTTTGAAAAGAAAACTCCTAAATTTTTACACGATCACGAAGTATATAGTTTAGATATTAGTTCTCTTGTTGCAGGTTCTAAGTACAGAGGTGACTTTGAAGAAAGAATTAAAGCAATCTTAAATGCACTAGAACGCAAAGGTAAAATTATCTTATTCATTGACGAAGCACATATGATGAGTGGTGCAGGTGCAGGTGGAACAGATAAGTCTAATGACTTAGCAAATATGCTAAAGCCAGCACTAAGCAAAGGCGGTATGAAAGTTATTGCTTCTACTACTTGGGAAGAATATCGCAAGTACTTTGAAAAGGATCGTGCGTTAATGCGTAGGTTCCAGCGTGTAACAGTTGATGAGCCTAGTGCGGAAACAACAATTAAAATTCTTAAAGGTCTAAGAAAGTATTACGAACAGCATCATAATGTTGTTATTACAGACGAAGCAGTCGATCACGCAGTAAAACTATCAGTGAAATATATGGCTGATAAGAAACTTCCTGACAAAGCAATTGATGTTATTGATTGCGCTTCTGCAAGATATAGACTACTTGATGATGTTGTAGAAGAAGGTGTACAACAAATTGTTGACATTGAGCAAGTTAGTTATGAAGTATCTAAAATGATTAAGATGCCTTTAGAAACTGTAGCACAAAAAGAAAGCAAGAATTTAGAAGGCTTAGAAAAGAATATGAAGTCAGTTGTGTTTGGACAAGACACAGCAGTAGACACATTACTTGATAAAATTTTTGTAGCACAAGCAGGATTAAAAACACCTAACAAGCCTATTGGTTCGTTCTTGTTCTTAGGTCCAACTGGATGTGGTAAAACAGAAACAGCAAGACAACTTGCAGAAAAGATGGGTACTACACTAGTACGTTTTGATATGAGTGAATACCAAGAGAAGCACAGTGTAGCAAGACTGATTGGTGCGCCTCCAGGATATGTTGGCTATGAAGAAAATGCTGGACAACTTATTACAAAACTACAAGAAAATCCTAATTGTATTTTACTGTTAGATGAAATTGAAAAGTCACATAAAGATGTTTCAAACATTTTGTTACAGTTTATGGACAACGGTTTTGTAACAGGATCAAACGGTAAGCAAGCAGACGGTAGAAATACTATTCTTATTATGACAAGTAACTTAGGTGCTAGTGATAATGAATCTAATGCAATTGGTTTTGATAGCCAAGAGAAATCAGGTGAAGATGATAAGGCTGCTAAAAAGTTCTTTGCTCCAGAATTTAGAAACAGACTTGATGGAACAATTAAGTTTGAAAAACTAGATAAGAGTGTAGTAAGCAACATTGTACACAAATTCCTTAAAGAGCTTAATGCACAACTAAAAGACAAGAACATTGTAATCAATGCAAATGCAGCAGTAATAAATTATCTTGCTGATAAAGGTTACAGTCCTAAACTAGGTGCAAGACCGTTAGGTAGAGTAATTGACAATGAAATCAAAACACCATTAAGTAAAAAAGTATTATTTGGTGATTTAGTTGATGGCGGTAAAGTACAACTAGGACTTGAAAGTAAAAAAATTACTTTTGATATTAGTCCTTTACCTAAACCTTTAACAAAGGCTGAGAGAAGAGCTCTTAAAGCAAAACTAAAGGAAGAACAGAATGCCGCTGCCCAAACCAAAGAAAACCAAACGTAAGTTTTACAACAAACACATTTACAAAATAAGTTGTAAACTTAACGGAGCATATGCGCTACGTGCCTGGGGGATTGACCACGCACTTGATGTTGCCCAGGGCGGAATGCCAGCAGAAGCGAAGTGGAACTATTGGTCGGAAAAAAATACTGCTGAATTTATGCGGTCTGCAAAAGATTGGATTAGACTAGGATTAGTCTTAACCAACAATGAAGATAAAGTTCAATTACGTGTAGAAGGTAATAATATAGATGTATATACATCTGATCGCAGTATATATGATGCTATCGGTAATGAGTTTTCTGAAAGTGATGTAGTATGGCGCAGGTTTGAGCCTAAGGCAGGTACAGAACAAGAATTACTTAACAGTAAAAATAGTATATTTGTAAAAAAATTGCCGCACGAACGATACCTATACAAAGTGTACTTACTACCACATAAACTAGGTAGTCGTGCAGACCGTATAAAATTATGCGATTGGCTAGAAACACAAGTCCCTAGTATCAGTTTTAGTACTAGTGTACGCAAGTGGCTAATAGAAACTAGACAAAACTGGGATAGAAGATACATATATGTACAAGATGATCAAATGCTTATGATGTTAAGTTTACGTGAAAATGCTATGATCGGAAGGACATATAAACACATTATTAAATAAATACAGTATGACCATTGAAACAATTACATTACTAGAAAACACAAACACTGTATCCGCAGATAGTACCTATGCTTATTCAGATAAGAATAAAGGTGCAGGCTATCATCACGGCAATGACGGTACGCATACAGCATATTATTCATTGGATTCGTTCATTGGATCTATTAAAATGCAAGGCACACTATCGCAATATCCAGGCGATAACGACTGGGTAGATATTGTAGATACTGAATTAGGATACGGCGATGACAGCAGTGCATTTAGTGCAAACCAAAGTTTTAACTTTACTGGACGCTTTGTATGGGTAAGAGCCGCATATAACATACAAAATGGCACAATTAACGCTATCCGTTATAATCTTTAAACTTTACATTTAACGCTAAATACTGTATAAATCTATTAAAGGAATTATACTATGCGAGACCTACTGGACAAACTACTGCTTATTGAAAGCAACGACACAACGACTGACGAATCAGCACTAATGGCGTACGCTGGTAAAAAGAAACACGGTGCTGAATATATGAAGAAAGCAGCAGCAGCAGGCCGTGATGGTGCTAGCCAAGAAGAATTAGGCAAGCTCAAAGACAAATATAGCAAAGCAGAGAAAAAGACTCAAGAGGGATTTGATCCTGAAGAGTTTGAAGGTAAGATTGAAGATATGCAAATATCTGGTGATGATGGTGAAGAAGACGGAGCCGACATCCATTATACTGCTAAAATAGTAGATGGCAAGCCAGTAGTGGATCCAAAATCAATTGAAGTACACGCATACGGTAATAATCCAAGTAGTAAATTAGGTTATGATGTACAAAATGATACAGATATGGTTATGAATTATGGTGGTGTAGACGCAGAAGAAATACTACGTTCAGCTCAAGAAGATGCTGAAGAACAATACGCTGAACGTGATAACAAATACTCGCAAGGTGAAAACGTAGGTGAAGATACTAAAGATAATTTGCTTGGCGATCTTGAAAGTGGTTTAGAAAATGCAAAAGCAGGTAACAATATGTCAGACTTTATAGCAGACGAAATAGGTGATTATATCCGATCAGGTATTGAAGATATGGGTGAAGAGGCTTGGCAAGATTCTATAGAAGGACAAGCACTTGCAGAATTAGATCCTGTAGACACACCAGAAGAACAAGCAATGGGATTTCAAAAGGCTATTAATATTTTAAAAGGCGGAAATGAATCAACTAATGAAGAT